>Ga0082212_10009081_pt1 | contig 12854 bp, 8 predicted proteins | sample TergutNt197P3_FD_71548 | JGI IMG/M metagenome (GOLD analysis project Ga0082212, IMG submission 71548) | Neocapritermes taracua P3 segment gut microbial communities from Petit-Saut dam, French Guiana - Nt197 P3 | ecosystem: Host-associated > Arthropoda: Insects > Digestive system > Gut ... | reverse complement strand
CGGCTTCAAGTCTTATGAAATGTTCTATCCCTACCCCGGGATGTGCTCCTGCCGACCTCAGCTTCCGCTCACGCTGCGCAATAGCACAATTCCGGCTACCCCCTGACCAGTAAGTCGAGTGCGACGGCACGATTTTTGTCGTTTTCCCGGCGTTTGACATATGCAATGTTTTGTTGTATCATAAAGATTGGCTTATTATTGGGAAAAGACAATAAGCGCATAAAAAGGGGATATAGATTTGGATGCGTTGGATCAAGCGAAAAATGACAGATTTATAAGCGAACACGCCGGCAGGCTTCGGAAACAGGTCGTTTTCAGCAGAGCCCACTTCGAGACAAACGCCGTCAAGAGAGGGCTCCGCAATCAAGACGGGACCGGCGTCATGGCGGGCGTTACGAGGATTGGCAGCGCTCAGGGCTATTATGTGCTCGACAGCGAAAAAACAGCGATGGAAGGCAAGTTGTACTACCGGGGCATAGACGTCAAGGAAATCGTAAGTGGGTTCCTGAGCGAAGGAAGGCCGGGGTTCGAAGAGACGGCATTCCTGCTGATTCTGGGTTATCTGCCAAAAAAGGAAGAACTTGAGGAGTTCCGCGTTATACTCGAGGAATATAGCAAACTGCCGGACGGATTCACCGAGGATATGATACTCGCGGCTCCGAGCGTAAACATCATGAATAAGCTGGCGCGTTCGATGCTGGCGCTGTATTCATATGACAACGAGCCGGAAACAGACGGGAAAAACCTAGAGAAGGAACTGCAAAAGGCGCTGCTCATACTGGCGCGCTGCCCGGTGATCGTCGCGAACGCGTTTGCCGCCAAACGCCACTACTTCGATATGGAAGGCCTTTTCCTCCACAGGCCGCAGAGCGGATTTTCGATTGCTGAGAATTTTTTGCGCTGCGTCCGCAAGGACAATGCGTTTACTCAGGATGAAGCGAGGCTTCTGGATTTATGCATGGTGCTCCACGCGGAACATGGCGGAGGAAACAATTCCGCTTTTGCCTGCCGCGTGTTGTCTTCGTCGGGCACAGACATCTATTCCGCAATTTCTGCGGCAATCGGATCTTTGAAGGGCCCTAAACACGGCGGAGCGAACGAAAAAGTCATGGAAATGTTCTCGTATATATCCAAAGACGTAAAGGACTGGAAAGACGACGAAGAAATATCCGAATATCTGCTGAAAATAGCGCGCGGGGAATGCGCTGCCGGAGACGGGCTCATCTATGGCATAGGTCATGCTGTCTATACTATGTCCGACCCAAGGGCGGTAATGCTCAAGCAGCTTGCCCGCTCGCTTGCCGGACAAAAGGGGATGCTGGACGAGTTTGAATTGTTTGAATCGGTCGAAAGGCTTGCCCCAGGCGCGCTCAGCAATATCAAAGGAACAAAGCTGACGCTTTGCGCGAATGTCGATATGTACTCGGGACTCGTATACAAAATGCTTGATATTCCAAGAGAGTTATACACGCCGCTGTTTGCCGTCGCGAGGATGGCGGGCTGGTGCGCTCACAGACTGGAAGAGGTTTGGGGCGGAGGAAAAATAATGCGTCCGGCTTACAAGGCAATCGACCTTGACGAGAAGTATGTGCCGATAGCGGAGCGGGGATAAAAAATCCGCGACAAGGGTCAGGCGGCCGGAAACCGGTCATTTTGGTTAGGAGAGAGAATATGTCAAACAGGATATTCACATCTGAATCAGTCACGGAAGGGCACCCCGACAAGGTTTGCGACCAGATATCAGACGCAGTGCTGGACGCTATACTGGCAGGCGACAAAACGGCTCGCGTGGCCTGTGAAACTATCGTTACCACGGGAATGGTGCTGGTCATGGGCGAGATAACGACAAGCTGCTATGTCGACATTCCGCGAGTTGTCCGCGATACTGTCAGGGACATAGGGTATGTCAGGCCGGAATTAGGGTTCGACCACAAGGGATCCGCCGTGCTGACAACAATAGATGAGCAAAGCCCGGATATAGCAATGGGGGTCAACAGCGCGGATGATGATTCCGGAGATACTGGCGCGGGAGACCAGGGGATGATGTTCGGTTTCGCGTGCGACGAAACGCCGGAACTCATGCCGGCCCCGATATCGTATGCGCACGCCCTGACGCGCAGGCTCGCGGAGGTCAGGAAGAGCGGGGAACTCAAGTTTATTCGGCCTGACGGCAAAAGCCAGGTCACAGTAGAATACGACGAACATAACAATGTGGTGAATGTGCCGACAGTCGTTGTCTCAACTCAGCACGAGCCTGACATAAGCATAGAGGATTTGCGGGAGAGCGTGATAGAGCACGTCATCAAACCTGTAATACCCGGCTATTTAATTAACAGTAGCACAAAGATGTATGTCAACCCGACCGGACGCTTCGTCATCGGCGGGCCGGCGGGCGATTCGGGCCTCACGGGCCGCAAGATAATCGTAGATACCTACGGCGGTTATGCGAGCCACGGGGGCGGAGCGTTTTCCGGAAAAGATCCGTCAAAGGTGGACCGCAGCGGCGCCTATATGGCGCGTTATGTATCGAAGAACATTGTTGCGGCGGGGCTTGCGCGCGCATGTCAGATAGAACTGGCTTATGCGATAGGAGTCGCGCAGCCTGTGTCTGTGCACATAGATACGAGAGGGACAGGCGTGCTCCAGGATGAGAAGATCGCAGATATTGTCAAAAACGTCTTTGACTTCAGGCCATCCAGGATCATAGCAAAGCTAGACCTGCTCAAACCTATCTACAGGGCGACGGCGGCATACGGCCACTTTGGCAGGGACGAGCCGTCGTTTACATGGGAAAAACTGGATATGGTCAATACTCTCAAGGGATATCTTTAGAAATTGCAAAAAAGACAGACAGCAGGCAACAGGTTGTGATTGGTAATATCTTATGAAAAAAAGCCCTGACATTGCGACGAATGCCGCGACCCCGCGCAATGGCGCGCGCAACAAGGAATCCGACAGCTATGCCGAGGGTCTGATCGAAGGCAGGAACGCCGTTATCGAGGCTTTGCGGGCGGGCGTCGCGATCGACAAGGTTTTTATTGCGAAAGAGGAACCGGACGCGGCGCTGAGGCACATAGCGTCGACAGCACGCTCTGCCGGAGCCGTTGTTTCAAATGTGGACAGGCGCAAACTTGATTCAATGAGCGTGACGCATGCGCATCAGGGCGTCATCGCCACAGCGGCTTATACGCAGTACGTTGCTGTCGCGGATATGCTTGATATCGCAAAAAAAAGGGGCGAGGCTCCGTTAATAGTCATCTGTGACGAGATTTCGGATCCCCACAATCTGGGCGCGATCATCAGGACATGCGAGGCGTCCGGCGCGCACGGGGTAGTCATCCCGAAGCACAGAAGCGCAGGCGTGACGGCGACTGTAGCAAAGGCGTCGAGCGGAGCTGTTTACCATGTCGCGATCGCGCGCGTAGCGAATATTACCGCTGTGATCAAGGAACTGAAAAGCGCGGGGGTTTGGATATTCGGGACGGCAAATGACGGCGACACGCCGTTATGGGGCGCCGACCTGAAAGGCCCGGCGGCGCTGGTCATAGGATCTGAGGGCGCGGGAATCAACCGCCTTGTGAGAGAAAACTGCGATTTTTCCGTAAGCATACCGATGTACGGAAAGATAAAATCGCTGAACGCTTCAGTATCCGCTGCGCTGATAATGTACGAGGCCGTCAGGCAGAGACAAAATGATATCTAGCTCTGCAAAGTGGCGGACGCGACGCGAAAAAGGCGGTTTGCCAGGGGTTTCAAACCAGGGGCATAACCGACAGAGGGGCAGACGAAGGAAGGTGCGTATTTGGTGAGCGACAACGATTTTGATCTCGGTCTGGATGATATTGCTGCCGGTGATATTTCTCTTGAATCAATACTGGCGGAATACAAGGGTTCAGCCTTTATCAACGGGGACAAAAAAACGCCGCCGGAGCTTCTCAACGAGCAAACCGAGAGGATTTTGAAGGAAGTAGTGGGCAGCGCTAAGTCCGGCTTGCTTTTTTCCACGAAGGACACGGAGTATGATCCGGCGCCGGAACCGCCGGCGGAACCGGGGCCGGAGGCTGCTGGCTTTTTTGCAGAGGCGCAAAACGATGAAGGAAAACAGGGTGTCGAACAAGCTCCCCGGATGGAGGGGAAACCGGCGCGCATGAACAGGCCTGATCCAAGGTTTGAGATGAGACCTGAGCCGGTTCAGGCGACGGCGCCGGCCCAGGAGCGGGCAAAACCGGAGGGCGGGGCGCCGGCCGCAAGCGAAGCGCGGCGCGATGCGCCGGACATGGACAAAGATATACCTGACAATACAGTCGCGTATTTTGACAATTATTCCATTTCGGAACAGGAAACGCAGGATTCTATAGTACAGCATGTTGAAGAAGCGATCGAAAGGGAGTATGGAGAGCCTACCAGGGGCGTTCAGGCAGAGGTTGCGACTCAGGGCGTCCAGGAGGATTTCGCAGGCGCCGGGCTATCGGAAGACGCGCCTTCGAATGCTGATTATGAGTGGCTGCCGGAACCGGAACTCAAGGATGAGGCAAAACGGTTCGCGGCAATATGCAATTCGATATCGCTCCGGTGCATACCCATGGCGATAATAACCTTGATGATGGTTATAATGACATTTGCATTTGAAGCCGGGCTGCGTTTGCCTTTTGGCATCGGGAGGAACCTGGTAGCGGCCAATGGCGTTTTGATCATTTTTATGCTTGTCGTTATGATGCTGTGCGCCGAGATCATCATAAAAGGCGTGTTTGACCTCTCGCGCGGCGTCCCCAATATAGAGACGCTTCTCCTTTTCTCATGCGTCTTTTCATTGATCTCAGGGGTCATAACAGCGCTGAGGGGCTCGCCGGACGTGCTGGCATATTGCGCGGTATCGTCGCTCTCGCTGACTTTTGCTGCATTTGGCGAGAGATTCAATCTCGGCGCGATAACAGATACGCTCAAAACAGCCACGGCCTCGTCCACGCCATATGGAGTGCAGGCTGAGTATAATAAAGAGATAGACAAATCAGTACTAAAAAAAGTGAACGACAGGACAGATGGTTTTTACACAAATCTTATTCAGCCTGATATAGCGGAGACCGCATATCGTTTTGCGACTCCAGCGCTTCTCATAGCCGCTCTGGTACTGTCAGTCTTTACGGTGATAATAAAAGGGGGCGGCGCGAACTTTTTCCATATCCTGTCAGCCTTGCTGGCGGCGGCGGCGCCTTTCTCCGCGCTTATAGCTTTTTCCGTGCCTTTTAGCATGATAGCGAAATCGATCCGCAAATCAGGCGCCGCGCTCGCGGGATGGGGCGGGGCGGATGACGTTTGCTTTACCGACGGAGCAAGCGTGACCGATGAGGATTTGTTCCCGCCGGGAACGCTCTCGCTTGGCGGAATGAAACTGTTTGACGGGGCTTCGCCCGAGAAGGCCATAAGGTATACTTCGAGCCTGATCATTGCTTCAGGCTCCGGATTGGCGCGCGTTTTCTCCGATGTGCTCAAAGCGCAAGATATGAGTTTGATAAAAGTCGACGACTTCATATGCTATGAGGCCGGAGTAAGCGCATTGATACGCGGCGAGCGCGTCATGACAGGCTCGGCGGCGTTTATGGATTTGCTCGGGATAAGGATACCGGACGAACTAAGCTTGAGCAATGCTGTCTTTACGGCGGTCAACAACAAATTGACCGCGATGTTTGCTGTCGAGTACACCCCGGCAAACTCTGTCCAGAGCGCGCTTATATCTATTCTCAAATGGCGCATAAAACTGTTTTTCGCGGTTCGAGATTTCAATGTGACGCCCTCGATGCTCGAACACAAGTTCAGGGTTTCGCTTGAGGACTTTGAGTACCCGCAGGCAAGGGATTCCTACAGCATATCAGACTCTTTTTCCGCAAAAGACGGCCGGATGGCTGCGGTTTTGACCCGTGAGGGGTTTGGCCCGTTCGCGGAGGCGGTTACAGGCGGAATGCTTCTCAAGACAGCGGCTTTGTTTGCGACCGGCGTTTCTGTTTTTTCGGCCGCGCTCGGAGTCATTATAATGTTCTACATGTGCTGGACCGGTTCTTTTGTGTCGGCAAGGCCCGGAAATCTCATTTTGTTCATGCTGGCAATGTTTGCGATCGCGCTTATCGTCTGTTATTATGTGAAGATCAAGAAATAAAGTTGTATTGTTTGCATCGTTGGTATATAATCAACAATGCTTTAAAATAAATTGAGGGGGCAACAATATGCCGAACACCACAGAGGGCATCCGCAATGTAGCGATTCTTGGCCATGGGAGCAGCGGGAAAACAAGCCTTGTCGAGAGCATGCTTTTCCTTACGGGAGGCACAGACAGGCTTGGAAAGGTGGCAGATGGCAATACTGTCGCAGATTCCGATTCCGAGGAGATAAAGCGCCAGATCACCATCTATTTGGCTACCATGTTCGCTGAGTATAAAGGCTGTAAGATAAACATCTTCGACACTCCGGGCTATTTCGACTTTGCCGGGGAGACAGCGGAGGCGCTGCGCGTAGCCGAAGCCGGCATTATAGTTTGCAGCGCAAAAGATGGAATAAGCGTCGGATTCGAAAAAGGCTGGTCCAGCCTGACGGCGCAAAAACTGCCAAAAGCGGTTTACGTGTCGAAGATCGACGAGGAAAACGGCGATTTCGACGCAGTCTTGTCAACGCTGAAAGAGAAATACGGCTCGGCAGTTTGCCCGCTTGTCATACCCGCGAAAGACGCCTCCGGCAAGATAGAAGGGGTAGTCGACATAATAAACAGGAAAGCGTATGCAGTCGAGGGCGGCAAACAAAAAGAGATCCCGATACCTGTCAATATGAACGCTTTGCTCGAAGACATATATACCACGGTCAACGAGAGCGCTGCGGAGACGAGCGAAGAATTAATGGAAAAGTATCTCTTGGAAGAAACCCTGACGCCTGAAGAAATCATTTGCGGACTCAAGTCCAACATCAAGGATTTATCGCTGGTTCCGGTTTTTTGCGGCTGTGCCGCGACCGGGAGCGGCACATTGCCGCTTCTCGACGCGATTGTCGGACTGTTCCCGTCGCCGCTTGACAGCGAAGACGCCACTGAAGATGAAGAGACAATCGTTACCGACCCAAATGGCTCCGTATGCGCCATTATTTACAAGACACTGTCGGATCAGTACGGCAAATTCAGCATATTCAAGGTTCTGTCCGGCAAATTGACGGCTGATATGCAGCTGATGAACACCCGCACAGGCTCGACAGAAAAGATGGGCCATATATATAAGATGCAGGGCAAGAAAAGCATAGAAGTGAAAGAGATACCATGCGGCGATATAGGCGCTGTGTCGAAGCTTTCCGACTCAAAAACAGGCGATACGCTGTGCGACGCGAAAAAACAGGTGACGGCAAAGAGGATCGAGTTCACGCCGCCATGCTATTCGATGGCGATCGCGCCCAAGGTAAAAGGGCAGGAAGAAAAAATTTCCACGGGGCTGAATCGCCTTGGCGAAGAAGACTTGACATTCACATTTGTCAACAACCCGGAAACGCGGCAGCTTGTGCTGTCCGGTTCGGGGGATATACAACTCGACGTTTTGTGTTCAAAACTCAAGGATAAATTCGGCGTTGAAGTCGTTCTCGCTCCGGCGAGGGTGCCGTACCGCGAGAAGATCCGCAAGCCTGTGCAGGTGCGGGGCAGACATAAGAAGCAATCCGGCGGGGCGGGGCAGTTTGGCGATGTAATAATCAACTTTGAACCGGGCGAAGCAGAGGATCTGACATTTGAAGAAAAGGTATTCGGCGGCAGCGTTCCTAAAAACTTTTTCCCGGCGGTTGAAAAGGGTCTTCGGGAGAGCATCCAGCGCGGAGTATTAGCGGGGTATCCGCTGGTACATCTAAAGGCGACGCTTGTAGATGGTTCCTACCATTCAGTCGACTCATCTGAACTGGCATTCAAGCTGGCAGCGCAACTGGCGTACAAAGAAGGCATCCCGCAGGCCAATCCTGTAATACTGGAACCGATAGGGTATCTGTCTGTCACTATTCCGGACACATATATGGGCGATATCATGAGCGATTTGTCAAAGCGCCGCGGCAGCCCCATGGGAATGAACCTAAACGCGGAGGGCATGCAGGTCGTCGAGGCCGAGGTCCCCATGGGCGAAATGTCAAGCTATGCTATCGACTTGCGATCCATGACGCAGGGGAGGGGATCGTTTACTATTCGGTTTGAGCGCTATGAGGAGGCGCCGGCGCCGGTTCAGGCAAAAATCATCGAGGAAGCGAAATACCTGGCGGAAGCCGATTAATATAGCGGGGTACGGACCCTTGACGCTTGCATGGAAACCATGGGATTGGAAATGGGGAGGGGCGCCTTGCGTGGCTGCCCCTCGTTATTGCTGAAAGTACGGAACAATTCTGATTTTTTTGCGTCATATGATTCAGTGGGCGCGAGACATGGCGCTTTGTTCCGGGCTGACCGGGCGTACCGCGCTTATAATACTATGAAACGAGGATGATAAGATGGCAAAACCACTCAGAAGGTTTATCATGCTGCTGCTTGCCGCGGTTATTGCCGCAGCCGCTCCCTTGACTGTTTTCGCGACCGAGGAATCCGGAGACCAGGGCATGGAAACCGCGCTCGTCGCCGTCAAAAGCCTGGTGGATATTGACGACGAAATATTCACGGAGTTCAGCTACAGTTCGAGTTTTTCCAATCATGAAACAAGAGAAGGGTTGACGTGGACGTTTTCGTGGTCGGATAACATTAGCGGGTACATATACGCAACAGCTACTGCAGACGGGACTTTATTGCAGTTCAATAAATTCGACAGAAGCCACCAGTCATTCGGATTCGCGCAAATCGAAAGAAGCGACGCTGCCGTGATCGCAAGTGAATTCATCGAAAAGGCAAATCCCGCAACATGCTCATACTATGGGGCTCCATCCGGCGCGACGACCGGCTTGAATAATAACGCGTATTCCCTCACTTATTATGCCGAGGTCAACGGCTACGCGTTCGACGCCGCGGCAATAACAGTCAATGTAGACAAGTTTACCGGCGAGGTGCTGGGGTATAATACGCGCAATGTAGACCCGCAAAGATACAGGTTTGATAGCGCAACTGACATTATTGACCAGAGCGCGGCAGTTGCCGCATACGCTGAAAAGATAGGATTGAGCCTTGAGTACAAAGGTTATTTCGAAAACGGCAGGATCACGGTTTTTCCCGCTTACTTGTTCAATTCGCATGGCGACAGGTTCATCAGCGCGATCTCCGGCGAAGTCGTAGGATATGTATATGACCTTGGCTCCGGCAGCACGAATGCATCCGGAACCGCCGGCGCTCCAATGGCGGAGGAGCAGGAGGCGGATAGCGTTTCGGACGACGGGGGATCGTCGCGCGTTAACATCACTCCGGCAGAAAGGGCGGCGATAGAGCAAGCCTCCGGATTCATGACGAGCGAACAAGCGCTCGAAAGGCTGCTTGAAGCCGCTGATCTTGTTGATTTGGACCTCTCAACTTTCAATGAGCAGCATATCAGCCTGGACAGGGATTATATCAACAGCGCCAGATTCTTCTATGACGTAAATATGTTCAGGCACGATTCTGAGTCGGAAGACGATATCGCGGGATTTTTCGGACGCATCGAAGCATCGACCGGCCGTGTGCTGGCATTTCATTTGTACTACAGCGGTACGCCTTACGGAGGCGAACATGACATGACGGAAGAGCAAGTCGAAGCTGCGGTGAGCGCTTTTCTCGAAAGAATGGACGCGGAAGAACTCGAAAAGTCCGAATTGATATCGCGCAGCTCGCCGTCCGTGGACCGTTACGGAAATACCAGGGGCAATTACAGCTATAATTATGTCAGATATGAGAATGACATCCCATTCAGGGACAATGGGATCAACTTGATTTTCAACCAGTTTGCCGGCAGAGTCACAAGCTACTCGTTGAATTGGTATGATGACGCCACATTCCCGGATATAAGCGGCGCCATGGCTCCGCAGCAGGCGCTGGCCGCTTATGCCGCTCTTGCGGGCAGCAAGATGAAATACATTACAGTAGGGGACGGGAACGCGGCGCTCGTCTATGATTTCGGCGGCGGCGGCTATATCGACCCATTTACCGGAAACGCGCTTGGCCGCACGGGCGAGCCGTTGACCAACATGTCCGAGACGCCGGCATACAGAGATATTATAGGGCATTGGTCAGAAAGATATGTTATGAGGCTGCTTGAAAACGGAGTTTACCTGTGGGGCGATCCATTCGATCCGGAAAGGCAAATGACAGAGTTGGAGTTTTTGCATTACATAATGCTGATTGAGGGCTATACGCCGTCCACAAGGGACGTCCAGTCATATTACTTCGTGAGGGGAATCGAAGTCGAAGCAAGCGAGGACAGGCTCCTCACAAGGCAGGAGGCCGCAAGGATAATAGTAGAGTATCTCGGGTTCGGGGCGCTGGCGCACCAGCCTGAAAGCTACGTCTATCCGTTTGGCGACTATGTTGACGACGCCTATAAATGCTATATAACCATATGCTATATAATGGGTATTGTCGGCGGCGACAATGGCGGGGGATTTGCGCCGCTGGAAAACATCACGCGCGCCGAAGCGGCTACATTGCTGCACAACCTTATTCTCGCAAAAAGCTAGTTCGTTGACATGGCCTGCCGGCATTGCTGAGGGGGCAATAAAACAATAAACAACAAAAACGCCCGTCAGGGCGTTTTTGCCGCTTATTCGAGTTTTATGCCTGATCCGGCAGATTCGCCTTTTCCGGCGCTATCCAAGGCTGCCCATCACTTTGTGCCAAATATCCTGTCTCCCGCATCCCCAAGTCCGGGCACGATGTAGCCGTGGTCATTGAGGTGGTCGTCAACAGCACATGTGAAAACGACCACGTCCGGGTGCTCCTCTTCCATTTTTGCTACGCCGGGCGGAGCGCACAGTATGGATAGCAGTTTTATTGACCGGGCGCCGGCTTCTTTCAAATAACCGGAAGCTGCTACTGCAGTGCCGCCTGTAGCCAGCATAGGGTCGAGGACAAAGCAGTCGCGTTCCATAATATCGGGCGGCAGTTTGCAGTAATACTCGACAGGCTGAAGTGTTTCAGGGTCGCGGTAGAGGCCTATATGCGCTACTTTTGCCGACGGGACAAGGCTGATTATGCCGTCTACCATGCCTAGACCGGCGCGCAGTATTGGAACAAGCGCAAGCTTCTTTCCTGAAATCATTTTGCTGCTTGCCCTGGCAACAGGCGTAGTAATCTCCACATCTTCGAGCGGCAAGCTGCGCATCGCTTCGTAGCACATAAGCATTGCTATCTCGCCGACGACTTCGCGGAATATCTTTACGCCGGTAGTAATATCGCGCAATATGGTCAGCTTATGCTGTATAAGCGGATGAGTGAGTAAAACAAGCGACATATCGAAACCCTCCGATCAAAAGAATGAATCCTCTTTTGAATATTCTGCCATTGTTTGTTTCTTTATAGCTTTTTATAATTATACAGTATCTTTACAAAGAAAAAAAGACAGTATTTGTGCAAAATGTTGCGAAAAAGATGCATTTGCAGGATAGAATACTAGAACATAATCTGAATTGGAAGAGGACGGATGATATCGCTTGCGCTGATGCCGAACACTTCCTGGCTGTATATATCGATTTCTTCAACCAGCGCCATATAGGCGCCGCTATAGATAGAGCCGGGGCCGCCCTGCGTGATGCATGGGATGAAGTTCGCGGCGCCGCATGCGTCGCATGTTTCGCGTACGGCCTTCCGGGCGTCATCTCGCGTCCAGCCATTGAAATCAACGGCTTTGTTATCGATGCCGCCCATAAAGGTTATTTTTCCTTTATACCGGCTAATCAGATCCGGAATATTGTTCGACGCCATGCAGCCCTGCCAGACGTCTATGCCCATTTCGATCATATATGGCACGAGAGTCGCGGCGTAGCTGTCGGAATGGTGTATAACAAGCTCGACGCCATGGTCGCGGTAATAGCCATATATGCGTTTGTAGGGCTCAAGGAAAAAATCGCCAAACATGTTCGGGCTCAAAAATGTGCTCTTCTCGCTGCCCCAGTCGTCGTGATGGAAAATCGCATCCGGCTTCAGGTGCGCGCATATGCCTTCGGCAAGTTCAAGTTCCCAGTCTGTGAGGCATTTTATCAGGTCGTGCATTTCGTCCGGATTTGTGATATAGTATTCCAGAGCATTCGTGATTTCGCAAAGGTGGTGCGTCTGCTCAAACAAGCCGGGCGCGATAAACGCTGCCTTATACGACTGGGCGCCGTCTACCGCATCGTATGTGCTTTTAGCGATCGCCCATTGCTCGTCGGTAAATTCCAGCGATGGCGGCTTGACATAGTCATACCAGCGCTCGATATCCTTGACGACGATTTTGTCCGGTGTGTGGACCGGGAATGTGCCCGGGGTATTCTCGGGATATGAATTGGTTACGCCCCAGGCATTGACTTTGTTTATATCGCCTTTTTCCAGCCTGCCGCCTGAGAACATAATATATGGATGGTACAGCAATGAAACGGCTTCGTACTGATTGACGAAACGCACAGGAACGCCGCCGCGAACAGTCTCGCGCATATTTTCTTTTGCGTTTAGCATGGCTCCTTCTCCTTTGCCTGTTTATATTAAGCATTCTACATTATTATCGGAAAAAAAACAAGAAGACATAGTTCGTGTGCGCATATGGTGCGATATGGCAGTTACGCTTCAGGGGTAGCCGGAGTTACGCTCATACTTGCGTGAGAAAGTCGCTTGGTCGGCTTAAAGTCTAAAAAATGTCCCATCCCTACCCCGGGATATGCTCCTGCCGACCTCAGCTTCCGCTCACGCTGCGCAATAGCGCAATTCCGGC
>Ga0082212_10009080_pt1 | contig 12855 bp, 9 predicted proteins | sample TergutNt197P3_FD_71548 | JGI IMG/M metagenome (GOLD analysis project Ga0082212, IMG submission 71548) | Neocapritermes taracua P3 segment gut microbial communities from Petit-Saut dam, French Guiana - Nt197 P3 | ecosystem: Host-associated > Arthropoda: Insects > Digestive system > Gut ... | reverse complement strand
CGCTGTGACCCCCACAAATACAACCTGTAGGGGCGGCTAGCAAGCCGCCCGAACCATAGAATACAAGGAGGTCCCCCATGCCCTACACCATCGGCCTGGACTACGGCACCCTCTCCGGCCGCGCGCTGCTGCTGGACGTCGCCACCGGCGCGGAGCTCGCCACCGCCGTGATGGACTACCCCCACGGCGTCATGGACCAAGACCTGCCCTGCGGCACGCCTCTCGGCCCCGACTGGGCCCTGCAGCACCCGCAGGACTACCTAGATGTCCTGGCCTATACCGTGCCCCAAGTGCTGCGTGAAGCGAATATCAACCCGGCGCAGGTCATCGGCATCGGCGTGGACTTCACCGCCTGCACGGCGGTCCCCTGCCTTAAGGACGGCACGCCCCTGTGCCTGCTGGAGGAATACGCGGGGCGGCCACACGCCTGGGTCAAGCTCTGGAAGCACCACGCCGCCCAGCCCCAGGCCAACCGGCTCAACGAGATCGCCGCCGCCCGGGGCGAGGCCTTCCTGCCCCTCAACGGCGGCCGGGTGTCCTCGGAGTTCGCCGTCCCCAAGCTCTGGCAGGTCCTCGAGGAGGACCCGGAGCTCTACGCCCGTATCGACCGCTGGATCGACGCGGCGGACTGGCTGGTGTGGCAGCTGTGCGGCGCGGAGACCCGCAACGCCTGCTGCGCGGGCTATAAGTTCCTATGGAGCAAGACCCACGGCTTCCCCTCAGATGAATTTTTCAAGGCCCTCGACCCGCGCCTGGAGCACTGCGTGGACGAGAAGATGTCCCGCGACATCCTGCCCCTGGGCAGCCGGGCGGGCGGGCTCACGGCGGAGATGGCCGCCCTGTTGGGCCTGCGCGAGGGCACGGCCGTTGCCGCGGGGATCATCGACGCCCACGTGTTCGTGCCCGCCGCGGGCATCACCGGCCCGGGGGAGATGCTGGCCATCCTGGGCACCAGCACCTGCCACATGCTCCTGGGCGACCGCGAGATCCCCGTGCCGGGCATCTGCGGCGTGGCGGCCGACGGTATCCTGCCGGGCTGGTACGCCTATGAGGCCGGGCAGTGCTGCGTGGGCGACCACTTCGAGTGGTTCATCGAGAATTGCCTGCCCAAGTCCTATTTCGACGAGGCAGAGGCCCGGGGCATGCGCATCCACGCCCTCCTGCGCGAGAAAGCTGCCGCCCGGGCGCCCGGCGAAAGCGGCCTGGTCGCCCTGGACTGGTGGAACGGCAACCGCTCGGTGCTGGTAGACGCGGCGCTCTCCGGCCTGCTGCTGGGCATGACGCTGCAGACAAAACCCGAGGACATCTACCGCGCGCTCATCGAGGCCACGGCCTACGGCACCCGCAAGATCATCGAGAATTTCCGCGAACACGGCGTGGCCGTCAACGCCTTCACCGCCGCCGGGGGCATCGCCCAAAAGGACTCCCTGGCCATGCAAATTTACGCCGACGTGACCCGTATGCCCGTCAAGATCGCCGGCAGCGCCCAGGCGGGGGCCCGCGGCGCGGCGATCTACGGGGCCTGCGCGGCGGGCAGCGTCCTCGGCGGCTTCGATGACGCGGGCGAGGCCGCGCGCGTGCTCGGCAGCGTGAAGGACACCGCCTACCTCCCCAACGAGGCCAATGCCGCCGCGTATGGCCGCCTCTACGCCGAATACCTCACCCTGCACGACTACTTCGGCCGCGGCGGGAACGACGTGATGAAGCGCCTGCGAGGTCTCCCATGACCCTCATCGCCGCCGTAGACGCCAACTGGGGCATCGGCTTTCGCGGGGCTCCGTTGTTCCGGCTACCCACAGATTTGGCACGCTTCAAGTCCCTCACCATGGGGCACGCGCTGCTGATGGGAAGAAAAACTTTTGACAGCCTTCCGAATCCGGAAGGCGTGCCTGGGCTCCTGCCCGGGCGGGCGCATGTTGTTTTAAGCCGCGACCCGGCCTTTTCCCCGCCCGGCGTGACCGTCCTGCGCAGCCTGAACGAAGCCCGCGCCTTCGCCCGCTCCCGCGAGACCTTCCTCATCGGCGGGGGGGACATATACGCTGCCCTGCTGGGCGACTGCGCCCTTGCCTATGTCACCAAGATCGACGCCGCCCGCCCTGCCGACGCCTTCCTGCCCAACCTGGACGCCCTGCCCGCCTGGCGTCCGCAAGAGCAATCACCGTGGATGGTAGAGGACGGCGTAAGGTTCAGTTTTTGCGTTTATACTGCTATAAAATGATCGCACCAGGTTTGCGTCTGTCGTCAGGATCGCCCCCTTGGGGGAGATGCCGCGTAGCGCCGTAGGCAGCGTAGTGCGGCAGAGGGGGTAAATTACTCCTCCTCCTGATAATTCTCCGCCTGCCGCGTGAACATCTCGTAGTACTTCCCCCGGGCGGCCATGAGCTCGTTATGTGTGCCGCTCTCCAGGATCGCGCCGTCCTCCATGTGGTAGATCACATCGAAATCCCGCACGGTGGAAAGCCGGTGGGCGATCATCACGGTGGTGGCGGTGTTGGAGGCGTCCAGGATAATCTGCATGAGCTTGTATTCCGCCAGGGGATCCAGCGCGGAGGAGGGCTCGTCCAGCACCAGCAGGCCGAAGGGCCCGGTGAACAGCCGCGCCAGGGTCAGGCGCTGGGCCTCGCCGCCGGAGAGCGCCACGCCGTCCTCGGTGAACTCCCGGGAGACCATCTTGTCCAGATTGTTTTCGGCCTTCTCCAGCACGCCGTCCAGCCCGAGCTTGTTGATGACCTCCAGCAGCTGCTCGCCCGGCACCTCGTTGTAGACCGTCAGGTTGTCCCGCAGGCTCATCGCCAGCACCCGCACGTCCTGGAACGCCACGCCGATCTGCAGCCGCAGCTTGTGAATATCATATTCTTTAATATCAACCCCGTTGATCAGCACCTGCCCGCCCTTGGTGTCGTAAAGGCGCAGCAGCAGCTTGGTCAGCGTGGTTTTGCCCGCGCCGTTTTCCCCCACGATCGCCACGCGCTGCCCGGGCTTGATATGCAAATTCAAATGCTCGATGCCGAAGGCCGCCTTGTCGTAGCCGAAGCTCACGTCCCGGAACTCGATCTCGTATACGCCCTCCGGCGGGTCAAGCTCGCCCTCTCTCGGCGGCTCGATCTCGGACTTCGCCTCGAAGAACGCCGCGATGCGCTCGCCGTAGAGGGTGTATTGCCATATGTCGTTGATCGAGCCGGCGGCCTCGCTCAGGCTGGTCGCCATAAGATTGGAGGCCACCGTGAGAGAGGCGTAAAGCCCAATCTTGGAGGTGTCGCCCTCGATGATGAACAGGATGACATAGGCCAGCACGCAGGCCGTCTGTATGGGCGCGATCACCCCCTGCGCCAGCTCGAAGGGGAGCACCTTTTTCAGAAACTTCAGATAGTTGGACCGGAATTGCACCAGCACGGCGTTCACCGTCAGCAGGAACTTCAGCCCCGCGCCGGAGGAGCGCAGCTCGGCGGCGTTCTCCTTCTGCTTGAGCATGCGGGTCACGTACTCCACGGGCCGCCGGTTGTCGGTCCAATTGGCGTGCAGCTCCACCTGGGGCTTGATGGTCGGCAGCGCCGCCACGCCGCTGATGGCCACAAAGCCCAGCGTGACGCCGATCAGCACGGGATCCGCCCGCACGATCATCGCGCCCATGGCCGCCATGGTCACAATCCCCTTCAAAATCCTGGGGAAAAGAAACATCGCGAACGAGGACTGATTCGGGTAGTTTTCCTGGGCGAACATAAACTTCGTGAAGAAGTCCGGGTTGTCGTAATATTTGAAATCCGTAAACAGCGCCTTCCTGTTGACGTCGTTGATGATCTTCAGCCTGATCTTTTCCTGCGTGATCCTGGAGTAGGCCATCTCCACCAGCTTGCTCGCCGCCGCGATCAGGGCGATGGCCAGGGTGAACAGCCCGATGGTCAGCAGAATTTCATTCCTCGGCTTGCCCGCCATCAAGCCGTCGATGGCGCTCTGGGGAAGCAGCGTGGTCAGCCAGGCGGACAGCGGCTGGAGCACCGCCGCCATGAACACAGAGACGATCACATACAGCTTGCCGTACTGCCAATACGGCTTCATCAGAAAAAAGATGTACTTGATCTTCGCCAGGCCCTTGATCCTCTTCTCTTCCATTATAAACCCTTTCACATTTCATTTTTTCAATTATAATCCCTCCCGCGCCCCAATGCAAGTCTTGTATTTTACAAAAAATTATGTTATAATATATATATCCTAAAATTCACAAGGTGTACGCCCCATGGATCAGACAACCTACGATGTGATCATTCTCGGCAGCGGGCTGGCGGGGCTCTATGCAGCGCTGTGCCTTTCCGGGGCGGAAAATAAAAATCCCCCGTCCATCCTCATGCTCAGCAAGCAGGCCCCGGACGTCTCCGGCAGCGCGCTGGCGCAGGGGGGCGTGGCCGCCGTATTGGAGCTGGACAATGTCCACGGGACGGTAGAAGGCGACAGCTACGCCCTGCACCTGGAGGACACCCTCGTGGCGGGCAACTACACCAACGACGTCGCCGCCGTGGAGACCCTGGTGCGCGAGGGCCCGGAGGACGTGCGCCGGGTGATGGAGCTGGGCGTGGAGTTCGACCGCACGCCCGCCGGGGAGCTGGCGAAAACCCTGGAGGGCGGCCACAGCCGCCGCCGCATCGTGCACCATGCCGACCAGACCGGCAAGGAGATGGTGGATAAGCTCCTGCCGCATGTGCGCGCGCTGCCCAACGTCACCCTGCTGGAGGCCACGGCCTGCGCCGCCGAAAAAATCAATGACCTCTTCACGATAGACGCCCTGATCGGCGAAACCCCTGCGTGCTTCGCCTGCCGGTATCTGCTGCTTGCCACGGGGGGCATCGGGCAGGTCTACCGCCACACCACCAACCCGGCGGTCTGCACCGGCGACGGTATACGCCTGGCCTACGAGCTGGGGGCTGAGATCAGGCACCTGAGCTTCGTGCAGTTCCACCCCACGGCCTTTTATTCCCCCGGCGAGCAGGAGCAGTTCCTCATCAGCGAGGCCGTGCGCGGCGAGGGGGCCTTCCTGCTCAACTGCCACGGGGAGCGCTTCATGCACCTCTACGACCCCCGGCTGGAACTCGCCCCGCGCGATGTGGTCTCGCGGGCCATCCTGCTGGAGCAAAAGCGCGTTAACTCAGACAAATTCTACTTGGATATCCGTCATAAAGAGCGCAGCTTCATCGAAAACCGGTTCCCCGGTATTTTCTGTGCGTGCAAGGCCCGGGGGATCGACATGGCCGCCGACCCCATCCCGGTCTACCCCTGCCAGCACTACCTCATGGGCGGGGTGCACGTGGACCTCCACAGCCGCACGAACATCCCCGGGCTCTACGCCGCCGGGGAGTGCGCCCACACCGGCCTGCACGGCGGCAACCGTCTGGCCAGCAACTCCCTGCCCGAGGCGCTGGTGTTCGGGCGGCGGGCGGCGGAGGACATTTTGAATAATGCAGAAATGAGAATGCAGAATGCAGAAATGAATCCACAGCCTACCCATACAGATATTTCTGCATTCTGCATTCCGCATTCTCATTTAAATTTGCGCAGCCAAATCCAGTCCGCCATGCAGGAGGCCTATTTCGTCTTTCCCGACAGGGAGAGGCTGCCCGGTGCGGCGAAGGAGATGCGCGAATTATATGAACAGCTAAAGTGCGCGGCCATGACAAAAGAGATTGCGGAGCTGCGCTCCCTATCGTGCGTGGCGATGCTGATTTTGGAAGAACTGATGGAAAATCAGGAGGCGTTGTTTTGAAAAAACTTTCGCTTGACGGCTTCATGAGATTGCGGAAGCTGGTTTTCCGCGGCGCGAGGCCGCTTGAATTCACGATGTGGAAAGCCGCGTTTGAAAATGGGAGCATGGAAGATTTCCTGGGCGTTGTTTCCGCCTATCAAAACGAGGACGGCGGCTTCGGCCATAACATGGAAGCGAACCTTTGGAACCCAAATTCCTCGAAATCACGGCCTACGCTTTAGGCCAGATAGAGCGGGCTGGACGCGGCTGGCCCGAGAAGGATCACCCTATCGTGAAGGGCGTCTTGAAATACCTGGCTTCCGGCGCATACGCAACCGAAACAGGATGGATTTGCGGCATACCGTCAAACCTTGACTATTCCCACGCCCCATGGTTCGGTTACGACCCACAGAATGAAATCGTCCGGTTGCTCGATCCGCTTGTGGATTTTATCTTCAGGTACGCGGATCCCGGCAGCGCGTTTTATCATAAAGCGGTTGCATTGGATACCATACGAAAATCAAAAAAACCAGCCGCCCTGCCGGACTTCAAGGATTTCGACCCATCCAAGTTCGAGCCATGGAATGAATCCCCGGTGAGCTTCGTGCGTTCGCCGGACAGCGAGCATTACCCCGCGTATCAAAAGCTCGTCGATGCCGAATTAGACGCGATGGTCGACAGGTTGCACGGCACAAACGAGCTCCCTGTCGCCAGCTATAAAGACTGCTGGGAAGATGCCGCGCAAGTGATCGGAAGCTATTATTGGGCGTCCAGCGATTTCATACATGAAGTTCAAACATTGGATACCTTCGGAAGGTTGGGGTTTCTGCTCCCCATTTTGATGGAGGCATAACGCTCAGACGCGAACGTTATAAGGAACGTCGCTCCGCGAACCCCTCCTCAGTCGGTCCGAGGCTGACAGCTCCCTTCACCGGAGGGAGCCTGGGGAATTAAGTTAATCGACATCTTGTCCCACTGCCTTATAATTACATAGCCCGCTTGCGCCTAATCCCCTAGGCTCCTTCCTGTGGAAGGAGCTCCCCGCCTCGGGCGGGGTGAGGAAGGGTTCGCGGAGCGACGCACTTTATGAATAAAGGAGAACCCCCATGATCGAACTCCCAGAGGCCCAAACCCTTGCCCGGCAGCTGAACGAGGCATTTACAGGCAAAACAGTGACGAAGGTGGAGGCATTGCAGACGCCCCATGGCTTCGCCTTTTTCCGAGGCGACCCGCAGGGCTATCCGGCAATGCTGGAGGGCCAGAAGGTCTCTGGGGCGAAAGGCTTCGGAGGACGGGCGGACCTGCGCTTTGAAAGCGGGTTTTGGCTGTCCTTCAACGACGGCGTGAACATGCGCTATCTCGCCCCCGGCGCGAAGCCCCCAGCCAAGCACCAGTTTTTGATGGAATTCGACGACGGCTGCGCGTTCGCCTGCACCGTGCAGATGTACGGTTTCTTTGGGCTGTACACCAACGAGGAGGAGTCCCTCGAAGACTTCTATCACCGGGTGGCGGTGGAGCTGCCCTCTCCCCTGAGCGACGCCTTCGACATGGCGTATTTCGATTCCCTGCGGGCCAACGTGGAGGGGGGCGCCGAGAAGCTCTCGGCCAAAGCGTTCCTGGCCACGCAGCAGCGCATCCCGGGCCTGGGCAACGGCGTGCTCCAGGATATTTTGTGGCGCGCGAAAATCCACCCGAAGCGCAAGCTGAAGACCCTCTCGCAGGGGGAATGGGAAGGCTTGTTCTATTCTGTGAAGGAGACCCTTTCCGAGATGACCGCCAAAGGTGGCCGCAGCACCGAAAAGGACCTGTACGGGCAGCCAGGCGGCTACGCCTCGGTGCTCAACGCCAAGACCCTCGCCCTGCCCTGCCCGGCCTGCGGCGGGGGCATCACCCGCGCGGCGTATATGGGCGGGAACGTGTACTTCTGCGCAAATTGCCAGCCGGAGGGATAAAGTTATGTTACCCTGGTATCTTGTCGACGACGTCATCCTGCGTGCCCTGAAAGAGGACGCACACTACCTCGATCTGTCCTGCGAGTATCTCTTCGAGCCATCGCAACCGGGCCGGGCGTACCTCCTGGCCAACGCCCCGGGCGTCATGTGCGGCGGAGAGATATTTACGCGCGTGTTCGCGCTGCTTGATAATGCCATCGAAGCGAATATATACGTGAAAGACGGCGAGGCCTTCGCGGCGGGCGATACCCTGCTGGAGATCACCGGCCCCGTCTCCGTTCTTTTGCAGGGCGAGCGCACGGCGCTGAACCTGCTGCAGCACCTGTGCGGCGCGGCGACTATGACCGCCCAGGTCGTCAAGGCCGTCGAGGGCACGGGCGCGGTCGTGTGCGACACCCGCAAGACCCTGCCCGGCCTGCGCGCGCTGCAAAAATACGCCGTCACCTGCGGGGGAGGCCGCAACCATCGCTTCAATTTGTCCGATGCCGTGATGCTGAAGGACAATCACATCGACGCCTGCGGGTCGATCGGTCAGGCCGTGGCTAAAGTGCGGGCCAAAGTCGGTCACATGGTGAAAATCGAAGTCGAAACCCGTAATCTTGGCGAGGTACAGCAGGCCCTTGCCGCCGGCGCGGACGTGATCATGCTGGACAACATGTCCGTCGGGGAGATGCGCGAGGCAGTTCAGCTGGTCCGCGCATATGAAAAAGCCCCCGTGCCGCTGGAGGCCTCGGGGGATATCACAATCGAAAACGCGCGTGAAATCGCTTGTGCGGGTGTGGACGTGCTTTCGCTGGGGGCGCTGACGCACTCGGTGAAGGCGGCGAATATATCGATGCGGATGTCTACTTGATTTCCCGCATCACCCTCGCCGCGATCTCGAACGCCACGGCCTGCCCGCTGCCCGCGTTCTCGCCCACCACCACAATCGCGTAGGGCTTGTTCGGGTTCAGCGCGAAGCCCACGAACCACGCGTGGGGCTGCTTGCCGTCCACCTCGGCGGTGCCGGTTTTGCCGCACAGCTGCAAATCGCCAGTCTTCTTGCCAGAGGGGTCGTAGGTGGTGGTCACGTCCGAGCGCAGCATCGTACGCAGGCGTGAGGCAATCGTCGGGTCGATGCGCAGGGCGACGCGCGAACGGGCCGCGGGCATGGTGGTCCCGCCCGGCGAGGTCGTGCTCAGCACCAGGCGCGGCGCGTATCCCTGGCCCCCGTTGGCGATGGCCCCCATGAGCAGCATCATCTGGCAGGGGTTGGCCAGGGTGGTGTGCTGTCCCACGCCCGTCCAGCCCAGCTCCAGGGCGTCGCGCTTCGTGGACGGGAATTGGCTGATGGCCAGGGGCAGCTTGTCGCTGGTATATGACTGGTTGAAGCCCATGGCTTCGGCCGTTTTTTTTAGCTTGGCTTCGCCCAGTTCCACGGCCAGCTGCGCGAACACGCTGTTGCACGAGACATTCAGGGCCTTCTCGAACCCAAGCGTGCCATGCTTCTCCCGGCAGGTGACGTATCCGTCCCCCGTAGCGTATTTGCCGGTGCAGGTGAACGTGCGGCTGTCGATATCTGGAATGTTCTCCATGGCGCACGCTGCTGTAATAATCTTAAAAGTCGAGCCCGGGGTGAACAGCCCGTGCAAAAACCGGTTGAGGTACACCGCGTCGTAGACCTTGTTGGTGTCGATGTCCCGGGGCTTGTTCAGCGGGTCGTAGCTCGGCGCGGACACCATGCACAGCACCTCGCCGGTCTTGTAGTTGTATACGCCCACCGTGCCCTTGCGGCCGTCCAGGGCCTGATACGCCGCCTTGCATAAATTCGAGTCTATCGTGAGCTTTACGTCGCTGCCCCGGCCATAGCGCACGACGTTGTAGATACCGCTCAGGGCGTTGTAGCCCGTCAAATCGCTCCTGAATGCCGAATGCGCCCCCGTGGAGATGAAGCCCTGGGGGTCCCCCACGGCATGAAGCATGGCCCGGCGCAGGGTCGCTCCACCGGGCATGTCTCTTTTTCCGTTTTTCGTCTGGGCGAGGATGACGCCGTTCCTGTCCAGCACGCTGCCCGCCCGGGCGATGGCCCCGCCGGTATAGATGTGGCCGTTGGCGCGGTTGGTGGCCCACTTCGCCCCGTTGAGGGCAAAGCTGCCGGCGAGGATGCCCGCCCCGGCGGCGAAGCCGAGCAGAATGGCCAGCAGGGCCAGGGCGCGGTTGGAGATACGGCGCATTACTCCGCTTCCTCCGCAAGCACCGAGTGCGCCGCGGCCGCGGCGGCGCGGCGTTCATGCAGTTCCACATACATGCGCTCGCGGTCCTTCTGGTTGATGTTGTACATCAGCTTGGGAATCAGGTCGACCAGGCTCATGAGCGTCGGGACCAAAGTGGCCATGGCGAAAATGCCGATCTGGGTTTTCTCCGTCTGGTTGAGGTAATTCTCCCCTGTCTGGAACCCAAGGAGCTTCACCACGAAGTCGGTTATTGAACTGCCGAGCGTGCCGGTGACCTTGGGCGGCAGCTGCCGCAGCACGCCGGTCATGGCCTCGCTGCGCACGCCGCTCTTCCACTCGCCGTAGTCGATGCACTCGTTGCGGATCTCGTTGGGTATCACTTTCTTGGCGCCCCACATCGTCATGTCGATGGTGTTCTGTATCCCATAGACGATCATCATCGGCCACAGGTCCATGAACATGTATGTTTTGCCCTCGGCGCGCTTTGCCGGGTTTTTCACCTTGAGCATGCCGAAAAAGTAAATCATGAGATTCGTCGGCAGGTTGATGTAATCCCCGATCAGCCAGATGGTCTTCGTGGAGAAGCGCTGGCGCAGCCAGCCGATATAGGCGAAGCTGGCATAGCTCACCGGCGAGCCGGGGATGCCGGAAATCAGGCCGAAGTTGGCGAAATTGAGGATGGACTTGATGTAGGTGTCCTTTTGGCCTTTGAGGGTAAATCCATTGAGTATATCGGCAAGCGTCAGCATGAGCAGCGGGCGGTTCTGGCGCAGGGCGTTGAAGGATTCCTTGATGGTGGGCGGCTTTTCCCGCAGCGCTTCAGCGCCGAACACGCGCTCCCTGCACACAACCACAAAGTAAAGCGAAAACAGCCCCGCGATCAGCGTGGTGACGAAGCCGAACCACAGGAACATCGAGCGCATCCCCAGGTTGACCTCAACGGCCGTTTTCACCTTGTTGCGGGAGATGACGTCCCGCACGACGTCGAACACCTGCTTGGGCAGGTCCGAGCCGAACATGTCGAGGAACTTCGCCTTCGTGATCATCGCCAGCCGCTCGTCGGGGTTGGGCGTGAGGTTGACCATCAGGCCCGTGCGGGCGATGCCGGCGATGGTGCCGGTCAGCTCGTTGAACAGGCCCATGGCGAACCACGAGACGATCTTGGGCAGGAACAGGTTGTCGGTGCCCCAGAAGAAGTAGGGCAATAGGTAAAACAGGAGGCAGACGGGCAGGCCGTAAAGGGGGTAGAGCACCAGGTAGGGCCTGAATTTACCGAAGCGTGTGCGGGTTTTCTCCACCCACGCCGCACAGAACAGGTCGTTGATGATGTCCCACGTCATCCCGATCGGCCGCAGCAGCGCCTGCACGCCTTTATCGATGTTGAGTATCCTGTCGGTCCACTCCGCGTTCGGGTTGATGGGGATTTTCGTCGCCATGTCGAACAGCACATAGCCGGCGGTCTCCGCCGTGCCGACATACCTGCGGCCCTCGATCACCTTTTGCTTTTGCGCCGTTTTCGCTTTTTTTGCCACTGAACCACCTCTTTCACAGTGCTCCCAAAAGTTATAATTATCTATTTTTTAATTATAGCAGATATAACGGGAAATGCAAGAGAATTTTTACATCCCCCAAATCCCCTTCGCGTATTCCAGCACGGCCCTGTCCGCGGCAAACCTGCCCGACCCGGCGATGTTCATCAGGCTCATCTGGTTCCAGCGCCGCGTGTCCCGGTAGAGCTCCGCCGCCGTCTGCTGGGCGAAGCGGTAGTCCGCGAAGTCGGCCAGCACCATGTAGGGGTCCCAGTGGATGGTGTTCCAGATCTCGCGGAACTCCTTGCCCGCCACGCCGTGGTTGATATAGTCGATCACCCGGCGCAGCTCCGTGTTGTTCTGGTAATAGTCCATGGGAACATAGCCCGGGCGTAAACGCTTGACCTCCTCGGCGCGCAGGCCGAACAGCAGGATATTCTCCTCGCCCGCGGCCTCGAAGATTTCGATGTTCGCGCCGTCGAAGGTGCCCAGCGTCACCGCGCCGTTCATCATGAGCTTCATGTTGCCCGTGCCGCTGGCCTCGGTGCTCGCCAGGCTGATCTGCTCGCTGATCTCCGCGGCGGGGGCCAGCTGCTCGGCCATGGTGACGCCGTAGTTCTCGAGAAAATGCACCTGCAACCTGCCGCGCACGTCGGGGTCGTCGTTGATCAAATCCCCCAGCGCCGCGATGAAGCGTATGATCTGCTTGGCGATGAAATAGCCCGAGGCCGCCTTGGCCGCGAAGAACCAGGTGTGCGGCTGCACGAAGCGCGCCGGGTCCTCCTTGAGCGCCAGGTATTCCGCGAGGATCGAAAAGGCGCTCAGGTGCTGGCGCTTATATTCATGCAGGCGCTTGATCTGGATGTCGTACACGGCGTCCTCTGCCAGGCGAAGGCCCTGGGATTCCTCGAGGTACTTTTTCAGGCTGCGCTTGTTCTCCGCCTTGATCGCGGCCATCCGCGTAAGGGAAGCGCTGTCCTCCGCAAAGTCCAGGAGGCCGGAAAGCTTCTGCCAATCCCCTTGCCAAGCGGGGCCGATTTGCTCGGTGATGAAGGCGGCCAGGCCGGGGTTGCAGTGCAGGAGCCAGCGGCGGAAGGTGATGCCGTTGGTCTTGTTACTGAACTTTTCCGGGTAGAGGCTGAAAAAGGGCTTGAGTTCCGTATGCTTCAAAATATCGGTATGCAGCGCCGCCACGCCGTTGATGCTAAAACCGCAGTGGATGCATAGGCGCGCCATGTGCACACGCCCGTCGCCGTCGATGATCGCCGTGGCCGGATCCGGGCACTTCGCACGCGCGCCTTCGTCCAGCCTGCGAAGGATGGGCACAAGCTGCGGCGCCACCTCTTCGATAGACCCGACGGGCCACTTTTCCAGCGCTTCGGCCAGGATGGTGTGATTCGTGTACGCGCATGTATGAGCCACAATGTCCG
>Ga0082212_10009079_pt1 | contig 12858 bp, 9 predicted proteins | sample TergutNt197P3_FD_71548 | JGI IMG/M metagenome (GOLD analysis project Ga0082212, IMG submission 71548) | Neocapritermes taracua P3 segment gut microbial communities from Petit-Saut dam, French Guiana - Nt197 P3 | ecosystem: Host-associated > Arthropoda: Insects > Digestive system > Gut ... | reverse complement strand
ATGAGGTACATAAAATCTTCCGGTCCGCCGTATCGGCTTGTTACGGAAAAATAGCCGACGACTTGGTAGCCCCAACTTGCCGATAGAGGGTGTTCCGCAACGGGCAAAAGTTCGATGTGGGTGTATCCCATCTCCTTAACGTATTTGACGAGTTCGTCAGCAGTGTCCCGATAGGTAAGCCAGCGGTTCGGATCATCGCCGGGTCTGCGCCACGAACCGAGGTGGACTTCGTAAATCGACATCGGCTTGTGCAACCAATCGTTGTCTTGGCTTTGGCGTTTTTCAAGCCAATCGGCATCGTTCCATTGGAACCGGTCGAGTTCGACGACTTTCGAGGCGGTGTACGGGGGAACTTCGGCGAAAAAGCCGACGGGATCGCACTTTTCGCAGGTATGATCGCCGTTTTTGAGGAGATATTTGTACGTTGTCCACTCTTGGACATCGGGAACGAAGATTTCCCAGAAGCCGGAGAATCGGTTATTGTTCATTGGATGGGCGTTTCCGTCCCAGTTATTGAATTCGCCGACGACACTGACGGCGGAGGCATTGGGAGCCCAAACGGCAAAGTTGACTCCTTTTTGCCCGTTGATTTCTCGAAAGTGGGCTCCAAGTTTTTTGTAACTTTTCCAGTGCGTTCCTTCACGGAGCAGATGGAGGTCGAATTCGGAGAGAAGAAAATTAGATGAAAGTTGAGATGACATAGTAGATAGTGAAAAAAAGTCTTTTATTAAACGCTAATTATAAGGGTTAAATGAATTTTGGCAAGAGAAGAGCGCCGTCTCTCGCATTACCGGCATACTTGCGTATGCCGCTCTTGCGCTTTACGACTCCGGTTCAAACAACGTCGGAGAAACTTTTTGAAGAGCATTTTGCACATAATTCTGTATGTTCTTCGCCTCCGACATCCGTACCACATTTCGAGCAATCTGCTTGCAGTCCTCCAACGAAACATGCCGACAGATCTGTTTCACCCGAGCAATACTGCTCGGCGAACAACTAATTGTACGCAAGCCCAATCCAATTAACGTGACAACATTCAACATGTTCGAACCGATCTGTCCGCAAAGCGACAACGGTATCGAATGAAGCCGTGAAACATGAACCGTATGCCAAATCATCCGCAACACCGCAGGATCGTCTGCATTGAATAAATGATTAACACTACTGTTTCCCCGATCCACCGCCAACGTGTATTGCGTCAAATCATTCGTTCCAATGCTGTAAAAATCCGCATCTTCTGAAAATCTGTCCAGCATCACCACCGCCGAAGGAACCTCGACCATCATGCCGACCGGTATGTTTTCGTTGAAAGGAACTCTCGCCTCGCGGAGTTCATCCATTGTTTCCTGCACCGCCGTCCGCTTCGCCTGCCGAAATTCCTTGACCGTTGCAATCATCGGAAACATCACCCGAACATCGCCATAAACGCTTGCCCGAAGGATTGCCCGAAGTTGACATTGAAACAACGACCACCGCTTCAACGCCAGCCGCACACCACGCATTCCCAGTGCCGGATTAAATTCCCGCGCCGTGCCGAGTCTGTCTAACGTTTTATCGTCGCCGAAGTCGAACGTCCGAATAACGACCGGTCGTCCCTGCATGGTTTCGGCAACCCGCTTGTACGCTTCGAAATGCTCCTCTTCCGTCGGGTCTCTGTCCTGCGCCAGATACAGGAATTCGGTGCGGAATAGTCCGATTCCTCCTGCCCCGCGCTGGAGCGCATTTTCGGCTTCATGCGGAAATTCGATGTTCGCCAGAATCGCAATTTCCGTACCGTCGCTTGTGGTTGCCGGTAAATCGCGGTAAGAATCAAGCGATTCGATTCGACTCGACTCGACATCTTGGATTCGTCGATACTTTTCCTGCGTTTCTTCATTGGGACGCACGATGACGCATCCGCTGTTGGCATCGACGATTAGGAGGTCGCCGCCGTCCACGTCGGAGAGAAAATCTCCAGCCCCGACCACACAGGGGATTTCAAGAGCCGCCGCCAAAATTGCCGTATGCCCGACGGCTCCCCCCTGTTCGGTAATGATTGCCAGTATAAACCGCTTGTCCAAATTGGCAGTTTCGCTCGGCGTTAAATTATTGGAGACCAAGACGACCGGCGAACTCAACTGGTCGAGCGTTTCTTTCCTTGCTCCGAGCAGGAGCCGCAGAAGCCGTTTTTCGATGTCCCGAAGATCGTTGACTTTTTCGGCAATGTAACTGTTTTCGATTTGCCGGAACATATCCATATTTTTCCGCATAACGACGGTAACGGCATGTTCTGCGGAAAAAAAGCGGTTTCGGATCAGGGATTCCATTTCCCCGTGAATTTGGGGTTCCGCCAGGATTTGCAGTTGTGCTTCGAAAATATCGGCGAAGGCTTGTCCCAGGGCGGTTTTGGTCGATTCCCGATTGACGATAATTTCGTCTTTGGCGAGATTGACGGCGGCTTGAAAGCGTCGGATTTCTGCTTCGAACGCATCGGTGCTGATAGTTTGTTCAGGAATCCGAAACCCTTCGGTAGCCTGTACGAAGGCTTTTCCGATGGCGATACCGGGCGAGACGGGGATTCCAAAGATTGTTTTCATTGTACAATTTCATGTGGGTGTCGAAAACTGTGCCTCTAACTCCACAATTAGTTCTCTTTTGTAAAAATTGTAGCACAAAAAAGGAATGCTGTCAATAGGAACCCACTCACGGTTGCGGTTTGAGCAGCGGATAGCCAATACTATTTTTCTTGCCGGTCATGCCATGCTCCGTCGCATCTTGCGAAAAAATGTTCCAACAGCAACCGACCAACGCATCGCAGGAATCAGCATGGTGCACGATCATCGCTTCCAACGACATCGGCGGCTTGGCGGCACCCCAATCAGGAAAACGCTGATGCGAAACGATAATATGTTCCAAATGCGCTTGCACCGCTGGTTCTAAATCCATATCCTGTGCCGCCTCCCGAACAATGTCCCGACCGAGAATGGCATGTCCAATCAGTTCTCCCGTGATCGAATGTTGCAGCGAACCAACTTGCGGTTCGTATTCCCGAACCTTGCCGATGTCATGCAAAATCGCCCCGGCAACGACCAGCGGAACCGAAATGTCTTTTTTGCGGTCTGCGTACATCCGATGATAATGTTCGACCAAGGCGGCGGCAATGCGCGCCACGGAAAGCGTGTGTTCCAATAAACCGCCGATGTAATTGTGATGGTGTTTCCGTGAAGCCACACCGAACAATAACGTCGTGCGGTGTTCTTTGAGTATTTTCGTAACGAGCGGATACAATTTGTCTTTGCCGATGTGTTGTTTTACCAACGTTTGCAAGTCGGTGAACATTTTTTCGGGTTCAATCGGAGCGGCAGGACGCAACAACACCGGATTGAAACCGTCGTGGTCGTCCGCTTGTTCGACGGCGCGTATTTTGTGAATTTCCAACTGCGGTCCGTAGGAAGAGATGCGATAAATTGCTCGCAGTTTGCAGGCGGTTCCCGATTTGAACGCCTTCATTTCTTTGTAGAGAGCGGTATCCGACCAGACGGGAAAGCGGACGGCACGCCGGGCATCGCGGAACGTGACCCAGAGAAAGGGTTTGCCGTCTTTCGTTTTCGTCGCTTCCTTTTCGGCGAGCAGCGCAAAAATGTCGGCTTCCTGATTCGGTTCCAATTCGTGCAGGGGAACAATCATCGGTGAGACAATACGAAAAATACAATTCCAGTGTACACCATCGAAACGTTTACACAAGCCGGAATGGAGCGTAATGACGGACGAATCTCTGCGTCCTTTGCGATTTCTTTGCGTCCTCTGCGGTTGAAAAATAAATTTTACCGCAAAGGAGCGCAAAGTGCGCGAAGGACATCCGGTCGCTCCACTTCGTTGCGCTCTCGGCTTTCATAAAGTTTTGAAAAATGAAAATGAAATCGGAAAACTGAAGTAACACAAGGGGTTTTGGGGAGTGAAACTTAACCGTTCTCGCACTATCACTCTGAGTGTCCGACAAGATTGTCTCTTGCAAGCGCAAGAGCGGCATACGCAAGTATGCCGGTAAACGCGAGAGACTCACCGGCACCCTTGCGGGTGCCGCTCTTTTCTTCGTGTTCACTTTTGTGCCATTGTGTTTAGGAAAATTTTACCACAAAGGCACGAAGAACACAAAGAATTCACAAAGAAAACGACCAATTTGTTTCCGTTACGGTGTAACTCCGTTTTGCCGACGAGCAATTTGATCCAGTATGTCCCCCAAATCACGGTAGGCAAAATCCAATGCCGCAAGTTGATGTCCATACTCCTCCGCTTGGGCGTAATCTTCAAGTGTGAACGCCAATTTCATGGCTAAATACAACGCCTTTTTTTTGTGCTCGCCCGGCTCCAGTATCGACACCGCCTCATGGTAATGCGTCATCGCTAATTTGTTTTGCTGAATCAACTGGAAGCATTGCCCCAGTGCCAGCAAACAGTCGCCTGTCAGTTTTTTATCCGACTTTGCCGATTGAAATTCGACAATCGCTTCTTTGACTTGACCATCTTTTTTCAACAGCATGCCGTAATCGTATCGGTAACTCGTTTGATTCGGATAATGTTTGATCCGATGTTCCGCCAGTTCTAAACATTTTGCCTCGTACTGGTTTCGTGTGGCGAAAAAGAGAGATTTCACATCCTCTTGCATCGACGTTTCGTACTCTTCTTTCAGACGGAGCGTTTCCGCTCGCAGCCGTTTTTGCTGTGCTTCTAAAAGGAGTTCGACCATTTTGGGAGCATTATTTGAAACTTCGGCGGCTCTGGCGTAACAATTTTCTGCTTTGGACATGTCCGACTGCCGGTAAAACCACTGGGCGAGTTCCAAATAATTGGCGGTGTCCTGCGGATTCTTGGCGATTCGACGTTCGATTTGTTCTTCGACCGTCAGAGTTCGTCCCATCGCATCTTCGTTTTCGGGAATTACCGAATCGGCAAACTCTACCATATCTCTGGTTGCCCCGGTCGCATATTTTCCCTGATGGATGGTTTTTTCGGCGGAAATATCTTTCAGTAATTGCCGGGCATCCATGTTTTCCGGCTGCTGTTTCAAAATGCGTTGGACGCAGACTAATGCCCCATCGAAATCGGCGGATTCCCGAAGAGCGGCACAGCAGGCGGTATTTGCTCCGATGTGACTGGGATCAGCATCGACTGCCGATTGATAATAGACGATGGCGACCGCAAGATGTCCGAGGGCTTCGCAGGCATTGCCGGTGGAAATCAAGGTTTCGATGTCCCAGGGATTGGATTTGAGTGTTTCGACGCAGAGTTTGAAGAGGTTTTCCGGTTTTTTGGAATCGACGGTCATTCTTTTTCCGGCGGCGAGGAGCGAAGAAGTCGTTTTCTTTTTTTCGCCGAATTTTTTTCGCAAGTTCGCGAGAAAAGCGTGGGTATAAATCAGGTTGCCGGGGTCTTGCAGAACGCAGGGGGTGAAATAGATTTCGTTTGCATAATCGTAATTTGCCTTCAGCATCTGTTCGTTGCCCAGTGCGTGAAGTTGTTGTAATTTTTTTCGTTTTTCCGGCGGAATCGTAGAATCAGTGGACATTGCCGATGGCGGTAGAATCGTGTTTGTGTTGACAGGGTTCATTATGTTCTAATTGCCACTTTTTTTCAAGATCACTTTTCCATTGGAAACTTGTCAGCGGCATGTAATCGACCCAGGAGTAACCACGTGTGCTTTCCTAATCGCCCCTTGAGTGATACAATGACATTATGCAACGAAGACGACCCCTCGAAAAACCGAAGATCAATATGACCCCGATGATCGATGTGGTCTTCTTGCTGTTGATATTCTTCGTGCTGACATTTAAGATCATCGTTCCTGAAGGAGATTTCAACGTCCAAATGGCACCGCTGGGACAGGCACAGCCCATCGACATCGACACCGATTCGATACGAGTGCGGCTCATTGCCGATGCGGACGGCGCACTCTCGGCAATTCAACTCAACAACGACGATGTCGAAAACCTCGACATCTTACGGCAACGAATTGCATTGACGAAGCCCGACTTAGATGTTCTGTTGATTTTCGACGACCATTTGCGTTATGAATATCTCGTGGCGGCAATCACGGCGGTCAACAGCGATCTGCCCGAAGGACAAATGCGTAGCGTTCAATTCGCAAAAGAACCGTCTAAAATCCCACTGGGAGACTGAAACTATTTGATTGTAAAGGAGTTACATGTACCGTTTGTACCGCTGGCTACGTTTTTTATTGCTTCTTCTGATCGTGATGCTGTGTTGTGCGGTTGTTGCTTCGCACGGCATCTTTTGGAATGTACAGCCGGAAACAATGGATCGGCAAACGCTCGTTCGGGTGATTCAACTTCGGGACTTTCGCCGGTTTTCGCCCGACTTCGTCGAACGGCTGACCAATAGGGCGGAACAGGAATTCGGTCGTCATTCACCGAACAAACCGACGTTTGAGTTGTCCTCTTGGGAAAAACGGATACACGTTTATTTTCAAGCACACCGGTCAAGTCAGCAATCCTACACGGAAGCCAATTTGACCGCAATGGCTCGGCTACGCTATTTTGAATGGATGAATGAATATCACACTGCCGCTCCGCTTCGCAAAGCGGAATTGATGCTCGATGTCGTTGCCGACATGCGTTATTGGCAGGAGTTGTATTTTGACTATCTCCGTTTTTTGGGACAGCCGGAACCGACACTTGCCGAACTGCTCGACGATTTTCAACGAATGATTGAGGACTTCAAAGTGGGCGCATCGCCGGAGGAAATCGTATTGATTGATTCGTTTGCCCAGGACATGAATCGGGCATTGTTTGCCGCGGAAGTACACAAGACACTCTGGGATTTTCTTGTTCCGTCAAAATAGAAGTAAGGCGATATGCCGTTTGACGCACTGTCGTGGATTCTCGACGCATTTGAAATCGCACCAGATTCATGATAAAATACCGCCGGTTCCAACCTGCATGGCAACAATGAGTGAATCGGCATCGGCAATACGAATTCCCCAAGTCATTCTCGTCAATAAGGCAACCTGCCGCGATTGCTATCGATGCATCCGCGTCTGTCCTGTCAAAGCAATCAAGATGCACGACGGTCAAGCCGCCATCGTTGCCGAACGCTGTATCTCCTGTGGAACCTGCGTCAGGGAATGTCCGCAATCCGCCAAAAAATACCGCAACGACTTGGAAAACGTCAAACAACTTTTGACCGCCGGCAACCGCGTCGCTTGCAGTATTGCTCCCGCCTTTGCCGGTTTTTTTACCGACCGAATGCGGCGGCGAATTCCTTCCGTACTGCGTCTGCTGGGATTTTCACACATCGCAGAAACCGCCGTCGGTGCCTTTTTTGCCGCTCAAGCGACCGTCAAGTTTTGGGAAGCCCGCGGAAAAGAGCAACCGCTCGTCATCTCGGCATGTCCCGCCTGCGTTGATTACATTCTGCACTATCAACCGCAGTACGCCGCATACATTGCGCCGGTCGTGTCGCCAATGGTCGCTCACGCCAAATACATCCGCCGAAAACTCGGAGACGACACGAAAGTCGTTTTCATCGGACCGTGCATCGCCAAGAAAGTCGAAGGGGAAAACGCCGACGACACCGGCTTTATCGACGGCGTTTTAACGTTTGAAGAGTTCTCGCAGTGGCTTGCCGAAGAGAACGTCGATATTGCCAGTTGCGAAGAGAGCGGTTTCGATGATGTACCACGCGGAGCCGCCCGGTATTTTCCATTGGAAGGGGGTTGCATCAAAACGGCAGGCTGGTCGATGGATCGCCTCGACGAAAACGTGATTGCCGTCAGCGGAATTCGGAACGTGCAACATTCGTTGGAAGCGAGCAAGGCGGGGCAGATTATCGAACCGCTCTTTTGTCCGAACGGCTGTATTTGCGGACCCGGCAGCGGTACGCACGATTCTCCATCAGGTTTGCGTTCCCACGTCATTGAGTTTTCCAAAACAGGTTTTCCAAAAAATAATGAACAACCGATGAGTGCGGAAAATATCGAGCAGGAAAGTCGCTTGACTGCCGATGATGAAGCCTTCGTCGAAACGCTCACGAAGTATTACAAACCGGCAAAAACCTTCAAACGCAAGGAAGTTACGGAGACGCAAATTCGGGATATTTTTGAAAAGACGGGAAAAACGTTGCCGGAAGACCAACTCGATTGCTCTTCCTGCGGCTATCCTTCGTGCCGCGACTTGGCAATCGCCATCGTGGAAGGGTTGGCAACGCCGGAAATGTGCGTACCCTTCTTCCGCAAGACGGCAGAGCAACGCATCGACCGAGTGATTGAAACGAGTCCGAATGGAATCGTTACGTTGGATGAACATTTGAACATTATCAGTATGAATCCGGCATTTCGGCAGTTTTTCCGATGTTCCAATGCGGTGTGTGGTCGTCCGATTTCGTATTTGATGGACCCGGAACCCTGGGAACGGCTCTTGGCAGAACCGGATAAGAAGATTGAAATCGTCGTCAATCACGAATCGTACAATTTGGTTTGCCATGAGGTTTTGTATTCGTTGCCTGCCGAGAAGCAGTTCGTTGGAATTTTCATGAACATCACGACGTTGCAAAAGAACGAAACGCAGTTGGATCAACTTCGTCAACAGACGGTCAAGCAGGCGCGTGAACTGTTGGAGCAGCAGGTTCGGATGGCGGAGACGATTGCGATGAGCCTCGGCGAAAATACGGCACGAGCGGAGTCGCTGCTCGAAATCCTGATGGACAATGCGAAGCGGGAGTGATCGGGGGCACGTTGTATTTGCGTACATAGCGTACCGCTCTGTTTTACTTACTTCATGGGTATTTCCGTAGTGTAGTGCGTGTTATCACGAATGACATCCGCCGGAAGAGTTTTGTTTTCCGTTTGGAGTCTCGACCACTCCTGCGCCCCGACATAACGCACATTGTCTGCCAAGACCATCCCCCAGGGACCGATGCCCGCAAGGACATCTCCCGGTAGAAGTCCCGCCTGTTCGGCAGAACTTCCCGCACGGACTGCCTTCACTATGACTCCCCCCTCAAATTTGGCAAGAAATTCTTTGTACGTCCGTTCAAATTCTTGTGTTGGAATCGGAGTATATGTAATTCCTAGATTTTCCCAGACGAGTTTGTCTCTGGCAGCACCGCTGTTGCCACCGGCATCGTTTGCTGTTTTCGGAGCAACGGCGGCAGGTTGTGCAGAAACTGTCCGATTATTGGCAAACGAACTATTCCGCGATGCTCCCATCGCAACGACGGTATCCTGCAATTCACCATTCCGAAAGAAAGAAAACGCAACTTCTTCGTTCGTCTTCATGTCGAGCAATGCCCGATAAAAATCGAATTTATTCCGCAACGTATACTTGCCGATTTCCGTTAGAATGTCCCCTTTTTGAATGCCGGCACGAGCCGCCGGACTGTTGCTTTCAACGGCATCAACTCGAATGATGAACCGCTTGATGGCATTGTAATCCTTCGGTTCAAGTTGCGAAACCGTCAAACCGTAAGTAATCTGTTGATTGACACGTTCGCTCATGAGTTTGGCGGCAACGTCGACGACCTGATCGACCGGAGTGGCAAAGGCGATACCTGCTGCACCCTGTCGGATGGCGACGTTGATGCCGATCATTTCGCCGTTTACGTCAATCAATGGACCACCGGAGTTACCCGGATTGATTGCCGCACTTGCTTGAATGGAATTACGATAAACCAGCGACGAGTCGTTGACCCCGACTTCCCGGTTGATCTGACCGATACGTCCTTCCGTGAGGGAAAAAACGTAGCCGTAGGGATTTCCAATAGCCAAGCAGTCTTCTCCCGGCATCAGGTCGTTGGAGCGTCCAAAGGTAATTGGGCGAAGCGGTGTTCGAGCATTGATTTTGATGAGCGCCAAATCAGTATCGCTGTCTTGGGCAACAAGTTCGGCAATATAGTCCTTTTCGTCGTGTGTTTTGACCTGAATTTTGCGAATATCTTTGACGACGTGATAGTTCGTGATGATGTATCCTCGTTCGTCGATGATGATTCCGCTTCCCATTCCGTTGAATGTACGTTCGGCATCGGTCGCTCCGCTTCGGCGTTCTTCAACTTTGTCTCCCTGGATGAAGACAATGGATGGGCAGTTCCGCTTGTAGGCTTCGGTCGCCCAGTTTTCTTTGGTTTCGGCAGCGAATCCGCTGAAACAAGCCAAAACGCAGCAACTTACGATAAAAAATGTAGCCGAGAGGGTAAAAAACGTTCTCATTCCGAGTGCTAATAACGTTAAAATAGGTATTTTCGTTACAATCCGCACAGTCGTTACAACCGCTTACAGAGGATTTCGTCATATAATCGCCATGACCTTGACCAAGACCGTTACAGGCGGAAAAACCGTTAAACTTTGCCTATTTTACCAAATGCAGAAAGGAGGTATAAATTTGAATACTGTCTTCACGTATCGCAGGGGACTCTACGATACAACTGTGGTATAATGACATCCAACATAGACTAAAATTTACAGACGATACAATGAATTCAGACGCACAAAAAGCCGTTTTACAAATCGACGGACAAAAAATCGAATTGCCCATTTTAACCGCCGCCGATGGACACCGATCTGTTGACATTTCCGGTTTATATGACAAATACAAAATCACGACATACGATCCTTCGCTCGGCAGTACCAGCGTGTGCCAGAGTGCCATCACTTATTTGGACGGCGATCAGGGGATTTTACGTTATCGGGGAATTCCTATCGAACAATTCGACCGTCCCAACCCCAACTTCGTCGAAGTCGCTTGGCTCCTGATTTTTGGTGCGTTGCCCACCCAAACAGAACTGACCGATTTTCGGGCACGTCTGACCAGCCATGAATTGCTTCACGAAGGTTTGCGGGAACAATTCGGCGATCTGCCTCCGAAATCGCCGCCGATGGCAATTCTCGCCGCGATGTTCAGCCAACTCGCATGTTATCACGAAAAATTTCTGCCGCTCGGAGACGAAGAACTCTTTGTCGAAGCCGCCACTCGACTCATCAGCAAGGGACGAACGATTGCCGCCTATGCTTACCGCCGCTCACAAGGGTTGCCTTTTACATATCCTGATCCGGCACTGCGATACTGCGGTAACTTTTTGCACTTGTTGTTTTCGATTCCCTTCCAACAGTACATTATCGGACCGGAAATCGAAGATGCCATGAATCTCGTGCTGATTCTCCATGCCGATCACGAACAAAATTGCAGTACGACGGCGGTTCGGACGGTCGGCTCGGCACAAGCGAATCTATTTGCATCGTGTGCCGCCGGTGTGAGTGCGCTTTGGGGACCGCTGCACGGCGGTGCCAATGTCGAAGTCATGAAAATGCTCGAAAAAATCTACAACGGCGGAATGACCCCGGAAGACTGTATCAAAGCGGCGAAGGATAAACAGAATCCGTTCAAACTTTTCGGCTTCGGACATCGGGTTTATAAAAATTACGATCCGAGAGCGAAGATACTGCAAGCGTCGGCGGATCGAATTTTTGCCTCGCAGCAAATCAATGATCCGCTCTTGGACGTTGCCAGAAAGTTGGAGGAATTGGCACTGAAAGACTCCTATTTCGTGGAGCGGAAACTCTATCCGAACGTCGATTTTTACAGCGGACTCCTGCTCCGGGCGATTGGTATTCCGACGAATATGTTCACGGTCATTTTTGCACTGGGACGTTTGCCGGGCTGGATTGCGCAGTGGAAGGAGCAGCATGACAATTTGGGACAGAAAATTTTCCGACCTCGTCAACTGTATACCGGCGAGATGACTGCCAATTACGTGCCGCTGGAGGATCGCGGGTGAGAGGCTTATACTCTCAACGGTAATTTGTTGCCGTTGAGATTGTGAAATGGTGCCTTGTGTTCTTTGTGTCTTTGTGATTAAGAAAATTTTGCCACAAAGGCACGAAGGACACAAAGAAATCCACAATGAGAAAAAACGACCAATTTGGAGAGTGTAGCGTCGAGATGGTAGTTTTTTAATGCGAAAAGCGCGAAAACTGCGAAAAAATGCGAAATTTCTTTGTTCGCATTTCCTATTCGCGCTTTTCGCACTTTTCGCATTGAAAATACAGGCGCAAAACAACTTTTTACGTACTTTGTTGCGACACTCTCCCAATTTGTCCCCGTTTACGGAATATCTAACTTTCCACGATGGAAAAAAGCGAGGCTTCTTCTCTGGCGAGTCCAGCGGAACCAATCATACTGGCAAACGGGCCCAGTGCCGCAAAGTCCAATTTCAAGTTCTGTCCCAATCCTCGAATTGTCCGCTGTTCCACTTCTTCACGAATCCGGGCAAGGAACATATCACCGATTCGGGAACCTTTTCCACCGAACATCATTTCGCCGCCGATCAGTACATATTCAGGATCAATCGTATGCACTAACGTAACGATACCGAGTCCCAAAAATCGAGCGGTGTCGAGAATGATATGCGTTGCCAATTCGTCTCCTTTGTCCGCTTCTTCATAAACTTTTCGTGCAATACCGAAGAGTTCGTCTTCCGGTGTGATTCGTTCTTTCAGCGACGTGGGATGTCCCACTTCGACCAATTCTTTGGTGCGTCGTGCAACCGCCAGCGAACTGCAATAGGCTTCCAAGTGTCCCTGTTGAAGGCAACCGCACCACCTGGCACCGGGCGACGGATCGACAATCATGTGTCCGAATTCTCCGCCGAATCCATTTGCTCCTTTGATTTCACGTCCTTCGACGATGATGCCGCAACCGATACCGGTATCGAGCAACAGCAGGCAGGAACTCTGCGCGCCTTTGGACGCTCCGACCCAGTATTCGGCATACGCCGCCGCATTGGCGTTGTTGCTGAACGTAACCGTTTTCAAACCGGTATATTCGGTCAGTTTTGCGACAATCGGATAGCCAGCCCAGTCAGGAAAGTTCG
>Ga0082212_10009078_pt1 | contig 12859 bp, 6 predicted proteins | sample TergutNt197P3_FD_71548 | JGI IMG/M metagenome (GOLD analysis project Ga0082212, IMG submission 71548) | Neocapritermes taracua P3 segment gut microbial communities from Petit-Saut dam, French Guiana - Nt197 P3 | ecosystem: Host-associated > Arthropoda: Insects > Digestive system > Gut ... | reverse complement strand
TAAATTGATGGTTAAGAGATTCGATTTTACACAGGCAATTTCAAGTGGTGGAAATCCGCACGATTATTTTGGCCGCAAAACCATCGGTGATCCGTTGATTGCCGCCGATTTGTTACGTTACTATGCCGATCCGGTTGTGGCCGAACACGTTGATTTGGCTACTTTGCAGGCGGAACCGACACAATTCTTCGGGCCGGCACATCCGTTGACCGGCTCGAAAGAGGTGATTTTGGATGTGCCTTACGTTGCGCACCTTCATGACACAGAATGGAAATCTGAAGTCTTGATAGTGATTGAGCATAAGTCGTCGCCGAACTTGTTTGTATCACTTCAACTCGGCGTTCATGCGTATTTGTCACTGTACAAACGATGGACGGATGCCGGACGCCCTGCAAGTCGCCGCAAGTTCAAACCGCCGATTCCGCTGATGGTTTTGCTGTACTGTGGTGCGGAGGATTTGTCCGATGATGTGTCGCGTTTTCAGAATATTTTCGAGCATGTTCCGGAAGCACTCCATCAATATGTTCCACAGTATCGCATGTTGGTGATCAATTTGCGGGAGTTCGGTTACGACCATTTGCCGGGCAGACCGGAAACACAGGCCGTCGTTGAAACGATGAAACGCGCCTTTGACGGAACGTTGGCCGACCGTTTATCGGACGTGTTGGGACGCTTGACCGTGGTTCCGATTGACGATCGCATCATGGATTTCATCGCAAGCATCTCGTGGTACTGCGGTCGGGTTACAGACATTGAACCGGAGCAAATCGTCGAATCCATTACAAACATTATCAAAGGAAAAGAGGGTATCGAAATGTCGCAAATGATTCAAAAGGGAATATTTTATCAAGGAAAAATTGAAGGAAAAATTGAAACGAGAATCGAAGTCATCATGAGACTTCTTAATATCAGGTTCAACCGGACTCCCGACGAAATCGTGGACAAACTGAATTGTCGCACGGACTTGGTTGCATTGGATTCGCTGTTCGACTTTGCCGCCCAATGTAAGTCGATTGACGAATTTGCAGATGCCTTGAAATAGCTTGCCTTTTGATCAAAGGAAAAGCAACTCTGTGCGTTTTGCGTTCTCGGCGGGAAATTAATTCCGTGAACGGTTTCTCAAAACTTGCACACGGCACTGAGTTGTGCTTGTTGGCCGGTGGTGTCGTAGCCGAGCAAACAATTGATGACAGACCAATCCGGCTCATGGGAATAACCGTTACATATACAGCAAGTCATCATTGTCCTCCTTGAAAATGATTTTCATGTGTTACTGAACAAAACAACAGTACACCATGATTTTCCTTCACCAAAGGGACATTGTATCTTGTCCTTCAATCGACACGTGATATACAAATTTACATATACTAATAGTAATGTCAGGTTATGCCAAATCTGCTTATTGTGAGCACGCGACGCGGACACGGTTTTTTATGTTGTGAGGCAAATTGTGGATTCAGAGTTGGCTTTGTCTCCAATGGAAATAGTGAAAATATTATGTCCATTTGACTTGGAAACAGTTTTTCTAATGTAAACTTTATGTAACTTCTTGAGTATTCGTAATTTTTGTGCAAAAATAAAACATGTAACATACATGGCAACAGAAAGTCCCCTAATGACCACATTAATCAAGAGAACGTTTCCCGAACTGTATCCGAGTCGGACGAAGATCGTTGCGACGGTCGGGCCGGCCAGCGAAAGCGAAGAAAAACTGGCCGAGCTGATTCGTGCTGGTGTCGATGTGTTCCGCATCAATATGGCACACGGCACGCCGGAGAAAGCCCAGCCGGTTTACGACCGCATTCGCAAGGTTGCTCGCGAGGTTGGTTTCCCCGTCGCAATTCTCGCCGACCTTGCCGGGCCGAAAATACGGCTCGGTGCGATTCCCGGCGACCGTTACGAGTGTGTGACCGGTACATCCGTGCGGTTTGCACGCGGTGAAACAACGACCGAGCCGGATTCGTTCACCTCAACTTACGCGCCGCTTGTGGACGAATTGCAAGTCGGCGACCGCGTCATGCTGACCGATGGAACAGTCGCACTGAAGGTCACGGCGAAAGAAAAGGACGTGGTGACCTGCCATGTCGTGCAGGGTGGAGTCGTGCGAAGCCGGCAGGGGATCAACCTGCCGGGCGTCAAGTTGAGCGTCAAAACACTGCAACCTCGCGATTTGGAAAACGCAAAATGGGCAGTGCAGGTCGGTGTTGATTTTTGCGGGATGAGCTTCGTTCGCAGTGCCTCCGACGTTGAAGAACTGAGGCAGCACCTGCTCGACAACCGCCCTGCCGGACGTGACGCGGGTGACATTCCGCACATCATCTCCAAGATCGAAAAACCCGAAGCTGTGGAAAATATCGAGGAAATCGTCGCCGCGTCGGACGGCATCATGGTCGCACGCGGCGACATGGGCGTTGAAGTTGACATCGCGCAAATCGCGGTCATTCAAAAACGGATCATCAAAATCTGTCAACGACGCTGCAAGCCGGTCATCGTGGCGACGCAGATGCTCGAAAGCATGCACCATCAGACGATTCCGACCCGAGCCGAAGCGACCGACGTAGCCAACGCGATTCTCGACGGGGCCGACGCCTGCATGTTGTCGGGCGAGTCGGCGGTCGGCGACTACCCCGTACAGGCGGTGCAGATGATGCACCGGATTGCCGTCGAAGCCGAAAAACTGCTCAAAACCCGCATGAAACGCGATATTTACGATCTGGTCGTCGAGCCGGTGTTACAGGAATTGCAGGAATCGAACGATCTGGTCGATCTCGATTTGTTCGTCAAGCATGTTGACATCGTGACCAACGCAATGTGCGACGCGGCGGCAAAACTGGCCGACGACATCGATGCCGCCGTGTTGCTGGTCGCTTCACTGACGGGCAAGACGACGCGCACCCTCTCGAAAAAACGGCATTTCACCATGACGCTTGGCACGAGCACCAACGAGTTCGCGCTGCGTCGCATGAACTTGTACTGGGGCGTCATTCCCGTCGCCGACCTGCCGGAAGATCCGCGTCACAGGCTCGAACACGTCGTTGAAGCCGGTAAACGCGAATCGTATCTTGAGCCGGGTGATCATATCGTCATGATCAACAGCATCATCCCGCACGGCAACACGCGCAACGTGCTTTATGTGCATAAAGTAATGTGACATTCAGAGCTGCAATCGTAAGATTGCGAAACAACAATACGTGCAATCTTACGATTGCGGCTCTGTGGTTTTTTCGAACGATTGACTCTTTTTGATCGTTATTGTATTATCATTAATAATTCCGCCTTTTCGTCATCACAATCTCGTTTTTACAGGGAAATTTTTCATGCAAAAGTTACTTTTGGCGTTGATTTTGTGTCTTTTGTCAGTCGGTGGCGGACTTCAGGCGGCATCGCAGCCGGACATGGTTGCCAAGGTCGTTTCCGGCGAACTTCGGGAAGCCAAAGCGTCCTGGTGGGGATTTGATCCGGAGGATTCCACACAATTTTTACAAGCGGCAATCAGGTCGAAGGTTCCCCGACTGATCGTCGATCAACAGGCGTCATCGTGGATCACCGGACCGCTCTTCCTTGAAAGTGACCAGGAGATCGTTTTCGAAGAAGACGTCGAGCTGCTTGCCAAAGCGGGGCTGTTTCGCGGGAATGGGGACTCGCTCCTGACGGCGTCGAACAAAAAAAACGTGAAACTCATCGGCATCGGTAAAGGTGCCGTATTGCGGATGAGAAAGAGCGATTACCATGCCGAACCATATACGAAAGCGGAATGGCGTCACGGGCTTGCCCTGCGGAGTGTTGAAAACGTGACCGTGGAAAATCTTTCGATCGTTTCCTCGGGAGGCGACGGTATCTATCTCGGTGTTGCGACTCGCGGCGTTCCCTGCCGTAATGTCACGATCAAAAACGTCGTTTGCGACGACAATAACCGGCAGGGTATCAGCATCATCAGTGCCGACAAGCTCCTCATGGAGGATTGCACCTTTAAAAACACGTGGGGAACGGCCCCGGCGGCGGGGATTGATTTCGAACCGAACGGCCCCGACGAGCAGCTCACCGATTGCATCATACGACGCTGCATTATCGAAAACAACGATGGAAACGGAATCCATTTTTACATGGGGGAGATCAAGAATTCGTTAAAACCGATCTCCGTTCGGATTGAAGATTGCACCGTCCGGGGAAACAAGGGTATCGGTCTCACTTACATTCCCGACGATTCCATGGACGGTTCGCTCCAAGGTTCCTGTGAACTGATCAACTGCCGGTTTGAAAATTGCGAAGCCGGCGGAATCATGATCGGCGAGAAACATGTCGATTCCTCCACACTGACCTTCAGGGAAACATCAATCCTCAATTGCGGAAAGGACGAAAAAAACACGTCGCCGATCGAAGTGCGTACCGGCGAAAAATACCTTGAATATGAGTTCGTTGATTTTGGAGGAATCGACTTCGGCGTCGTTCGGGTGACCGACACATTTGACCGGCGTCCTCTTGTGATCAAGCCTTTTGTCCAATGCGATCTCTACAGGCATCCGTTGAATGTTCGCGGAACACTGCAACTCAGACGCGGCGATAAAACCGAAACGGTCGAAATCAACAACGCCTGGTTTGCCCGCGAATACCCGGATGTAATTCCTTGGATTCCGCCGGAAAAACCGGAGTCGGAACGGTTTGTTCCTTTGGAAAAAGCCAACGTTGATGTCGATACGAAATTTCCGCCGGTCTGGCAGCGTTACCAGGGATCGTACTGGATTTATGCCGAAAAGGGAACGCCGATCCGATTTGCCCTTGCCGTCCGCCAACTCGGAGGAAATGAACTTGGAACCAATACCGGCGTATTGACCTTGCCCGGCGGGGAAACCCGAAAATTCGAAGTTCCCGCCGACAAGGCCGGGAACTTCGATTATGTTTTGGAAAACGCCCCTGAAACCGGAGTTTATCGTCTTTCGGTCAACGTCCGGGGACACGCAATCCAAATGTTGCGATGCAATCAAACGGTTGTTTTGCCCGTCGTTCCGCGCATGGCCCTGATTTCAACAACGGGGACATTCTATCTCCATGTTCCTTCGGGCACCAAAGAATTCGGCATTCGTGTTCGCGGAGATCAACCCAATGAAGCCATTAAAGCAAGTGTCGTTGATCCTTCCGGCAAAACCGTTTGGATGGCGGACAATATCGTCAGTGCCGTTCAGTTTGATCGAACGGCACAAGACGGAAAAATTGAAGGGGTTTGGCAAATCGTTTTGGATCGCCCGAGTCGAATGGCTTTCGAAGACAACAAATTTTCGATCCTGGGCGTACCCCCGCTCCTCGGATTAAATCCAAAACAACTGCTGATTCCTCGTCCCTGATTTCCATATCGACCATAAACCGGAAGGAAGTTTTAGAGGTTTCTTAAACATTCATACGGGTCATTTTTATGGCCTTTTCCCTGATTTCATCCACTGAAATTTTGTATTTGCCCAGCAATTCGTCGTATCCGCCCGTTTCGGTAAATGTGTCGTGAACCCCGATGGTATCACCTGAAACGGGATAATGTTTCATCAACACTTCGGCGACTGCGCCGCCTAATCCTCCCAGAACGGAATGCTCCTCAACCGTCAGGATACATTGGGTCTTTTTCACCGAGCGGATCAGTGTTTCCTCATCCAACGGCTTAATGGTGGATATGTTCAAAAGTTCAGACGAAACGCCTTCGGATTTCAATTGTTCAACGGCTTGAACCGCCATGGGAACCGTCATCCCGCACGCTGCTATGGTGATATCGGTTCCTTCTTCGACAACCCTTATTTTCCCGAATACGAACGATTCGGAATGCTCAAACAACACTGGCATCGGGTTTCGGCATATCCGGAGATAGACAGGCTCCGACAGGTCGATGGCCTGCTTCAATGCCTGTTTCAATTCGAAGGCGTCCGCCGGTACAACCACATTCATATTGGGAATCGCTCTCATCACGGCGATATCTTCAATGGATTGATGGCTTGCCCCGTCGTAAGAGTCCGAAAGACCGGAGTAACTGCCCGTCAAAACAACCGGCAGTCTGTTGTAACATATCACATTCCGAATTTGCTCCGCCGTTTTCAAAGCGAGAAAAACGGCAAACGCATTGACGACGGGTTTCAATCCGCACAGAGCCAACCCTCCGGCAATGTCAACCATATTGGTTTCGGCAACACCCACATTGAAAAACCGTTCGTGATATTTTCCCCCGAAAAGCACGGATCTGGTGCTTGAAGCGACATCGGCATCCAAAACCACAAGGTCGGGATATTCATGTCCCAATGCGACCAATGCTTCCCCATACGTGTCTCTTATGGAAATTTCAACGGATTTCATCTTCGTATCTTTTCAAGGTATTTTCCAGTTCCTGTGTTCCCATGACATAAGATGCGTCGTCAATGGGGCATCCGTGCCATTGATGTTTGTCTTCCGTGAAGGAAACGCCTTTTCCCTTGTGTGTCCTGTAAATGACAACGGACGGTTCCTCCTGATTTTGCTGCATCCATTCCCACGATTGCATGATTTCGCTCACCTGATGCCCATCGTAAATGACGGGAGCCACATTGAGATGGAATGATCTGAATTTGTCCGTCAACGGATCAAGAGGCATGATTTCATCTGCGGGACCGTCGAGCTGCACCTTATTGTAATCGACCATGATCACCAACCGTGCCGGTTTGAATTTTGCCGCCGACATGATGGCTTCCCAACTCTGACCTTCATTCAGGCAACCGTCACCCAAGACAACGAATGTCCAGTATTTCTTCCGCCGGATTCGGGCGGCCAGTGCCATTCCCATACCTACCGAGATTCCATGCCCCAACGGCCCGGTGGAAAGATCAACGCCGGGAGTTTTCAACATGCAGGGATGTCCTTGCAGCCTGCTGTTGAGCGAACGGAAGGAGGAAAGTTCTTCCCAAGGAAAAAATCCCTTATGGGCAAGAATGTTATACAACATCGGGGCGGCATGGCCCTTGCTGAGAATGACCCGGTCTCTGTCCTCCCATTGGGGACGATCGGGATCAACATTCAGGATATGAAAATAGAGTGTGGCAAGCAGTTCGGCACACGACGCCGAACCGCCCCAATGTCCGTTCCCTCTTTGGTGGATCATTGAGAAAACTTCCAACCGGCTTCTTTGGGCAATGCATTGGATAGTCAATGCTTTTTTTCATCTCCGTATTGACGACGACAATATTGGCATGTATCTTAATTCGGAGTATCTCTTATTATGAAATATGAAATAATTGAGTGTCCGAGTGTCAAGACAGTTTTTACTGCCCTGGAAATAAAAAATGCAATGAAAACTGAAAGTTGGTTAAAATAGTAAATTTGCTTAAACACTGGTTTTTCTGATATTTGACGTGATGAATCAAAAAAACAGATCATCGGCTTCCTGTGCAAATTTTATTTCCAAGGCAGTAAGTTGATATTCTATTTATCAGCAATAACTTTGTCAAGTCTCAATAATTTTCTCTACTTAAAATTGATTGGAAATAGTCGGCTTCTTTCAGTAGTTCTCATCTAAACACATGAGACAGGCTGCGTTGGGTTCATCTGCCATAACAATTATTACAGATGAATTTGACAAAAATAGGTTATTTTTCTTTGCCACGATACTCTATCTATTTTGCGCAATTGATGCAATCCATAAATCGGTTGTCGTTACGACCCGACCAAGCCAGCAATTGTGGTTTTCAATGGCCGCCAGGAACTTTGCGCTGCGGCAGAAGAAACACGCGTAGTACCCGACCAAAGCTAATTTTACCAATGGCAACCGGGAACGTAACCAGTGCCACCAGCGTAACAACGCAGTGAAGTGACCGGATCACGACACGTTTGATCCGGTCACTGCGCTACGCTTCGTTCCCGGCTGCCATTATTGTTCTTGGTAGCCATTATTCTTCACGCCCTTTTTCCCGCCACAGGCGTTCCGCGATGGACTGGATCAGCAAATAAAGCGACGGCGTGATAAAAATCCCGCCGGCCGTGACTGCGATCATTCCGAAAAACACGACCGTTCCGATGGCCTGGCGGCTGAACGCTCCGGCACCCGTTGCGATCATCAGCGGCAAAACACCGAAGATGAACGCGAACGAGGTCATCAGAATCGGCCTCAAACGCAATCGCGACGCTTCGACGGCGGAATCGTAAACCGGCCTGCCATGTTTACGGGCTTCGCGGGCGAATTCCACGATCAAAACCGAGTTTTTCGCGGAAAGGCCGATCAGGACCACGAGTCCGACCTGAGAATACACGTTGAAATCCAATTCCCGCCCCAAAATGCCAAAAAACGCCCCGGCCACGGCAAGAGGAACCGCCATCAGAATGATGATCGGTGCCGTCCAGCTTTCGTATTGGGCCGCGAGTACCAGGAACGCAAAAACCGTTGCCAGAAAGAAAATGACGATTGCCCAGTTTCCCACCTGTTTTTCCTGATAGGACGAATCCACCCAGCCGAGTCCGTAGCCGCCGGGAATGGAATCATTGAAGTCTTCAAGAGCCTTCATGCCTTCGCCGGTACTGACTCCTCGCGGCAGTTGCGCGGAAATCTTAGTCGATGGGTACATGTTGAAATGGTAAACCACGTCGGGGCCGACGTCCATCCGCGTTTTGACGAACGTGTTGATCGGCACCATTTCGCCTTTGAGATTGCGCACCTTGATTTGCGTCAGATCGGATTCCCTCGCCCGGGCGTCGTCGTTGGCCATCAGCATCACTTTGTAAACGTGCTCGAAGCGATTGAAATCGTTGACGTAATAGGAGCCGAAATATGTTTGAAGCGTCTGGAACAACTCCTCCGTCGGTACCTGCAATTTTCTCGCTTTTTCCTGATCGATGTCGAGGTAATACTTGGGAACCAGAGGACGATACGCGCTCGAAACGGTCGTAAACATGCCGCTTTTTCTCGACTTGTCGAGCATTTCACCGGCGGCCTCATAGAGCGGTGTGCTGCCGAGCAGGGCTTTGTCCAGCAAATGCACCTGAAGTCCGCCGGAGGAACCGAGACCGATGATCGGCGGTGGTTGGAAAACGAAAATCTGGGCTTCGGGATAGTCAGCGGTCATTTTCATGATTTTCCGGACGATCGACATCGAATCGGTTCCGGGTTTTGTGCGGTGATCCCATTCCTTGAGCGCGAGAATGCAAAATGCGGAGTTCGTCGCCCGGACATCGTTCATGATGGACGTGCCGTTGTTGACCACGCTGCACTCGATTTCGTCGATCTGCGAAAACACCTCGTCGTACAATTTTTTGGAGAACGCTTTCGTCCGGTTGAACGAAGTCCCGTCGGGCATACGGATTTCAACGTAAATGCATGCCTGATCTTCGTTCGGCAAAAACCCCGTCGGAAGCATCTTTGACAGGAAACCAACTCCCGCGATCAGGCCGATCCAAAGCACGAAAATCACGAACGCCATGCGAAGCAGTTTTTTGACGGTCGCCAGGTAACCTTTGGAAAACCAATCGAAGGACGTGTTGAACCATCGATAGAAAAACATTTTTTTCGCGGGAGAAGGCCGGAGCAGAATCGCGCACAAGGCCGGGGAAAGCGTGAGGGCGCAAAGTGTCGAAATCACCGTCGCACCGGCGACGGTCAGTGCGAATTGGGCGAAAAGCCGTCCCAGCAAACCGGGAATGAACGCCGTCGGGAGGAATACGGCCAGCAAAACCAACGCCGTCGCAATGACGGGCCCCTGAACCTGGATCATCGTTTGATAGGCGGCCTCGCGGGCGGGTAGCTTCTCATGGTCGATGAGTCGTTGACAGTTTTCAACGACGACGATGGCGTCATCGACGACAATGCCGATGGCCAAAACGATTCCGAAAAGCGAAAACGTATTGATCGAGAACCCGAAGACGGCCATAAGTCCGAAAGCACCGAGAAGCGAAACCGGAATCGCCAGCGTCGGAATCAAAACCGCCCGCCAGTCTTGCAGGAAAAGATAGATGGTGAACACCACCAGCCCAATGGCGATGAAAAGGGTGATACGGACTTCCTTGATCGAAGCGGTCACAAATCGCGTCATGTCTTTGGAAACCCGGTACGCAACGCCGTTTCGCTCGAAGTCGCTTTTCATTTCCTCTAGTGCGGCGTAAACCCCTTTGGCAACATCCAGCGCATTGGCTTCCGGGAGTTGATGAATACTGATGATCGACGCCGGCTGGCCGTTCATCGTTGCTTCGGGAATGTAAATCTGCGCCCCCATTTCGACCGCACCGAGGTCTTTGAGTTTCAGAACGCTACCGTCCGCATCGACGCGCACGACCAAATCCTCGAACTGATCGATATATTCAAACCGTCCCAGCGTCGTCACGATGATCTCCGTTTTTTGGTTGGACGGCGACGGCGTTTGGCCGATCGTTCCGGCGGCCACCTGGACATTTTGATCGCGGATGACCTTGATCACATCCTGGACGGAAAGTTTTCGGGCGGCCATCAATTGCGGGTCGAGCCAGATTCTCATAGCGAAATCGCGCTGGTCGATGATGCGCACCTGACCGACGCCCGGAACGCGGGAAAGCACGTCTTTGACATAAACGTTGGCGAAATTGCACAGGTACATGGATGTCTTCGCCGATTCGGGATTCTCTTTGGCTTTCGGGTCGTACAGGGCAATCACCATGACCTGGCCGGTCGCACGCTTTTGAACGGTGACACCCTGCCGCTGCACTTCGGACGGCAGCGACGGCATGGCCTGCTGAACGCGATTGTTGACGTTGACCGCCGCAATATCGGGATTGGTGCCGATTTCAAACGTGACGTTCATGGAAAGAATCCCGCTGTTCGAACTGGACGACGACATGTAAATCATGTTGTCCACGCCGTTGATCTTCGATTCCAGCGGAGTCGTCACCGTTTTGGCCAACTGCTCCGAATTTGCCCCGGGATACGTGGCCGAAACGCTGATGGACGGCGGCACGATGTTCGGGCATTGCGCCACGGGCAAAATAAAAACCGTCAAAAGCCCGGCCAACGCGATGATGAGGGAAATAACGCTCGATAAAACAGGGCGGTCAATAAAAATTCGGCTGAACATGGGCGGGGGGGAAGTTGTTAGTTTGGAGTTTGGAGCTGGCGCGGGGGCTTGCCCCCGGTTGGAAGAAGTAGGGTGGTCACGCCGTGACCACCCTGCCAATTTTACATGTCGGCGGAGTTGAATTACAAGGCAATTATCAAAAAATAGCCTTTTTGTTGACAATCATTAATAGTACCCCGCCAAACCGAAATTGCGATTTCTTCTATGGCAGCCGGGAACGGAGTGTAGCGCAGTGACCGGATCGAACACGAAATCATCCGGTCACTTCACTGCGTTGTTACGCTGGTGGCACTGGCTACGTTCCCGATTGCCATTGGAATGCGTGATTTTTTCGGTCTCTTGATATTCACCAGGTTTTTTGTAAGATTATGTTGTCACAATTACTCAAAAAAAATCCCTTGTGAGGTCGAAATGACGCGAAACTATTGTTCTCAAACCGGTACGTTTCCGGTAGTTCGGATGCGTCGATTACGGTACAACAAACTCGTGCGCGAGTTGGTGCAGGAAACGACCGTCGCACCGGACAAGTTGATTTACCCTCTGTTCGTGCGTTCCGGCAGGGGAATTCGCACGCCGATCTGTTCGATGCCCGGCGTTTTTCAATTGTCGATTGACGAACTCGTCCGCGAAGTCAATGTTTTGAAAGACCTCGGTCTTGGCGGTATTTTGCTGTTCGGCATTCCCGATACCAAAGACGCCAGTGGTACGGACGCCACCAGCGACAACGGTATCATCGCCCAAGCCGTCCGGGCGGTCAAAGATGTTGCGCAGGATAAGCTGATGGTGGTAACCGACCTCTGCTTTTGCGAATATACCGATCACGGACATTGCGGTATTCTCGCAGACCATGCGGGGCATATCGATGTTGACAACGATGCAACGTTACGCATCATTGCCGAACAGGCACTCGTTCATGCCCGGGCGGGTGCCGATCTGGTCGCACCAAGCGGCATGATCGATGGGATGATCGGCGCGATTCGCACGGCATTCGACCAAAACCGCTTCGAACACCTGCCGATCATGAGTTACTCGGCCAAGTATGCAAGCGGATTTTACGGCCCGTTTCGCGAAGCCGCCGAAAGTACCCCGCAGTTCGGTGACCGCCGCTCGTACCAGATGGACCCCGCCGCTACCGCCGAACAAGCCTTGCGCGAAGTCGAGCTTGATCTGGCGGAAGGTGCCGATATTGTGATGGTCAAACCCGCAATGGCCTACCTCGACATCATGCGCATGGTGCGAGAGCATTTCCCGAACGTACCGCTGGCCGCCTATCACGTGTCCGGCGAATACAGCATGGTCAAGGCCGCCGCCGAACGCGGCTGGATCGACGAAAGCCGTATCGTCCGCGAAACTTTGACCGCAATCCATCGTGCCGGAGCTGGTATCATCATCACCTATTGGGCTAAAGACATTGCACAAAATGTTTTATGATCGATAAGAACATGCTCACGGGATTTCCCGTTTCAATGCGGATTTTATCGAAAATAATTTCAGAACGCCATTCATAAACGTAATATTTCGATAAAAAAACCGATCGGTTACCACCCGACCGGCCTTGTGAACTAAAATCAAAGAGAGGCGCCGCCCGGACTCGAACCGGGACATAACGGATTTGCAATCCGCTGCCTTAGCCATTTGGCTACGGCGCCACTGAAAGGAAATACCCCCGTACTGATAAAAGTCTATCAAGTCCCTGATTAAATGGAAGGGGGGCGACTCGGATTCGGAATTTTGTGCAAAATACAAGACAACATGAAGGACAACAATGCTCGGTTTTAGCAAAAAACGTCATCGTGAAACGGTGGACTTACGCAAATTTTTCAGCT
>Ga0082212_10009077_pt1 | contig 12860 bp, 9 predicted proteins | sample TergutNt197P3_FD_71548 | JGI IMG/M metagenome (GOLD analysis project Ga0082212, IMG submission 71548) | Neocapritermes taracua P3 segment gut microbial communities from Petit-Saut dam, French Guiana - Nt197 P3 | ecosystem: Host-associated > Arthropoda: Insects > Digestive system > Gut ... | reverse complement strand
GTCTGCGGCCGCCAGATGGGAGCGCATGTCGTGGCGGTCCCCGTAGGTTCCCACATCCATCACGCTCATGCTCCAGCCGTTTGCGCCCATATCCATCGGATCGGCATATGTGCTTATATTATTGAAATATATGCCCATAGCGTCAAGCGCCTGGCGGCAGCCTTCCTCAGCCGCCTTACGCAGGGGCGCATCCAGGGAGAAAAAGGCCTTTTGCCCTTTTGCTATCCCCAGCCGGGCCAAGAGTTCCGCCATGTGCGTATCCCGGGCAGGAAGAGGGTTATCGGTCAGCAGGCCGGTAAAGCGTGAAAAGAACTCTTCGGCGTCCAGCATGGCCAGTTGCCGCACAGGCGCAGTATCGGAAGATGTCGCCGCCCCCGTAATCTTGGCGGGGAAAAGGGGAGTCAGGCGCAGGCCTTGCTGCGCCTTCCGGGCGGCGCTCACATCCTCCGGAGTACGCGCCTGAATGCGCGCCAGCAACATGCACCGGGAGGTCGGGCAAAAAATGGGCGTATACTCGGCGGCATGTTCGGCAGGAATTTGCGTTCCCTGGAGGAGGAGAATGTATTTGCCGTTTTTTCCGCCGGGACTGCTGACAGCGGAGAGGTTGTTTGTCCAGGCGTCGAGTATCTGCACCAGGTAATGCCTGCCCGGCATGGCGGGCACTTCAAGCAGATAGGGGCTGCTTTTCAGATCCAGCCACGCCAGGGAATACAGGCTGTCCGCTCGCGGCAGGACACCGGGCGCGCGTCGGATATCCGGGACCGTGTCCGAATGGAAAAACTGCCGGAACAGATCCGCGTCGCCGACCTCACGCGCAGCCAGGGCATCCGCCCGGCGTACGGCATCGGCCAGCACCAGGGGATAGGCATACAGTCCGGCCTTGTAGGCAAGTTCCCGTATCTGTCCGGGGCTTGCCGCCACGGCGCGTTCCTGGGGTTCCCGCTGGTTTGTGGCGCCCACGGCGGGCAAAATCCCGGCGAACACAATCAGCGCGGCAACAAGGGCAATGTGCACCGGCCGCATGCGGCCTGAAGAAAAACGCATACTCCGCTCCCGGTTTGCGTCAGTATACATTTCCATGCGCCGTGCGTCAAAAGAGAGGGCATGGAACTCTGCCTTGCCGTTTTGCCGTATTTTCTATATGCTCCCACCCTGCGTATGCCTGCTGGGCACGGATGCGATCTACTGGAGAAAACGCATGAATATCCGCCTGCTTCGTCTTTTTTCCCTGTTTTGCCTTGCCTTGGGTCTGCTTGCCGCCTGTTCCGACGGTTCCAAACCGGCGCCCGCGCCGCCCCTGGTCAAGGTATGGGAAGTCACGCAGGGCGATGCGTCCTATCCCGGCCAGTACCAGGGGCAGACGCAAGGTTCGCGCGCGGCGCAGGTGGTCGCCCGGGTGCAGGGAGTTATCCAGAAGCGCGTCTACGAAGAAGGCGGCATGGTGGATGCCGGCGAACTGCTCTTCCAGCTTGAGCCGGATACGTATAAAGCCGCGGTGGAAAATGCCAGGGGCGCGCTTGCCCAGGCAGAAGCCCAGTTTGACCGGGCAAACCGCGAATGGGACCGCATCCGTCCCCTGTACGCAAAGAATGCCGTCAGCCAGAAAGACCGCGACAATGCGCTTTCCGACTACAACGCGGCGCAGGCCAACGTGGTGGCAGCCAAGGCCGCGCTGCGGACGGCGCAGATCAACCTCGACTATTGCTCCGTGCTGTCTCCGGTCCGAGGGCTTGCCGGCAAGGAGGCCTATACGGCCGGAAACTTCGTGACCACAGGACAGGTGCTGACCACCGTGAACCAGGTGGATCCGATCCATGTGAACTTTTATGCGCCCAGCACCTTTGTCATGCGCCTGAAGCAGTTGGAGCAGGAAGGACGCCTGAGCATGCCGCAAGAGGGCTTTCTCGCACGCATCCGCCTGCTGAACGGGATCATGTACCAGCGCGAGGGGCGTGTGACCTTTGTTGACAAGCAGGTTGATCCGGCTACCGGCGCAGTCAGGATGCGCGCGGAATTTCCCAATCCCGAGGGCATGGTGTTGCCCGGCCAGTTTGTGCGCGTTTTCATTGACGGGGCCATGCTCAGGAACGCCATCCTCATTCCCCAGAAGGCCGTGCTCCAGACCCAGAGAGGAGATTTGGTCATGGTTGTGACCGGGGAAAACACCATTGAGGCTCGCCCAGTACAGATCGCCGATTCCATTGGAAAAAATTTTCTGGTGGAACAGGGGCTGGCCGCAGGCGAACGTATTGTGCTTGAGGGTGTGCTTAAAACCCGGCCCGGCCAGCCCGTGCGCATAGACGACGGCGGGCAGGCGCCCGCACGAGCCGGCCAAAGCGCGGAGCAGGGTAAATAACCATGGCACGACGGGAATCGCGCAACTTTTTTCTGGATCGGCCGATATTTTCCACGGTCATTTCCCTGTTGATCCTCCTGCTCGGCACATTGGCCATCAAAGCGCTGCCCGTGGCGCAATATCCGGATCTGGTGCCTCCGCGGGTGACGGTTTCGGCGTCCTATCCCGGCGCGTCTGCGGAAACCATCTCCCAGACCGTTGCCGCGCCGCTGGAGGTGCAGATCAACGGCGTGGACAACATGCTCTACATGTCGTCCATGAGTTCCGGCGGCAACGGCAGCATGACCATCAACGTCTATTTCAAGCTGGGCACGAATCCGGACATGGCTCAGGTCATGGTCAACAACCGGGTGCAGATCGCCTCCGCGCAACTGCCCGAAGAGGTGCGCCGTCTGGGTGTTACCGTGCTCAAAGCGTCGCCGTCCATCCTGCTCATGATAAGCTTAACTTCCCCTGACGGACGCTATAGCGAAGTTTTTCTGCATAACTACATGCTGGTGAACATACTGGATGAAATCAAACGCATCCCCGGAGTGGGCGATGCCATGATCTTCGGCTTTCTTGATTATTCCATGCGCATCTGGCTGCAACCCGACAAACTGGCGAAATACAGGATCACCCCGGCGGACGTGCAGGCCGCCATTCAGGATCAGAACGCCCAGTTCAGCCCGGGCCGCCTGGGGGACTCGCCTGCTCCCAGCGACACGGAACTCAACCTGCAGGTGGATGCCACCGGTCGCCTTGCCGGCGAGCAGGAATTCCGCGACATCATCATCCGGGCCGAAGCGGACGGCACGCTGTTGCGCGTGGGCGATGTGGCCCGCGTGGAACTGGGGGGCAAGGATTATTCCATCACCAGCCAACTCGACGGCAAGCCGGCGCGTACGATGGGGATTTTTCTCGCTCCCGGGGCCAACGCCCTGGCCACGGGCGATCTGGTATACCAGAAGATAGCAGAGCTTGCCAAAAGCTTCCCCGAAGGCGTTGCCTACGCCATTCCCTTTGACTCCAACAAATTCGTGCGCATCTCCATCCAGGAAGTGCTGCACACCCTCGGGGAAGCCATGGTCCTGGTCTTCCTGGTGGTGTATCTCTTCCTGCAGAGCTGGCGGGCTACGCTTATTCCCTGCCTTGCGGTGCCTGTCTCCATTGTCGGCACCTTTGCGGGCATGTATGCGCTGGGCTTTACCATCAACACCCTGACGCTTTTCGGGATGGTGCTGGCCATAGGCATTGTGGTGGATGACGCCATTGTGGTGCTGGAAAACGTCGAGCGCATCATGGCAAAGGAAAAATTGCCGCCCAGGGAGGCGGTGGTCAAAGCCATGCATGAAGTCACCTCGCCGGTTATCGCCATCGTGCTGGTGCTTTGCGCGGTGTTTTTGCCCGTTTCCTTCATGGGGGGTCTTGCGGGCGAAATGTACAAGCAGTTCGCCATCACCATCGCCATTTCCGTGGTGATTTCCGGCATTGTGGCCCTGACGCTCACCCCGGCGCTGTGCGGCCTATTGCTCAAACCCCATGGTCATCACGAGAAAAAACCCTACTTCTTCAAATGGTTCAATTATTTTTTCGCCACCGTCACCCGCCGCTACGTGCGCATCGTGTACTGGCTGAAGAGTTACGGTTTGCGGGCCATGTGCATTTTCGCGATCATGCTCGTGGCGCTTTCCGTTCTGCTTGCGCGGGTACCCACCGCCCTGGTGCCGAGCGAAGACCAGGGCTACATCATGACGCTGGCCATCCTGCCCGACGGCGCGGCCCTGCCGCGCACCCAGGCGGTACAGGACAAGCTGCGCGCCGCCATGCTGGATATGCCCCAGGTGCAGAGCGTCACCTCCATAAGCGGGCTTGATATCACCTCTCTTTCCGCCAAAAGCAACTACGGCACGCAGTTTGCCATCCTTGAGGACTGGGGCACGCGGAAAAAGCCCGGAGATTCCAGCGAAGCCATCGCCCGCCGGGTGTTCGGCATCGGCATGCAGACGCCGGACGCCATACTTCTGGGCCTGAACCCGCCACCTATTACGGGCATGAGCGTTACTGGCGGCTTTGAGGGCTATATCCAGCAGCGCGGCGGCGGCGCCCTGGCCGAATTGAATCAATGGGCCACACGCTTGGCCGCGGAGGCGGCCAAGCGGCCGGAACTGGCGGGAGTGCAGAATCTCTTCACCATGAACGCGCCCTCGATCTTCCTGAACCTGGACCGGGAACGCTGCCGCGCCATGGGCGTGAACGTCAGCGACGTGTTCAGGGCCATGTCCGCCACCTTCGGGATAGGCTACGTTAATGACTTCAACATGCTGGGCCGCACCTTCCAGGTGCGCATGAACGCCGACGCCGAATACCGCATGAGCCAGGAAAGCCTGAACGAGGTATATGTACGCAATAATGCGGGAGACATGATCCCCATTACAGCCATGATGACGATAGAACGCCGTGTGCTCGCGCCGGTGGTGGAACGCTTCAACGTGTTCCCGGCCGCGAAATTGATGGGAGGGCCGGCGCCGGGCTATACCTCGGGGCAGGCGATCGCCGCCATGGAACAGCTTGCAGCGGAGGTACTTCCCCAGGGCTACGTGTTGAACTGGTCCGGCCAGGCGTTGCAGGAAAAAATGTCCGGCGATTCCACGACCATGATTTTCGTGTTGGCCCTGCTCATGGTTTTTCTCATCCTGGCGGCCCAGTACGAAAGCTGGTCCCTGCCGTTGGCGGTGTTGACCGCAGTGCCCTTTGGGGTTTTTGGCGCTGTTGCCGCCATCTGGCTGCGTGATTTGGCCAATGACGTGTATTTCCAAATCGCCCTGGTTACCCTGGTCGGGCTTGCGGCCAAAAACGCCATTCTTATTGTGGAATTCGCGGCCGAGGCCTGGCGGGAGGGCCGCACCCTTGATGTGGCCGCCTTGCGGGCTTCGCGCCTGCGCTTCAGACCGATTGTTATGACTTCGCTGGCCTTTATCATGGGCTGCCTGCCGTTGGCCATCAGCAGCGGCGCCGGCGCCAACAGCCGTCATGCCATAGGCACGGCGGTCATTGGCGGCATGCTCGCGGCCACCTGCATTGCCACCCTGTTCGTCCCGTTTTTCTTTAAAAATATCATGGTATTTTCGCAGAAATTCTTTGGCGCCCGCCGCGAGGACGGTACACAATGAAAGGAATTGCCCCGCTTTTTGCCCTGCTTGCGGCCTTGATCCTGCCTGCCTGTTCCTTGGCGCCCAAATACGAACGCCCGGATCTGCCCCTGCCGGCCGAGTGGAATGTGCCCGCACAGGCGCAGCATCCGCTTGCCGAGCAATGGTGGACGCGCTTCAACGATCCGGTGCTGGACGCCCTGGTGGATGAAGCCTTGCGGAACAACCAGGATCTGGAGCAGGCGCTTGCCGCAGTCAACTCCGCCCGCGCCCAGCTCGGCGTGGCCACATCCTTTTTGTTCCCCTCCGTGGTGGCTGACGGCGGCTGGCATTTGAACAGCCTGTCGCTCAGGGGCCCCACCCCTCTTCCTCCCGGCATGGACCGTGCGCAGCCCGTCTACAGCGGCGGCCTTTCCGCGACATGGGAGCTGGATTTTTGGGGCAAATACCGCAACAGCTATACCGCTCTTTCCGACATTTTGCTCGGCACGCAGGCCGCCTATGTCGGCCTGCGCCTGACGACCGCCGGCGCCACGGCCAGAAGCTATTTTGCCTTGCTGGCTCTCGATTTGCAGAAGGAAGTCGCCGAGCGGACCGTGCAAACGCGCGAAGACGCCCTGAAAATTTATACTGACCGCTTCAAGGCGGGCGACATCACAGAGCTTGACTGGCTGCGCGCCAAGGCCGAAGTGGACGTGGCGCGCGTTTCCCTGCATGAGACCCTGTCCGCGCGCGAAGCAGCCGAAGCCTCACTGCTGACGCTGGTCGGGCGCTCGCCGCGCGACATCATGCTGCAACGCCCGGAACGCGGAAAAGCGATCCATCGCATCCCCGCTGCGCCCGTCCTGCCCGCCGGCCTTCCTTCACAGCTTCTGGAGCGCAGGCCGGACATCCGCGCGGCCGAATACGCCCTCATGGCAGGCACCGCCAATATCGGCATAGCCCGGGCCGAGTTTTTCCCCTCCATTTCCCTGACCGGCGCTTTCGGCACACAGAGCACGCACCTGCGGAACCTGTTCGGCTACGCCGCCGGCACCTGGAACTACGGCATCCAGGGCGCCGTGCCCATTTTGGATTTCGGGCGCAACTGGTGGAGGCTCAAGGACGCCGAAGCCCAGAAGCAGATGGCCTTGGCCGTGTACAACAAGACCGTCCAGAGCGCGTTCTCCGATATCCGCACCGCTCTTGTGCAGCAGCAGGAAAACGCGGAGATAGTCAAAAGCTACAGGGCCCAGGTGCAAAGCCTCTTGAAGGCGTCCGATCTGGCCCGCGTGCGCTATGACAACGGTTATTCTTCCTATCTGGAAGTGCTGGACGCCGAACGCCAGTTGTTTGGGGCGGAGATGCAGGCCGCTACGGCCCTTGCCAGGCGCCTGAATTCCATCGTGGATGTGTGCATGGCCCTTGGCGGCGGCTGGGAGGACGCGGATGCGCCGGAAAACGCTACGCCGGAAAAGGCTGATGACAACGCCAGACCGGAAGGCAGGCCCACCAGGATGAAGAAAGAGTAACGCTATGCTGTGCGCCGAAATTTTTACGGCGCAAACATTTCCATCAGGCAGGATAACACGCGTTCCTGCTCTTTCTCGCTCAACCGCCCGACACGTTTTTGCAGGCGCGTTTTATCCAAGGTCCGTATTTGATCCAGGGCGACCTGCCCTTGGGTGTTGTTGATTGTGACAAGGGGCCGGAACGGATATTTCCGTAGGCTTGAGGTCAGCGGGGCGCAGATGACTGAACCCAGGCGCCTGTTCAGTTCTTCAGGAGAAATTATTGCCACGGGGCGGATTTTTTTGATCTCGACTCCTACGGCCGGATCAAGGCTGGCCCAGTACACGTCGAAGCGCTTCAATTCTCCGGCCATGTCCATTCCTCCGCATCAAAAACATTGCCGGGAGCTTGCCAGGCCGCAAATTCCCCGCAATCCGGAGGGTCAAGTTGAATGGCCTCTTCCCAGCCTGCCCTGGCCTTTTTGACCGGAGAAATTACCAGACCCGCGCCAGTCACCCGAAGATTCACCATCTCCGTAATCCCGCATTGTTTGAGTATGGCCTTGGGGATTCTTAGCCCCTTGGAATTTCCGATGGCAATGACCGGGGTTTGCATTGGCTGCCTCCTTTGTAATTATAAAGTAGGCACATGTGGAGATTTTGTCAAACGCAAATGCCGCGCATTACTTCCAGCATGCTTCCACGATCGCCCGTTCCGCCTCCAGGCATGCCAGACTTGCCGAGGGGAGCAGAAAACGCAGGTCCAGCCCGGCTGTAAAGCGGCTGCGCAGCAGCGAAGCGCTGATGTCAAGGCGCATCATGGGCAGATACAGCAGACGCGCGCCCTCGGGCAAGGCAAATGCCTTGGCGTCCGGTAGTTCCGCCATAGGGGTCGCGGAGTCAGGGGGGCAGGGAGCGGCTTTCGGCCAGTTTTGGCGCACGGCCTGCATAAAGCGCTCAACGCCCGCGCCGTCGCGCGGCACAACCGCAAAATCCGCCAGACGCGGCAAGTCCAGGCCCTTGCGCCATTGGGGCAGGGTCCAAAAATCCTCACAGCCGAGCAGGAAAAAACGCCGCGCCTGTGGCTGTCTGGCGGCATAATCTTGCAGGCTGTCCCAGGTATAGGACGGACCTTCGCGTTCGCCTTCCATGGGATTGATCTGCAGGCCGTCAAGCCCTTGGATGGCGGCCCGCAACAGCCGCACCCGCATGTCAAAGGGCAGGATGCCCGTGGCTGGTTTGTGCGGAGGCAGGGCGCAGGGCAGCAGGTCCACATGATCCAGAGCGAGCATTTCGCGCGCTTCCAGGGCCAGGCGCAGATGCCCGATATGCACCGGGTTGAAACTGGCGCCCAGAATGCCGATTCGTAGCGGGGCATTCATTGTATTTCTCAACGTTCTTCCATGGCAGCACCGCCGCACGGCGCCGCAGGCAGCCTCCATTGACCTACCACAAAATCGGCGACCACAACGTCAGCGGCTCGCATGCGGCATTCGCCGCAGCCTGCTTTGCAAGTTCATAAAGATCCTCGGGCAATGCCAACTCATCCAAGGACATATTCAGCATCCGGTCTATTTGTTCAGGCGTACTATTCCATCCTCCTTTTTCTATATATGTCCCATTTGCGCACCAGTCAAAATTAAACGCATATATGAGGGTCAAATTTTTGTTCAAATCCAGGCACGGCAGAAGAAATGTACCTTTAGAAGCCACCAGGGCTTTCGCATTCATTAAAAGCGTATAATCTTTTTCAAGGCTGTTAATATTGGCTCTGTATTTGATGCCATTATGTGTGCACCATTCCATAATCGCAGCGATACAGGGATTTTTTCTATCTTCGCTGATAATCATGACAATACAATTTTCATGCCGTTGTTTGTGCGCTGAAATACATGCAAAATACCATGCAAGCGGCGGCTGACGGTATCTCATATTGATTATTTGAGTTGCGTTGTCTCGAAATATATCCCCGCCTCGGATATGTATACATAATATATTGTCGCTAATTAGTGTGTGCTTATTACACTTTAGTGATTTACGAATGATATTTTTTGCATTTATTTCATAAATATTGTTTTCGCCAAATAATGTAGATACATCGCAATAGAATATCGCTTTATCACCACCTTTCGGCAACAGTATATTTTTCTTATTTTTTATATCATTTATAGAATTGATCACAGTTGTATACGGAGAAGTAAAGGAAAACATATTTTCTTTGTTTATATGAAGGTAAACCATGGGTATCCGGAAATACAGAGCGATGAGCAATATTTTTTTTAATGTATTATAATGATTGCCAAAACGTCCAAAGCGTATATGTATGGCTATTGATACTTCGTTGGGGTTTTCTACAGTTTCCCAAGAATCTTCTTCGCGCAAAAAGGAAAAATTTTCTTTCAAAAAGGCAATATCATCCATCAACACATGCTCCTTCGTCCGTCTCAAAGTGTCGGGTTTTTGCGGGAACAGGGGCCCGACGCCTATCCCCCGCTCATTCCCGGATTTGCCCCTGGCCGAACACTACAAATTTCGTGGTGGTCAGTTCCTGCACGCCCATTGGCCCATAGGCATGCAATTTCGATGTGGAAATGCCGATTTCCGCGCCCAGGCCGAGTTCGCCGCCGTCGTTGAAACGCGTGGAGGCATTGACGCCCACCATGGAAGCATCCGCCTCGCGCAGAAAACGCATGGCGTTCACATGACTGTTGGTGCAGATGACTTCCGTGTGCTGCGAGCCGTAACGGGCGATGTGATCCAGAGCCGCATCCAGACTGTCCGTTACGCATACCGCGAGGATGAGATCATGGAATTCCTGTCCCAGATCCTCAGGGGTCTGAGGGCGCGCGGCAGCGCCCAGCAAGGGCAGAGAGGACGGGCAGGCGCGGAACTCCACACCGGCCTTGCCGAGCCGTTCGCTCACGCGGGGCAGAAAGGCCGTTGCCACGTCCTTGTGGACAAGCAGGCACTCCAGGGCGTTGCACACGCCGGGGCGCTGGACCTTGCCGTTGTATACGATGTTCAGGGCCTGTTCCAGGTCGGCGCTTGCGTCAATAAAGGCGTGGCACACGCCCACATAATGCTTGAGCACAGGCATGGTCGCCTGTTCCGTCACCGCGCGGATGAGCGTTTCGCCGCCGCGCGGAATCAGCACGTCAATGTACTGATCCATTTTACACAACAGACCCACGGCGGCCCTGTCGGTGGTCGCCAGTATCTGCGCGGCGTTCGCCGGCAGCCCGGCGGCCTCCAGCGCCTCGTGCAGCAGGCCCGCCAGCGCGGTGTTGGAATGGATGGCTTCCGAACCGCCGCGCAGCACCACGGCATTGCCCGCCTTGAGGCATAAAATGGCGGCGTCTATGGTCACGTTCGGGCGGGATTCGTAAATCATCGCCACCACGCCGAGCGGAATGCGCATGCGCCCCACCAGCAGCCCGTTGGGGCGCTGCCACTGGCTTTCCATCGCTCCCACGGGATCCGGCAGATCCGCCACATGGCGGCAGGCGGCGGCCATGTCGTCCATCACGGCGGGGGTCAGCGTCAGCCTGTCCAGGCGCGGGGCGTCCATGTGTGCTGCCCGCGCGGCGTCAATATCCTTCGCGTTCGCGGCCAGCACCGCATCCCCCCGGCCGGCCAGCAGAACCGCCAGATGCATCAGCGCCGCGCGCTTCGCGGCGGGATTCGCGGCCGCAATCAGGCGCGCCGCTTTTTTGGCGTTTTGGCCCAACAGGTCCATGGTGGCGGCTAGTTCCATAGAGTACTCTCCCGCAATGGCGATCAGCCTTGCTATAAAACAAGGTAAATTTTCCTGAAGGAGTATACCACCCCATGCGCCGGACGTCAAAAACGGGCATGGGCCGGCTTTTACCTTATCGGTAGCAGTGGACATGGGGATGCGGGTGCGTTATATCTATACTGGAGGCAGGAATGAAATACTGGTGCAACGCGTTTCTCGGTTTGGGAGTAACGCTTATCGCCGCTGTCATTATCAAGTTTGACTGGCTTGGCGGGATTGCCGGGGTCATAAGCCTTTTTGTCGGATATGCGCTACATCGTGCAGCCAGCGGAGGAAAGGAGTAACTGCAATGACTGGTGGACTTTTTGCCCTTCTTACTGTCATAGGCCTTGGGATGTTCGTGTATGTCGGCATCAAGAGCGGTTGGATAAAGTAACTCTTCTATTGCACAGGCGCTTTTTGCAACTGTGCGCGGTACTGTTCGAAGAAGGATGAAAAATCGCAATCCGTAATGGCGTTGTTCACAAAGATGATGTTGTACTGGGTATAATATTCGTTGTCACGCAGGAATTGCGAGAAATTGTGCTTGCGCATGAATTCGATGATGTCCTTGTCAAGCATTTTTTGATCAAGCCAGAGCCGTTCTTTCTCGACTTCAATATAGACGGAAGTGATAATCCCCTGCGCGAAAGATCGTGACAGGGAATGGAGAACTTCGGACTGCGCCCCTTCAACATCAATCCATAGGGCTATTTTTTTGTGATCTTTGAACTTGTGCTCTATAAAGGTGTCGCCCCGGATGGACCTGACAGTGGAGCGCGTTCTTCGCACCGCCCCGTGCTTCTTGATATCCCGGACAAGCAGCGACGACATCCCGGCAGCGGCTTCCATACCCTCGTATACGTATTCATAAAAAACGGCAGCCTCTTCACGTTCGGATACCAGGGCGTTGATATAGCGCACTCCGAAATCCCTATAGTTGACCTCTTTCGAGAAATAGGCATGGGTTCTCGGTGATGCTTCCAGGGCGCATATGGACATTGCATTGCCATAGACGTTGGCCATTTCCAGGGAATACTCCGCCCCGCGCGCGCCGATTTCCAGGCTTGCCTCCGTGCCGAGCGCGGACTGCATCATGATAAAGGTTTTTTTGAGGCATTCCGTCGTGTTGCTCATGTAATGCCGGGAATCCGGTCCCGCGGCGAGGATGGCCGTTGCCGCGTCGTAATAGCTATGCAGCGCGTTCAGCATGATCTGGCTCCTGGAGGTTTGCAAAATATATGCAAATACTATTCCAGAAGTGCAGATACGAGCAGGGGGAGAGAGGCGCTCTTACGCGCTTCCCTCCCCCGAAATTGGTGACAGAGCCCGGAAGACGGACTTAGAAACCGAAGCCGTCGCCATCCGACCCGGAAGACCCGAAGCCGAAGCTGTCGGGTACGCCGCCGGAGCTTTCTTCTGCGGTAGCGGCCTCCACGGCTTCGCCGGCAACGGCGGCAGCACCGGCAACGGCTGCGCCGCCTGTGAAGTTCTTCAGGTTTTTGACGATGGCGTCTTTGATAATGTTTTCAAGCTCCTGCTGATCCACGGGCGTCTTCCCCTGGAATGGCGCCATTTCCTTGCGCAACGCGCCGATATCGGCGTTCTGGCTTTTTACCTTGGCTTCGAGCTGGCCGATTTTTTTGTCCTGTTCTTCAGCCTTGCCCTGGTAAGGTTCCAGTTCTTCCACACGGGCCTGGAGCGCGGCGATTTCCGCGGTCTGGGCCTTCAGAGTTTCCGTTTTTTCGGCCATGGCGTCCAGCACCTTGGCAACCAGGGCCTGGGATCGGCCGGTCATGGGCGGCACGGAGACGTTGTCACCCACTTGCGCTTTCATGCCGGACACAAACATGGCCCAGGGCTGGCTCTCATCGTACTTCAGGTTGATGAAGGCCGGATACAGGTTGGCCAGCCAGCCTGCCGCCATGGGGGCGGCGAGCGCGGTGGAGCAACAGCACAGGCTGCGCCCGGTGAGAAAGCCGGCAACCTCGGCGACAGCGGCGTCTTCCTTGCCCGTCAGCAGGGCAAGAACGCTTTCCAGTGGGAATACTTTGCGAGCTACGTCAGACATATCAGGTCTCCTCCAGTCTTGGAACGTGTTCTCTTCT
>Ga0082212_10009076_pt1 | contig 12860 bp, 7 predicted proteins | sample TergutNt197P3_FD_71548 | JGI IMG/M metagenome (GOLD analysis project Ga0082212, IMG submission 71548) | Neocapritermes taracua P3 segment gut microbial communities from Petit-Saut dam, French Guiana - Nt197 P3 | ecosystem: Host-associated > Arthropoda: Insects > Digestive system > Gut ... | reverse complement strand
GGCTGAGTGGACCCCGTTCCAGACCCACTACTACTCAGAAAATCTGGTAGCGCCGGGAATCGAACCCGAGACCTCTGTATCTGTAGCCAGAAACTCTGACCACTAGACCACAGAGGCGGTCATATTTTGTGTACTACGGTGCAGAAGTATGGCAAATCCCTACTAGGGAAATAAATAAAATTTTATCTACAGAAATGGATGTGCTAAGGAGGTCAGCAAGAAAATCAAGGATGGAAAGAATAAAAATGAACACATAAAGGAAATAATGGGAGTGAAAGGGGAGCCGGACATCATAGGCATCATAGAGAGGAAAATACTACAATGGTATGGCCATGTCAAAAGGATGCCAGAGGAGAGAATACCAAAATTAATTATGGAATAGATACCATGGGGGAGAAGGAAAAGAGGACGTCCAAGAAAAACGTGGATGGAAAGAGAACAAGCAGCCATGACAACAAGAAACTTAGAACTAGATCAATGGAGAAAGAGAGAGGATCTGTCATGTTCTCGTTCTGTCGTTTATTAAAATTCCCTCTAACGTTTTATTATAAACTCACCAGTCACGATAGCTCAGTCGATATAGAGACAGGATACAGGATGACAAATCGGATTGTCACAGCAGGCTTATGGTCTCCTATGGCGTGATGCCTTGTAAACTGGCGTACAGACACAGTATCGATGTTTCGGAGACACCTCCTACCTCCTCCTTCACAGCAGAAGTGCGGTGTCGACCAGTTTGTTTCACAGAAATTTTATGAACCTGCCGCTTCCATCGTCAGGGTACGTCGTTCTGTAGATAAATACCAAAGTTTCGAGAGAACCGTTAGTAGTATAATTTCTATATTTCCAACAAAAGCAAGTAATTTACTAAATCCAACATTGCATGCTACACGTTTCGCTAGTCCTCGACCATCCTCAGACATTAAGGTACATAATTTTCCACTTGGTTTTTAAATTACATACTTTAATGCATGAAGATGGTCGAGGAGGGAAGAAACATGTAACAGGCAATGTTTATTTAATAAGCTTGTTGTATTTGACGACAGTATATAAATCACTACTAATTAGTTGCAGCACAACGTAATGAATGACATCAAAATTAAACAGTTATGGTAACAAATAACCACAAGTCATTCCGGGGTTCTATTTGGGTCGAAATTCTGTAGTTATAGTGAGATGCCGGTTGAACTGTACTAAAACTGAATTTGTGACATAAATGAAGGCCAGTTCATCACCAACTTTACGCATGAAGCATTTTTGTACAGAAGTAATTTAACGTTACCAGATTTATAACCTAAGGTACAGTGGCAGAATTTGGTTGCGTGCGATTTGAAGAATCGTCTGGAACATCTAGAAAAATTAAATACTATATTATTCTTCCTGAATGACAGAATCGTTTACCATGAGAAGTTATATATTATCGTTAATTTATTCATTATTTTATGTTTTTTGACCGTGCATCTTAGTATAATCTTAGACAATTATCTACTTGATAAACAATTGCTTTATTTTACAATACGTTTATTATGATCCTTTACATGTTTCAAGCATTATATGCTCATCATCAGGAGGTTCAATTGTATTGATGCAGCATCTGGTATCGTCACTCTCAGTAAGTGGCCGTGCGGTGTACAGCCGGTGCACAGGTTGAGAGAGAACTCAACCTGTGCACCGAAAGGTCACTTACTGAGAGTGACGATACCAGATGCTGCATCAATACAATTCATCCTCCTAATGATGAGCATATAAGGCTCGAAACATGTACAGGTTCATAATAAACGTATTGTAAAATAAATCAATTGTGTATCAAGTTGGTCATTGTCCAAGATTATCGTTTATTTAATTTATCCTGTTTAGCCAAAGAACGATGCGTTCCCAATGTGGTAAATTCAGAGTTACTAGATTTATCAACACAAACACCAATCTTGTTTGGTCACAAAATTTTTTCAGTGCCCCTCCTCATGTCACAATACGGAGTTTCAAAATTTTTAAAACATTTTTTAGCCTACTATCTCTTGTGTACGTCGATAAACAAGCAATCTTTAACAACAATGGAAATGCCTTGATATCAAACCACGACCATGTCCTTCGTTAGGTGCATTTCAAAACCACGTGTTATTTCCAAGTCCATCCGTTCTTCTGAACTTACAGCCCCCAAACTATCTGACCGGTGCTATGCACGTATACAAAATATGTGGAGGTCCTTTCGAAATCGATCAAAGATTTCAGAATATTTATGACTCAGAACTACTTAGGATTTGATTCGATGGGACGTACATGCAGACCTATAAAACGCATAAGCTTATTTTAATAACTAAATGTGGTGGAACGCTGTTATGATAATACGAAATGAAGCGACTGCCTGATTTAACACAGTGACGCCCTAAGCCGTCCAACTGAATTAACTGTTTTTAAGATGAGGTTTAATGTGCCCTTTTTTATGTTCATGGGCCCGTGCATCGTGAATCAATGTCAATAATTATCCAACAAGATGCGGCTATATAGAGTTTATTATATTTATGCAAACTGCTCTACAGATTTCGGGTGATACCTCCACCCATCATCAGGAGCACATGTAAAATGTAATTACAACATATGGAACTGGTCGAAACGTATTTGCCACCTTCCGCTGTCGATGAGGAGTCGGAAATCCAGTTCCGACTCCTCCACGACAGCGGAAGGTAGCAAATACGGTTCGACAAGTACCAAATGCTGTAATTACATTTTACATGTGCTCCTGATGATGGGTGAATATCACCCGAAACATGTAGAGCAGTCTGCAGAAATATAATAAACTGTATATAGTCGCATCTTGTTGGACAATTATTGACATATATTGTGCCTTGTTCGGTTAGCGGACTGCAATTACAGCCAGACATTTCGGCTACCATTTTGAGCCTTTAGTTTACGCGCCATTGATAGTTTAACCTTTGAAAGCCTAGCGATTACTTTATGTACCACAAACTCTGACATTCAAAAATTTTACATGGTACTAGCTTTGCGCTTATGCGTTGTGTATGGACCTCAGAACAAACAGCGAGACTTTTACCTCGTACAGCGTTAACAGACTGGTTTTGTATAACCGATGTGGAGAGTGTTTACTGCGCGGTACGCAGCCGGTAACCTGGATGCGGAGGAACTCCGCATCCAGGTTACCAGTTGGCAACATCTTGGATGCACTATACCATAAACTATAAACACAGTCTAGTGCTCCTGCGGATGGGCGAAATAACCCCCCGAAACACGTTGCGCTGATTGGAATTATTTATAAACCGTTATTGTTGCGTCTAGTTGGCTGCCTACATTATTTGTAAAATAAAAAGTGTTTAAGAATCCCAAAACAACAATCGCGTACAAAAGACCAACAAACTAACCAAGCACTGCAACAAACAAGACCAAACAAAAGTGGGAATTTTCACAGTTAAAGGGCACATCGTTCTTTGTTACACCCGCTCGCCACGGTGAGGCACAGGATGTGAGCGGGACCTGAAAGAAAACAAAACAACCCCCCCCCAACAAAATACAATTAGAACATTTTCCATAAGAAAAGAAACAGACACAGATTGCAAGTAATTAACAAATTTAACCACACAACTTACCACTGCGTGTTTGTTGCGTCTTCTGCTACAGCAGTCAGAAATAAACTTTCTCTCTGTTTACTGCTCTAATCGTGGACGGCATATAACTGTGTGTACCATGCCATATTGACCTGGACAGCTACAGCAAACAGCAAATATTGCTCAGTTTAAGCCACCTGATGCAGGTAGGAAAACAGGTAGAAGGGCGTCAAAATTTCAGTTGTCAATTCGGAACTGTGAAATCGTTGAAAAGTAAAAAATCGACGGCTACTTGTGTCGGGAAAATAGAAAATCGACGGCTTCTTCTGTCCGAAAATATTCGAAAAATAGAAAAGTGACGGCTTCTTCTGTCCGATGATATTCGAAAAATAGAATGATGACATCATCTACTGTCCGAAAATATTCGAAAAATAGAAAGGCGACGGCTTCTTCTGTCCGAAAATATTGAAAAATAGAAAGTCGACGGCTTCTTCTGTCTGAAAATATTCGAAAAATAGAAAGTCGACGGCTTCTTCTGTGCGAAAACATTGAAAAATAGAAAGTCGATGGCTTATTCTCGTCGAAAAATTCAAATTCGATGGATTCCGAAAAATAAAAATTCGACGGCTTCTATCCGACAAATAAAAAGTCGACCGTTCTCTGAATAGAACTTCGACGCCTTCTCCTTTCGTTAAAACAAAAAGTCGACGGGTTTTTCTGTCCGAAAAATGAAAATTTAACACCTTCTTCCGTAGAACTCAAAACGAAATGTGTCATGTTCGAAAGGCGCTCCGGTCAGTTCGGCAGTCAAGCGATTACAAAAGCGCTCTCCATTCAACGACGTTCCAACTCTTTGCTTTCAATCCCACAGAAGCAGTTCGCCACTCTGATCACAAACCTGCCTAGTGCAACGCAGCTTGTCACTCCAACGTGTATCGCTAATCAACTCTTTTTCGCTCCAATTATCATTACATCAGTTAAACTGCCCATAATTCAAAACACAACGCCGACATAAATTCCACAACTGTTACAGGTACCTGAAATATAAATAATTTCCATGCATAAAAATGTAAAAGATTCTACTTACATTGTTGCCATCCGATGTCCGTGACTCAGCTGCTGTTGTGCATGGACCTACCTTTAGTTGTCCTTCGATGTCTGGTTCGCCCGCTGCTCTCAATCCATTGCCCCTGGTTTGTAGTCTGCAGCAGTTGTGTACACAGGAGCGTTGCATCCATAGACGAAATGACAGGCCATTGCGTTACAGGCACTCAGAACTCGCGTGTATCACATCACATCAGATCACACCACAATACACCACACCACATCACATCACATCACACCAAGTCATATCACATCACACATCACATCACATCACATACACCACGTCAGATCACATCACACATCACATCACAATACTCTGTAGGTTTTATTGCATAGTGTGTACACTTCACTTTGTATTCACTCTCGAGAGCAAACGACACATTTTTACAGTAAAGTTAAATGACACCCGCGAACCACGCAGTGCTAACATGCCTGCCTGCCTGCCTGCCTGCCTATGTGATAATTTGCCTAATATTTCAACGGAATTATAATGTGATTTAAATGTGGTAGGCTGGCTGTCCTTATCCATTTAAGTGTGGTGAAATGTGAGTTGTATGGTCAAATCAAGACAGGTTTATAGTTCAATATAACAGGATCTCAGGGGGTTGTTTTCAGGTGCTATGGAATTAGAGCGCCTGTTAATGCGCAGTTTTCAGTATCGTGTAAAGATGGTGTTTTACGACTTTACAATAGTACGTATTTCTGACCGGGTTATGAACACCCCCTAAATCAGCCTCATATACGTTACAAAATTAATTTATAGAATATATTAATTCTATTCTCAGGGCATGAAGCCACCTACGTCGTTGTTCTAAAATATAATTTATAAAATATATGTTATCCTATTCTCAAGGCATGAAGCCCCTTACAGGGTTGTTCTGAAATATAATTTATGAAATATATGTTATCCTACTCTCAGGGCATGAAGCCACCTACGTCGTTGTTCTAAAATATAATGTATAATGTACGTACATCTTATCTTATTCTCAGGACATGAAGCCCACTACGTCGTTCAAAAATATAATTTATTAAATATATATTATCCTATTCTCAGGTCTTAAAGCCCATAAAGCCGTTGTTCTAAAATATAATTTATTAAAATATGTTATCCTACTACCAGGGAAAGAAGCCCCCTTTGTCGTTGTTCTAATATATAATTTATAAAATATATTTATCCTATTACCACGGTATGAAGCCCCCTACGTCGTTGCTCTAAAATATAATTTATAAAATATATGTCATCCTATTCTCAGAGCATGAAGCCCCTTACGTTGTTCTAAAATATAATTTTTAAAATACACGTTTTCCTATTCTCAGGGTTTAAAGCCCCCTACGTCATTGTTCTAAAATATAATTTATAAAATATATGTTATCCTATTCTCAGGGCATGAAGCCCCCTACAGAGTTGTTCTGAAATATAATTTGTGAAATATATATTATCCAGTTCTCAGGGCATGAAGCCCCCTGCGTCGTTCTAAAATAAAAAGTATCATGTACGTATATCTTATCTTTTTCTCAGGATATGAAGCCCCCCCTTCGTTGTTCTAAAATATAATTTATTAAATATATGTTATCCTATTCTCAGGTCTTAAAGCCCCTAACGTCGTTGTTGTAAAATATAATTTATTAAAATATGTTATCCTACTACGAAGGCAAGAAGCCCCCTACGTCGTTGTTCTAATATATAATATATTAAATATATTTTACCCTATTATCAGGGCGTGAAGCCCCCTACGTCGTTGTTCTAAAATATAATTTATAAAATATATTTATTCTATTACCACGGTATGAAGCCCCCCTACGTCGTTGTTTTAAAATATAATTTATAAAATATATTTATCCTATTACCACGGCATAAAGCCCCCTACGTCGTTCTAAAATATCATTTATTAAATATATGTTAACCTATTACCAGGGGATGTAGCCCCCTACGTCATTGTTCAAAAATAAAATTTATGAATTAAATGTTACTCTATTACCAGGGCATGAAGCCCCCTACGTTGCTGTTCTAAAATATAATTTATGAAGTATATTTATCCTGTTACCGGGGCATGAAGACCCCTATGTGGTTGTTTTAATATATAATTTATAAAATATATTTTATCCTATTCTCATGGCATGAAGCCCCCTACATCGTTGTTGTAAAATAAAAGTTATAAAATATGTGTTATCTTATTCTCAGGGCATGAAGCCCCCTACATCGTTGTTGTAAAATATAATTTTTAAAATATGTCATCCTATTCTCAGAGCATGAAGCCCCTTACGTTGTTGTTCTAAAATATAATTTTTAAAATACATGTTTTCCTAGTAGTGAAATAAATCCAACAAGATGCAACAATTGCATTTATTCTTCGCAATGGCTTTACTCTACATGTTTCGGTTGACAATTCTACCCATCATCAGGAGTACATATGCTGTATATGGCCTCAGGTAGGCAGGTATACTTATGTTGTAATTTTGTCAGTATTATAGTAGTCTTATCGTTGTAGGTCGTGTTGAGTTGTAGGTGACCACTGTCTTGTTATGCCGTGCTGTGCCTCTGAATGCTGAGTGTTGAGTGGCCAAAGACACCACCAGGACAACAAGCCACGCACCAACCAACGACGTCAATTCTACACCCGAACGTCCAACCTGACCAACATACGATTCACGGCGGAAGAGATGAGCATACCGGACATGGGTTTGCAATACAAAAGAAGGGAAATCAAATACCTATATATTATGAAACAGACACTCAACGAGAGGTTATATAAAAACGCCCTACAATGTTCCAACAATTGGCGAAACCTCTGGGACCTGATACAACACACCATAGAAGAACAACTTGGCCAAGAAATGGGCCACCATTACGAGAACCTGAACAAGAAACTTGACACCCTGCAAGACCAACAACAACACCAGGACAACAAGCCAAGCACCAACCAAGGAAGTCAATTCTACACCCGAACGTCCAACCTGACCAACACACGATTCACGGCGGAAGAGATGAGCATACTGGACATGGGTTTGGAATACAAAACTGCCACTCAACACTCAGCATTCAGAGGCACAGCACGGCATAACAAGACAGTGATCACCTACAACTCAACACGACCTACAACGATAAGACTATTATAATACTGACAAAATTACAACATAAGTATACCTGCCAACCTGAGGCCATATACAGCATATATACTCCTGATGATGGTTGGAATTGTCAACCGAAACATGTAGAGTAAATCCATTGCGAAGAATAAACGCAATTGTTGCATTTTGTTGGATTTATTTCACTATTAAGCATGACGCACGGAACAACAAATATTAAGTACAAGTTTTCCTATACTCAGGGCTTGAAGCCCCCTACGTCGTTGTTCTAAAATATAATTTATGAAATATATGTTATCCTATTCTCAGGGCATGAAGCCCCCTACAGAGTTATTCTGAAATAGAATTTATAAAATATATATCATCCTATTCTCAGGGCATGAAGCCCCCTACGTCGTTGTTCTAAAATAAAATGTATAATGTACGTATATCTTATTTAATTCTCAGGACATGAAGCCCCTACGCCATTCTAAAATAGAATTTATAAAATATATGTTATCCTATTCTCAGAATTTGAAGCCCCCTTACGTAGATGTTCTAAATATAATTTATTAAATATATGTTTTCCTATTCTCAGGGCTTGAAGACCCCTACGTCACTGTTCTAAATTACAATTTATAAAGTATATGTTATCCTATTCTCAAGGCATGAAGCCCCGTAAGTCGTTCTTCTAAAATAAATTTATTAAACATATATAAATCCTTTTCTCAGGGCTTGAAGCCCCCTACGTCGTTGTTCTAAAATATAATTTATAAAAAATATATTATCTTATTCTCAGGTCATGAAACTCCCTACGTCGTTGTTCTAAAATATAATTTATAAAATGTATGTTTTCCTATTCTTAGCGCTTGAAGAAGCCCCCTACGTCAATGTTTCTAAAATATAATTTATTAAACATATATTAATCCTTTTCTCAGGGCATGAAGCCCCCTACATCGTTGTTCTAAAATATAACTTATGAAATATGTTTTCCTATTCTCAGGGCTTGAAGAAGCCCCCTATGTCGTTGTTCTAAAACATAATTTATTAAACATATATTAATCCTTTTCTCAGGGCATGAAGCCCCCTACGTCTTTGCTCTAAAATATAATTTATAAGATATATGTTTTCCTATTCTCAGGGCTTGAAGAAGCCCCCTACGTCATTGTTCTAAAATATAATTTATTAAACATGTATTAATCCTTTTCTCAGGGCATGAAACCCCCTACGTCGTTGTTCTAAATATAATTTACAAGGTATATGTTATCCTATTCTCAGGGCATGAAGCCCATTACGTCGTCGTTCTAAAATATAATTTATTATATTATGTTACCCTATTACCAGGACTTTTAACACCCTACGTCATTGTTATAAAATATAATTTATTAAATGTCTGTTATTATATATATTTATATTATTTATTATGGTACCATGAAGTGTGTAAAACTGATATGGCAGCGAATGTTGGTGACGAAATCTTCTTGTTGAGTGTAGGGTTCGTATGTATTTATTACACAAAAATGGCTGCAATTCTAGTTATGTCTTCCGCAAATCAAACATGGCTACATCACAACGATGGCGTTCTTCATTGTTTATACAGTAATTATGAAATATTCCCTTTCTGCTTAGCAACAAAACTAGCTGTATAATTCAGATGATAACATTATGAAAATAAGAACGTGCAAATTCCCCACAACTAATTCTTATTAACACATAATATTATAATAAAATTACTCTAAAATTTCCTTTGGCGCCATGAATTTCCTGAAACCAATATGGCTAGAACAGTGATGGAAGCTTCTCATAACACGTAGTGGTCGCAAAGATGGCTGTCTACACAATGCATTTATTTCAGCGATTCAAACATGGCTACAACTTGACAAGAAAGACGTTCCTCATATGGTAACAAAAATATTTACTGTGCGCTTTCTCGTTAGCAACAAACTTATCTTCGTAATCTAGAATGTTAAAATAAATAAATAAATACAAATTGCAAGAATTGTCGTAGTTATTAACGCCTATAATTGAAATTATTTCAGTATTTGTTTTGGCGCCATGAAACCTGAGGAACCGCCATTACTTTCAAAGTATGTAAAGAAAAAGTTTCATAGTTTCGTCGCAAAACTTCTGGTGTAAATATATTGTCTGTCTACCGTCCTATAATTTAGCAAACAGTTATGAAATTCTAAGTCAATCGTTTACGGAACATTAATTATGAAAACTGTTTCTTCCAAATACCAAAGGGCACCAAAATGGCTGCGAAATTTGCAACACATTCTTCGTGGTAATTACGCCATTGTTATAAAATATAATTTATTAAATTCTGTTGTTATATATATTTATATTTATTATGGTACCATGAAGTGTGTAAAACTGATACGGCTGCGAATGTTGGTGACGAAATCTTCTTGCTGAGTATAGGGTTCGTATGTATTTATTACACAAAAATGGCTGCAATTCTAGTTATGTCTTCCGCAAATCAAACATGGCTACATCACAACGATGGCGTTCTTCATTGTTTATACAGTAATTATGAAATATTCCCTTTCTGCTTAGCAACAAAACTAGCTGTATAATTCAGATGATAACATTATGAAAATAAGAACGTGCAAATTCCCCACAACTAATTCTTATTAACACATAATATTATAATAAAATTACTCTAAAATTTCCTTTGGCGCCATGAATTTCCTGAAACCAATATGGCTAGAACAGTGATGGAAGCTTCTCATAACACGTAGTGGTCGCAAAGATGGCTGTCTACACAATGCATTTATTTCAGCGATTCAAACATGGCTACAACTTGACAAGAAAGACGTTCCTCATATGGTAACAAAAATATTTACTGTGCGCTTTCTCGTTAGCAACAAACTTATCTTCGTAATCTAGAATGTTAAAATAAATAAATAAATACAAATTGCAAGAATTGTCGTAGTTATTAACGCCTATAATTGAAATTATTTCAGTATTTGTTTTGGCGCCATGAAACCTGAGGAACCGCCATTACTTTCAAAGTATGTAAAGAAAAAGTTTCATAGTTTCGTCGCAAAACTTCTGGTGTAAATATATTGTCTGTCTACCGTCCTATAATTTAGCAAACAGTTATGAAATTCTAAGTCAATCGTTTACGGAACATTAATTATGAAAACTGTTTCTTCCAAATACCAAAGGGCACCAAAATGGCTGCGAAATTTGCAACACATTCTTCGTGGTAATTAAGGGATATTGTAAATATCAATTATGAAATTCCTCGTCTTTTAAGTGAAATTCAAGCACACGGTTTGACGACAGAATTTAGGAAATTGCTGTTAAACTTTACAGTTAAGTTGCTGCTGCTATCAACAACGGAATGCCCAAGTACACAGACTGCTGAGCAACAAAATTATCATGAAGTTGTTTTCTGGTGTTTCTAGACTACATTAAATTTAACCAAATAATAACTCCTTGCAAACCGCGTAATTAAGACGACTTACGGTTCCGGCAGTAGTAATATCACATAAGCTGTTGAAATCTAGCAGACAAGCAGCTGCAACTTCCACCGCGTTCCAGTTGTCACCACTGACTGCTGTCCTTACGTCAGCAACCGTTCACGTACAAGGGTTAATTTCATTTCACCCAAAAGATGTCATTCTTATCGATACTGCAGTTGACATCCAGTGACGGACTGTGAGATTTGTTTTACATGTGATACTCCAATTACTGATTCCGAAGACGCTCGCCGACAAATACTGGAAAGTGCTGTATCGCTTATTGTTACGGATTTTAAATTTCCGTAAATATAAAATTATAAAATAAATATGTTTTCGTTTCGAGACCTCCCTCCTCATTATGAGTACAAAACAGGTATACTCTTCTGTTTTCCCCTGACGGTATCATGCTATCAATGCCCCTTACTTACTCTTTTATTTCTCACCGATCCCATGTAATCTTTGCAATTAACAGCGTCGTTAAATAAAGCAAATGGGTGATCTCTGACTCTGATTTTAAACACTAATACTGTCAACATCAATCAGTCGAATTTTAACTATGTATTTTAATATTATATTTCGAGTGCCCTAATTACTACTGAACCACGAAATTCTGTAAATCTTGGTTCCTTTCTGACGTCAGTGAACATTTGGCAAAACCTGACCCTCTAGACTGTTTGTAGAGTGGTAAAATGATTGAGAGTGGTGAAGTGTAAATGCGTGGAAGTGGCCACGGCCTACTTCAGGCATTATTCCGACAACTGTCGGAATGAAGTGTGTCACTATGATACAAATGGAATCATGGCGACAGGTTTCTGAGCCGACATTCGGTCTGGACAGGACCCAAATCGGCTACCACTGAGGCTCACAACTATCGGTTGCCACTTCCTGTCGGCTCGCCTTTCTTATTAACGTTGCCCTCTCAGCGCGATGTAGTGCAGGGAATTGACAAGCGATAGCAGTCATATTAAATAATGAACCAAAACCATTAAAGTAGCCATTTGCAACCATCCTGACATGCGATGACCTATGCATGAAATACGCCATTTATCTTGTTTTTTATACCGTGTAATAAAAATAACAGTATTTGCCTCCGCGACCTCTATACATCTTCACCAAAAGGTCCAGACCCAAGTCACTCTGCAGTTGGCTGTATGTGCGTCTTGGCGTCGATTCCGCTCAACGGAAACCCATGAAACGACCTCAGTAATTACGGAGTCTGACCGTCTTTGTCTGAAGACAGGAGGACCTGTCTTGGAATTTGTCAAGTCTAAATTTAACCTACATTTGCGTAACAATGCAGTTCGTAAGAACAGAATTAAGCTTGATTCAGTTTTAAAGAGCAGACTGTTAATTATGCACAGTCGTTGTTTGTTCTCAGATCCACACAAAACACAAACACACTGTGTGGGCAGAACGTAGAGTTGTTGAATGTTAAACTGGTGGCATGTAAACTAACCACTGGGCCTTTAAGGCCCAGTGGTTAGTTAAACACCAGCATGTTTAAGGACGCATTACATATAAATTAGTGTTTCCTTTATACAGGGTTATTCATAAGTCCCTCCAGGATTTCCGAACTCGACTGCGCAACAACCAAGACAGACACGGCAGAAAGGAGCATATCAATAGGTAGAGAATCTCTCCAAGTTTTTTTGTACTAGAGGCC
>Ga0082212_10009075_pt1 | contig 12860 bp, 14 predicted proteins | sample TergutNt197P3_FD_71548 | JGI IMG/M metagenome (GOLD analysis project Ga0082212, IMG submission 71548) | Neocapritermes taracua P3 segment gut microbial communities from Petit-Saut dam, French Guiana - Nt197 P3 | ecosystem: Host-associated > Arthropoda: Insects > Digestive system > Gut ... | reverse complement strand
AATTGATATTCCCATTGTTACAAACGCGGCGAATTTCGCGGCCGGTGATTGGGATATCCGGACCGCCGGCGGCGAAGCGTTCGCGGAATCCCCGGTTTCAAAAGCAGTCGGGATTACTCAGCATAACAACATGATAACCCTTGAGGTCATCGACAAAAATGAGCTTGCTATGTTGGTAAATGGCGATAAGGACACAAGGTACTCCTTGAACATCGGTTCAGACAGTATAAAAGACGCTAAAGGAAAGCAGAAAACCTTCACCGTTACCCTCGTGATCTCACCAAAAACTCCCGGATTCTCTGTCTCGCTCAAGGGAAAGATAGACATAGTAAACCCTCTATCCTCAGTTACGGCGACGATAAAGCTCACCAATACGACTTCGGCGATACAAAAGGTGGAGTTACTGGACGGAATTGACGGAGTCGAAAGCGTTGAATTCATCGCCGGTATTACAGCGGGTAACGCGTTCACTATAAAAGCGATACCCGGAAAAGAGATAATCCCGGGAATAAAAAGGGAATTGAGCGTCAGGGTCACGCTCGAAAACAGCGCGGTACTCACCTCCTGGTTCACCGACACCAAGGGAGTACTCAAGGATAAACCCATAGTCATAACGCCGTCACAGACGGTATGCAAGGCATATCAAAGCAAGAAGACAGTAACACTTCGAAAGCTGACGCCGCTGACCGGAGAGACAGCGGGATTAGGATTTATTTCTCCCGCCGGCGCAAAACCGAACGCGGTGTGCCTGAACAAAGCGAGCCTGGAAACCTTGAACCTTACCTACGACGGTATAAATAAAACCGATGGGTTCAAACTCATACAGAACGGTGAAAGCGAATGGATCATTTGTTTTGAAGGCGCGACGGCTCCGATGGTTATAAACTCCAAGGATTATTCGAACCCTCGCCCTCTTAAAACGAGTTACACCCTCAAACTGGAGCTTTGGGCCGAAGGAACCTACAGGATAGCAGACGGCAGGCCCGCCGCGCTCGGGATAACCGACATCAAAACAGGTAAATTTGTTCCGAAATCCAAGCCGACCGTTGTAAAGATTAAAGTATATGTTAAGTAAATAGGATTTCATTGATGAAACTGAACGCAAACTCGCCGAAGCGGATCGTATAACTGCTCTCTCGGATGTTCGATATACTCATGAGGAAGAATTTCGCGATAAAAGAAGATATGAATGGGTAAGCTTTTGCGGTTTGACATAAAATCCCTTGTGTGATATTATTTCTTTTGCCGCGTGCGGCAGGCTTTACTAAAGCGGTGAAAACCCGCCTGAGGCAGCGAGTCTGAAGATAAAAGCGAGGAAAAAGAAGAATGTACGCAGTCATTGAGACGGGCGGGAAACAGTTTCGGGTAAAAGAGGGCGACGTCATTTATACCGAGAAACTCTCCGCCGAACCCGATGAAGAGATAGTATTCGATAAGGTGCTGTTTGTAAGCGGCGACAAGGGAAAGAACAAGACCGGCGCCCCGCTGGTCAAAGGCGCTACGGTAACCGGAACGGTCGTAAAACACGGAAAAGCGAAAAAAATCGTGGTGTTCACCTATCGTCCGAAAAAGGACAGCAAAAGAAAGATGGGACACCGTCAGCAATTTACAAAAGTGGAGATAAAATCCATAAACGCATAAAGGGAGGTGAACAGGCATGGCACATAAAAAGGGAGTAGGCTCGACGAAAAACGGGCGCGACAGCGAGAGCAAGCGCCTTGGAGTAAAAAAGAGTGACGGACAGCAGGTCTTAGCCGGAAATATCCTTATCCGTCAGCGCGGAACGCATATACATCCGGGTACTAATGTCGGCAGAGGTTCCGACGACACGCTGTTCGCGTTGACCGACGGAAAGGTCAGTTACGAGAGAGTAGGACGGGATCGCAAGCGGGTGAGCGTTGTCCAATAGGCTCATGCCCGTCGACAGCTGTAAAAGGACGGGCAACCGGATTACGATGTGCATTGCCCCGGTAACAGTAATTGAGAAATGCTAAAATCGCGATAACAGGGGCCGCTCGGTGAGCGGTCCGTGTTTTGTATAACATATATATAGCATTAGGTGACAGCAGTATGAGCGGCTTTGTTGACAGAGCGCGGATAAGCGTGAAGGCGGGGGACGGCGGAGACGGAGCCGTTTCGTTTCACCGCGAGAAGTATGTCGCGGCGGGCGGTCCCGACGGAGGGGACGGCGGCAGGGGCGGCAGCGTCGCGTTTGCGGCGGACGACAACCTGTCCACGCTTTTGGATTTTCGCTACAAGCGCAAGTATCAGGCGCAAAACGGCGCTCCCGGAAAACAAAAGAATATGACCGGGAAAAGCGGCGATGACCTGTTGATAAAGGTTCCTCGCGGAACGCTTTTAAGGGATTATGAGACAAAAGCCATAATAGCCGATATCTCATCGTCTGAACCGATGACGGTGGCTAAGGGAGGTAAGGGCGGATTCGGCAACGCGCGTTTCGCCAGTTCCACCCGTCAGATACCGAGATTCGCGAAGTCAGGGATGAAGGGCGAGGCTCTCGATGTGATGCTGGAGCTGAAATTAATCGCCGACATCGGCTTGGTAGGGTTTCCCAATGTCGGGAAATCCACGCTGCTTTCTGTGGTCAGCAGGGCTAATCCGAAAATAGCCGATTATCACTTTACGACACTGACGCCGATGTTGGGCGTAGTGTCCGCGGGGGAAGGATCTTCCTTCGTTATGGCGGATATTCCAGGGCTCATAAAGGGCGCGTCGAAGGGGGTCGGGCTCGGTTATGATTTTTTACGTCATATCGATAGATGCAGGATGCTCATCCATGTAATAGATATCTCCGGCATCGAAGGTCGCGACCCGAAAGAGGACTTTCTATCCATAAACTCTGAACTCGAGAGTTTCAGTGAGTCGCTGGCAAAGCGTCCGATGATAGTCGCCGGCAACAAGACAGATATCGCAAGCGCTGACAAAGCGGAAGAGTTCAGAGGTTTCATTGAGAATCTGGGATACAGTTATTTCCAGATAAGCGCCGCGACAAAAGCGGGTATAGAGCCGCTTGTTTTAGCGGCGTCAGCTTTGCTCGATAAGCTGCCCCCCGTAACGGTGTATGAACCGGATTATATCAAACCGGCTGTCGTGATAGGGCGTGTATTTGATATCCGTGAGGTCGATGACGGTTTTGCGGTCGACGCCCCGTGGCTTGAAAAGATACTTTCCGCTACCGACGTGGATGATTATGAGTCGCTTATGTATTTTCAGCGGGCTATTACCGACAGCGGTATTACCACAAAGCTGTCAGAGCTGGGGGCGAAAGAGGGGCATACGGTATATATCGGAGAGTATCAGTTTGATTATGTTGAATGATTGCCTGTATTGTGGAGAGTATTGATTGACCGAATCGCAGATAAAACTTAAGAGCGCGCTCACGCTGGCTTTTTTCGGGGACGCGGTTTATGATTGTTTAGTACGGGAATACCTCCTCGAGCGGTGTGACGCCGCTCCCGGGCTGCTGCACAGAATGGCGGTAACGGTAGTCTGCGCGAAGGCGCAGAGCGAGGCGCTGGAAATCATATCGGATCATCTGTCGATGTCCGAGCTTACGATAACGAGGCGCGGGAAGAACGCCTCCAAGGCGGCTGTCCCCAGAAACGCCGCCCCAAAGGATTACCGCGCGGCTACGGCGTTGGAAGCGCTTTTCGGATATCTCTCATTGTCAGATCAGGAGGAAAGAATCAACGAGCTATTTTCGATTATCTCAAAAAAGCAAATCGACACAAAGATAGATATGGTCAAATCCGGGGCGTATGACGATTTATCTTAGGACGAGACTTCTTTAACTTATACTAAATGAGAGTTCGGAGGGAATATGTCGGGACATTCAAAGTGGAATAACATTAAAAGAAAGAAAGAGAAGACCGACGCGCAGCGCGCCAAGGTGTTTACCAAAATGGGGAGGGAGATAGCCGTGGCGGTAAGGGAAGGCGGACCGGACCCCGCGAGCAACGGGAAGCTCCGCGACGTCATTGCCAAAGCGAAAGCTTCCAATGTGCCTAATGAGAACATCGAGCGGATAATAAAAAAATCCGCCGCCGACAAAGCGGAATATGAATCGATAATCTACGAGGGATATGGACCCGGAGGGGTGGCGTTCATCGTGGAGACGCTGACCGACAACCGCAACCGCACCGCGTCGGCGATGAGGTATTACTTCGACAAATTCGGCGGGAATCTCGGAACTCAAGGGTGCGTAGCGTTCATGTTTTCACGAAAAGGCGTCGTCGCGGTCGAATCAGGGGGCAGAACCGAAGATGATGTTCTGGAGGACTGTTTCGAGGCCGGCGGAGAGGATATGGACATAGAGGACGGCGTAGCCGAGATAGTCTCCGACACCGCCGCTCTGCGGGATATCCGGGAATATTTTGAAAATAAAGGTTATACGCTGCTCTCAGCGCAGACGGAGTATCTGCCGTCCAACTACTCAGTACTTACCGACGAGGAACAGCTCAAACAGATGGGTCAGCTTATTGAAAAACTCGACGAGGACGACGACGTCCAGAACTTCTGGCACAACCTCGAAAACCGCGAGGACCTGCCGGAATAGAAAATGAGTAAACCTCCATTGACCTACTGAGTCAGGACACCCCCGATGGAATTGTTTTTCTGTAAGTCAACCGCTTTTTCTCTAAGAACCGTCAAATGACACGGTGAAAACACACTCTCCGGATCGCTTAAGATAAAATCCGACTTCTACCGAATAAACGATGTCTTGCTCTAATTTTACCGATATATACGCGTTGTGACCATCGGTCCCTCCGTGATCATATCCGGCAGTTTCAGCATTCAGGGTATCATAAACAATTACATACGGCACACAATCGCCGTTTTCGGAAGTTTGGAAGGTCCATACTCCGGCTTTTTCCGGAGTCAGTGAAAATACAACCTGCTTATCGATAGGAAATTCGCCGCCGCCGGCGGGAATAACTTCAGCCGGGGATACGGTCAGCGTATAACTGTTTTTTCGACCGACAGTATAGGTCCACACCCCCGCGATGATATCGTATTCGGTTCCTTCTGTAAGATACAAACCGGTATGACTTGAGCATTCGACCGAACTGCCGTCGGGATAAACGATTTGAAGCGCAAACCCGCCCTCGCCGAAGGTCTCCATTTCGAATACCCATATCCCGGAACTCTCCGGCGTGAATGTATATTCTGTTTTATCGTCACCCGATACACCGCCTCCGCCGTCGGGTATAAATAATCTCTCCGCGGGAGGGGACGAGGGAGGTTCCGCGTGTTTGACCCTGCCGGAAATACATCCGGAAAGCGGCGTGATCACGCACAACAATAGAATTATTATCGAGACAGCGGTCTTCATTGGTCTGTCCTCCGTTATATACCGATGGTAAAAAAACAACTATTTCAACAAATAGTTGTTTTCTCTGTTGCCGACCCGCAGGGAAAACAGCTCATATGTCGCGTAACCTTCGGCGACAAACGGTTCGGATTTACAAAAGGTTTCAGCCTGTTCATTACTGTCGGCGCTAAACACGATCATTCCCGCTGTTCCCGGATGACCTTTAGCCGAGCCGCATACTATTAATTTACCGTCGTCGTCCAGATTTTTTATATGATCCACATGCTTTATTACCATAGCTTTGTTTATTTTATTGTAGGTTTTTCCTCTTTTGATAAGCATTACGAAGGTCTGTTTTTCCATATATTTATCTCCTGAACTTGTACTAAACTCTGACTAAAAGCAGATATATTTTATCAGTATTCTAAAACTTTATCAAACGTGTCTCGCTATGAATAAAAGGCAATAAAAAAGAGAATCGCCCTTCGGACGGTCCTCTTTTTTTCGGATAACTCCGGACAGACGCCTTGTAATACTATCGCTGCACCCTGCCGGAACCGTCTCCCCCCGCTAATTTTTCGACCTCGTCGGCGGAGATGACCAGGAAGTCCCCCTCGATGCTGTGCTTGAGACAGGAGGCGGCGACTGCGAACTCCAGCGCCGCGCCGGGGGTTTTGTTGTTTAAAACAGAGTATATGAGACCTGCTCCGAAGCTGTCGCCGCCTCCGACGCGGTCGACTATGTGGACATCATAATGCTTCGAGAAATAGTATTCATTACCGTCATACAGCATACCTCCCCAGCCGTTGTCGCTGGCGGATTTCGAGGACCTGAGGGTGATTGCGACCATTTCGGCGCCGAAACGGTCGGCCAATTGCTTGGCAACGCTTTTATAGCCCTCATGGTCCAGCGCGCCGCTCTTTATGTCGGTGTTCTCAGCACTTATGCCGAAAACGTCCTTGGCGTCCTCTTCATTGGCGATGATGACGTCGACATACCGACAAAGCGAATCCATGACCTTTCCCGCCTGCTCGCGGGTCCAGAGTTTGGCGCGGTAGTTAAGGTCACAGGAAATTTTAAGTCCCTTGTCTTTCGCCGCTTTACATGCTAACTCGCATATCGCGGAGGGAACATCTCCGAGCGCCGGGGTTATGCCGGTGAAATGGAACCATTCCGCGCCGCTGAAGATAGTATCCCAGTCGAAGTCCTCCGGCAGAGCTTTTGCGATAGCTGAGTCGGCGCGGTCATAAATGACCAAAGAGCCCCTCTGGGACGCACCTTTCTCGAGATAATAGACGCCGAGACGGTCGCCGCCTCTGGCTATGAATCCGGTATCTACGCCGTACCTCCTGAGGGTATTGAGCGCCGCCTGCCCTATTTCGTGTTTCGGGAGTTTGGTCACGAAAGCGGCGTCGACACCGAAATTGGCGAGAGCGACGGCGACGTTTGCCTCACCTCCGGCATAGGTAGCCATGAACCGGTCGGCCTGCAGAAAGCGGTAGTTGCCTTCGGGGGCTAACCGCAGCATTATTTCTCCGAATGTAATGACCTTAGCCATATTGTAATCCTCCTATCTCTGTACTAAGTGAATGGCGAAACCGCCGTATTCACCCTCGAAATATATGAAGGTGCGTTCTCCGTTCGCATCAATACGGGCGGTGGTTTGGTCGAAAGTGTAACCCCGCGCCTCGAGATGGAAAACAGCGCGTTCCACATTGTTCGCGTAAAACCCTATATGACCGTTAACGCCTTTTCCGCCACTCTTCATAACTTCAATGGCGGGTCCGGAGAAGATACTCGGTTGTTTCGGTATATACTCAAAGGAAAATGCGTCGCAGAAGAATCTCGCCGTCTTGTCGGCGGCCTGTTCATTAGGATCGTTTATGCCGAGATGGGCGAATTCGAACCCGAGCATGAGATCCACCGCTTCTTTGGCGAGTTTTTTGATACCTTCAAAATTACCTTCTGAGATAAGTTTCTGGTCTATCATCCAACTGCCGCCGCAGGCATCCACGCGGTCGAATGACAGATAGTCGTTAAGATTTTTCGCGTTGACGCCGCCGGTGGGAACAAACCTCATTTTAGTAAACGGGGCGGCGAGCGCTCTTATATTGGCTATACCTCCGGTGGTTCCCGCCGGGAAGAATTTGACGACCTCAAGCCCCAAACGGACGGCGAGGTCGATATCGCTCGCGGTCGATACCCCGGGAAAAACCGGGATATCTTTTTGTTTACAATATTTTACTATATCTTCGTTGAGTCCCGGGGTGACTATAAATTTCGCGCCGGAACCGGCGGCGGCCTCGACCTGTTCGACAGTGAGCACCGTTCCGGCGCCTACGAGCATTTCGGGGAGTTCTTTTGTTACTGCCTCGATTGCCGCTTTGGCGGCGTCGGTCCTGAATGTGAATTCGACGCTTGAAAGACCGCCCTCAAACAACGCCTTTGCTACAGGTACGGCGTCCTTAGCGTCGTTTATGGTAATAATCGGCAGAATGCCGGTGCGTTTCAACCTTTTATATATATCCATTGGTTTTCCCTTTCCTAATTATAAATAACTGTACTTATGACCCGTATTACTGTGTTATGTTATTGATTTATTTTTCCTTTTTATCTCTTGTGCTTGCGAGGGCACTTATCATCGCTACAGACATACCGATAAAAGGAGCGATATTCAACAAGCTCAGGTTACTCCAACCGTTGTGGATTATCTGTATAACCGTAGAAATCGCTGCGACGACCAATGACGCGGCAAAGATGATTAAACACACAATAACTACTTTTCTGTTTTTTGGCTTCATCATGAACCTCCTTTCAAAATTATCTCTTGATATATTGTTCTTTGGTTATAGCATAAAAATCGTAATCCTGCCACTCTGATTTATTTTTAGCTTATTCATACTCTTTGACATGACCTGTTTATCAAAGCCCGGCTTTATTGAACGCCCTGCCCGAGGCGATGTTTTTTATCGAATGTTTTGCGGTTGCTCAGTCAACCCCTATCTCAAAAACATATAGCGCAGAACCGCGCCGACGGCTTAGGAAGCAGATTCCTGAAAACCGTTATACCGACGACAGTTTTATCAGCCCGAGCGCCAGCAGGTGAAGCGGATAAAACAAGTAAAACGCCCATTTGTGAACAGGGCTGTCACCGCCTTTTTTCCCGTTATACGAAAGCAGCAGCGGAATAACGAGAAAAACCCCTGTCTGCCAGGCTTCGCCGTGGTTTATGATAAAAGGAATGCAGGACGCCACCTCCACCGCGGCTAAAGACCCGAATACGATAAAATTCTTTTTTCTGTCGTTCCTGAAAATGTAAAAGCACAAAATCCATACAGGGGCGATTATACTCCAATCACTGAATATCGTCACGGCGCAAAGCAGGATGATAACTGCACACCTAAGCGGTTTATTATCAATCTTTTCATATGCCATAAGCACAAGAAAACCGATAAAGAAGGTGAAGATCACATTCCAATCGGTAAGGAGCCGGGTCGTCATGATGGTCCCGCGCTGAAAAAAGGTATAGGGGATTTGGGAAACAAGGGCGAATACTCCGAGCCTCGTTCCGTATTTACGCTTTGACCTGGTATAAAAATAGCCCTCGGCGATAAAATAACACATGGTCGCGCCGGTAAGCCGTCCGATAAACCGCATTATAAAATACACCGCGGGATAACCTGCTAAAAACAACTCCGCCGTATGGTCTGATAACATCGCCGCGATGGCGATATACTTTAATGAATTTCTATTCACTTAAGAACCGGTCCCCGCCCTACGATAAACTCACCGTCATAATAACGTTTGCGGATCTCAGCGGCTTCCTCAGTCCAGGAATCTATGCCGTTTAGCTTCATCCTGCATAGATTATATACCTTCTTGTTATGCGGATAACTCGCGCCCTTCGCCGAAGGAGCCAATAATCCGCAGGGAAACTCAGAGCATTCATAACAATACTCCACCCCTTTTTCCCGCGCGCATTCCCATGTGGCGCAGCCGCCTTCGGCGGAAAGACAATTACCCTCTTCGCCTCTGCAGCCCTTGCAGGCCACATCTTCCGGCGGGATATTGCGGTATTGAGCCATCTTCATCCGGTTTTCCTCGGTGAGATTCTCCTCAAGGAGACTGCAGTTAAAACAATCCAACCCGCACGGCGCTGTAAGATATCTTTTGTCCATTTAAATGACCTCCCTCGGATAATTTATTTGTCAGAGGCGTTCTGCCGCTGCCACGCCTCATCCAAATTGTTTTCCATACGCGCAATAACATCTTTTTTCTGCGGTTTGTTGTGCCCTGACACACATATCTCAAAGTCATATGATTTATATATTTCGATGAGCTTTATGAAGGTTTCTTTATCCGTATCGATATAAGGGACTATTTCGAGCTCGGTGTCGCCGATGTTGTCACCCGCGTACAACACCCTGTCCTTCTCATCATAGACGCTTATGCAGTCCACAGAATGACCGGGGGTATAAAAAAGGCTTACTCCGTCTTCGGTGAAATACAAACGCGTGTCAAACACCAGATTCGGAAGGCATTTAACGGTATCTCCATCCGTGTGTTTCGGATTTTCCCTAAGCATCAAGTTCCAGTATTTATCCTCCAAATCACGACACGAGGAGTGCGAAACGATGAGACTGTCGCTGAAAACACAGTTCCCCCAGATGTGATCCCAATGGTGATGGGTGTTGACGACGATAACCGGCTTCTTTTGATCACCGAGAAATTCGAGAACCGGTTTTACGCTGCCGCTTCCCAGCCCGGTATCGATAAGATAATTATTCTTTTCTCCGATAATAAGCCCCATATTCAGGTCATATTCATTGCCCATAGGTTGGCTGAACATAATATTTCTGCCTGTGATTTTTATTGGTTTCATACCATTCTCCTTATTTAATGCCGCGGTTGAAATTATCCGCGGCGATCCGGATAGCTCTTATATGCTCCGGGGTGGTTCCGCAGCACCCGCCCACTATATTCGCTCCGGTTTCAAAAAGCTTCGCCGCGGCCAGTCCGGTCTCTTCGGGGGTTTCCGGGTATATGATCGAACCGTTGGAACTCACCGGAATACCGGCGTTGGATTGAACGATAACAGGTACCCTCCCCACCGGTTTCTTTATCTGACGGACTATTTCTATCATCTGTGAGCTGCCGTTCGAGCAATTTGTACCGACGATATCCGCCCCGGCATCTATAGCCGCGAGCACGGCTTCTTCCGGAAACGCTCCCATCATGGTTCGGAATTCGCCTCTTGCGGTCCGGTCGAAGGTGAATGTGCATATTATTTCAAGTTTCGTGTTTTCTTTTGTGGCTCGAATGGCCTGCACGGCTTCGCCCATATCCATCATCGTCTCGATGCAGACCGCGTCGGCGCCGCCTTTTTCCAACGCCGTTGCCTGAATTCTGAACGCGTCGTACAACTCAGATTCTGTCACCTCGCCCGTAACGAGCAGCTTGCCGGTGGAACCTATCGAGGCTATGACCCAGATATCCTCCCCCGCCGCTTCGCGGGACGCCCTCGCGGCGGCTTCGTTGATCTCAAAAACCCTATCCTCAAGTCCATAATGAGATAGCTTAAAAAAGTTTGCGCCGAAGGTATTGGTCCCGACCATATCCGCTCCCGCTTTAATATATATCTCCGCTATCTCTCTGACCTCGCCATACCGGTCGACGCACCACAGCTCGGGGCATTCTCCGGGTTTCAAACCCTTTTGCTGGAGGAAAGTCCCCCATGCCCCGTCGGACACAAGTACCCCTTTTTTTACAGCGTCGGTTATTCTGCCTATTGTCATTGTCATAAATCCCTTTTTACTGTATTATAACAGATTAACAACTTAATTATTGTGTTTTGCGGTAAATAAAATGATGATCACTGTACTCTTACAAAGCTGAAGTGACTCAGGTTAAATAATTGTTGACAAATCACAAAATTACTGATAGTCTGTTGCACATAATCACTAAACGCGTTGAACGGGAGCAGTAGTTCCGGAGTTTCGTTTAAAGAGAGCCGCCAAGAGCTGAAAGGCGGCAGCGAAAGCGGGATGAACTCACCCGGGAGCGGCCGGCTGAACGGAACTATGTTTCCTTGTAGGTTCGGACGGGTTGACCGGACGTTATCACGGTCAGCCGTTGAATGACGGCATGAGGCGGACGCTCAGCGTCAACAGAAGTGGTACCGCGGGAAACATTCCCGTCTTCTTGATAAGAAGGCGGGATTTTTATTTTTATGAGGTGGCTTTGGTTATGCAAAATACTGTGATGGAAAGAAAAATGATACCGACGTATAAACAGGAGCAGATCCGGTTGTGGGATATCACCCTCGGGAATATGATGAAGGAGTCCGCGGAGATCATGGGAAACCATGAGATGATAAAGTATACCGACCGCGACTACAAAAGGAGTTACGCCGAGTTTGATCGGGAGACGGATCTTATAGCTCGCGCGTTTATGGCTTTGGGAATCGAAAAGGGGGACCATATCGCCGTTTGGGCGACCAACATCCCCGAGTGGATAATCACGCTCTACGCCGCGGCTAAAGCCGGAGCGGTTCTGGTCACGGTGAATACAAGCTACAAGATATTTGAGATCGAATATCTGCTGAGGCAGTCGGATACAAAACTGCTTGTGATGAACAAAGGGTTCAAGGACGTAGATTATCCCGGAATAATGAACGAGCTTTGTCCTACACTCAAAGACTCAAGGATAGGGGATTTTGTCGACCCCATGCTGCCGAGGCTGGAATTGGTGGTGCTCGCCGACGAAACCGAGCTGCCGGGAATGCTGAGTTTCGAGCGGTTATATGACATCGGACAGTCTGTATCGCAGCGGGAACTCGAAAAACGAATGTCATCGCTTTTGCCGGATGATATCGTCAATATGCAATATACATCCGGAACGACGGGTTTCCCGAAAGGGGTCATGCTTACACACAAAAACATAATAAACAACGGCAGATTTATCGGCGACTGCATGAAGTTCACCGAAAGCGACAGGTTGTGCATACAGGTCCCGTTCTTTCACTGTTTCGGACTGGTGCTGGGTATGATGGCGGCGTTCACGCATTACACCTCGGTAGTTCCGATGGAATCCTTCAGCCCGTCAAAATCATTAAAAGCCATGTATGAGGAGGAATGTACCGCGGTCCACGGAGTTCCCACCATGTTCATAGCGATGATGGAGCATGAGGATTTCATAAAATATAAATTCACTAAATTGAGAACCGGAATAATGGCAGGATCCCCCTGTCCGGTAAAGGTCATGCAGCAGGTGGTGGATGAAATGGGAATAAACGATATAACCATTGTCTTCGGACAGACGGAATCCTCGCCCGGTTGTACCCAGACCACCACCGATGATCCTGTCAGCCTGCGGGTCTCCACCGTCGGGCGGGAGCTTCCGCTCACCGAATGCCGTATAGCGGACCCCGAAACCGGACTTACGGTGCCGGACGGGGTGTCGGGAGAATTCTGTGCGAGAGGTTATAACATAATGCGGGGTTACTACAATATGCCCGAGGCGACGGCTC
>Ga0082212_10009074_pt1 | contig 12861 bp, 10 predicted proteins | sample TergutNt197P3_FD_71548 | JGI IMG/M metagenome (GOLD analysis project Ga0082212, IMG submission 71548) | Neocapritermes taracua P3 segment gut microbial communities from Petit-Saut dam, French Guiana - Nt197 P3 | ecosystem: Host-associated > Arthropoda: Insects > Digestive system > Gut ... | reverse complement strand
ATGTTAAGTCTCCTTATGGTTTCAAAATCCTGAATTAGCGCAAAAACACCCTCCAGTCGAACGCATTGTACCTCACACGAAATAGAATGTCAAGAGCTTTTTTGTAAATTTTTCTACCTGTTCAAATGGTGGCGTGGTGATAATTTGTACGCTTTATGGGCAAATTTTGGCGAAAGGTAGTACATTGTGCCTCAAATGCACTTGATTAAAACCGCCCTAAAAACCAGAGCAAACCGAGGAATCCTTTGTTATTTCGGGACATCTTTAGGGGCTTCCATTCTACAACAGTCCATGCAACGTTCGCAAATTGACGACATCCCAGTCAAGTATTTTGCCACTTACTTCGACGGTGCCCTTTGGCGTTTCCAGGTACATCGGTAACTCCGCAAATCGGGGATCGTTCACCAGAAGCCGAAATGGTTCTAATCCCAATGCACCATGTCCGATATGAGCGTGGCGATCCACCCGGCTGCCGATACCCTTCACGCTGTCATTCAAGTGAAATGCCGTCAATCGATCTAGTCCGATGATTTTGTCGAATTGTGTCCACGTGGCGTCGTATTCATTCGGAGTGGCGAGCGAATACCCCGCCGCAGTGATGTGGCAAGTGTCCACACACACTTCGAATCTTTCGGGACAACCCGAAAGTTCGATGATCCGCGCCAGATGTTCGAACTTCCAACCGAGATGGGAACCTTGTCCTGCCGTGGTTTCGAGCAGTACCATGACAGACGGTGCTGAAGTTTTCGTTTGCTGAAAGATGCTGTCGAACGCTTCGGCGATGCGTCGCAATCCGTTTTCTTCTGCATTATTGGATTCATCTCCCGTCGGACTACCAGGGTGCATCACTATCTTAGGGATTCCCAGCGTGGCGGTGCGTTCGAGTTCGTTGGCAAATGCCGCGATGGACTTTTGCCGCAGGTCTTCCTTGCCTGATGCCAAATTGATCAGATAGGAATCGTGGACGAGCGGGTATCGGATATTTCGGCTTTGCAGTGCCTGTTGAAATCGTTGTCCCGCCGCGTCGGTGAGAGGCGTTGCTTGCCATTGCGCACTATTTTTGGAAAAGAGTTGCACGCAGTCGAAGCCCGCGTCTGCCGCCGTCATCACGGCTTTGTCGTGCCCTCCAGTAATCGATTCGTGAACTCCGAAGTATGGCATGGCGAGGTGTGACGTACAGTGCATTGAATCTCATTATACCACACAAACTTGTACGTCATTGTACGTTTGAACGGAGGCATAGAATCGCTAAAATCGTTAAAGTTTCGCTAGGTTAACGCCGATTATCGAGGGAGAGGAGACGATTTTCCTCAAAAACCGGAGGCGCACGCCCCGCTCACTTAGCCCATGCCCTTTCAGACGATCTACACTTCCGGGACAGGAATGTTGGGAATGGAAAAGAAACTCAACACGATTTCCAACAACCTGGCGAACATTGAAACGACGGCGTATAAGAAACAACGCTGTAACTTTGAGGACCTCTTCTACGACAATCTCCGATACCCCGGCTCGCAAGATATTACCGGTGAATTCGCTGCCACCGGAATTGCCATCGGCGTCGGAACGCGGGTCACAAGCGTGCAGTCGGATTTCTCTATGGGGTCAATTACCGAAACGGGACGAGACCTCGATATTGCCATTGGCGGAGAAGGATTCTTTCAATGTACCGATGAATTCACAGGCGAGATTTTTTACACCCGTGCAGGGAATTTTAGCGTGAATTCCAACGGGATTTTGACAATCGGCAGTTCACATTATGGTCGTCCGGTGGAACCGACGGTTACAGTTCCCCCCAACACGGAGAAAATCCAAATCGATGACAGTGGCATGATCTGGGTGGTTCAAAATGGCGATGTGCAACAGTTGCAAATGATCGGACAACTCGAATTGGCAACATTTGTCAATCCAGAGGGTTTGCTTCGGGTTGGCGAAAATATGTACCGAGAAACGGAGTCTTCCGGTGGGGCGAATGTGAACAATCCTGGTATCAACGGTACAGGAATGCTCAAGTCTCAACATCTTGAAATGTCGAATGTTGCGCCGGTGGTGGAGTTGATCGACATGATTACTTCGCAACGGGCTTACGAATTGAATAGTAAGTCCACTCAGACGGGCGACCAGATATTGCAAGCGGTGATCAGTATTAAGCGATAGTTGTTTCGTTAATGGGGTGCCGTGGTAGTAACGGGAATAATTTGCGGTGCGGGGATGCGGGTGCCGCTCAACCTGCCGTATTTTGCGGTGAGGTCCCGGTAGTTGTAACAGAGAAATTCCCAAAGTTCACCGGGGGGGTCCTGTTTGAGCCAGTACTGAACGAGTCGGTGCACACTCTGATCGTACTGTTTTTTGGAGCCGTGAGCGAATCGGCGACCGGCGAACCGGCGTAGGTCGCCGTTAAAAAGCGGACTGACGTGGTACAGTTCGTGGACAATCGTGTCCAGTTTTTGGGAGAGGGATAATTCGATGAAGCGAGGCACGAAAAAATAGAGGATGTACAGATACTCGGTGCCATCGGGTCGAAAAAGACGTTGCACCGTCCACTGCCGACCGCTTCTCTGATAGCAAGCCTCCCCATTTTCAAAGCGGAGCGGTGTCGTTGAGGCAAAGACCCCATAAGGTTCGCTATTCTTCGTTTGCGAGAACCCGACTGCGACGCGGTTCATGTCGATGTGCCGAAGTTCCGGGACGCGGAAGCATATATCACTGCACACTGTCGCTATTGCTGCCGTGTAATCGAACGTGGATGGTTTCACGGGGGAAAACAGTGTTTGCGCTTATCTTGGCAAGCATTATACTACGAACGTAGGAACATATCTATTTCACTTCTCCTCTGGTATTCCCAGTTCTGCAAGCGTTTGACGCAACCAGTGGAGCGATTTTTCGATCAGCGGTCCCCCTTGTCCTTCGACTTCCATGCTCAGCGGACCGGTGTAGCCCGATTGATGAAGAATTTTCAACGTCTCACGAATATTACCTGCATTCACTCCATCACCGATTGCCGCATGCGACAAGGCAATGCCCGTGGCGTTTCCCCGGGCTGCATCCGCAAGTTCTTGGGAAACATCTTTGATGTGGACGTGCGAAACACGGTCGGCAAACCGGTTCGCAAAGTCAATGGGATTTCCGCCGGAAATGAAAGTGTTGCCTGTGTCGAGGTTGAGTCGGAGTCGAGTCGAATCGACAAAGTTGAGCATTTCTTCCAGCCGGTCGATATTCGTCGTGAAATAGCCGTGAATTTCAATGGTTAAATCGATTTCGTACTGCTCCGCGTAGTCCACCAACATTCGGTAACTTTGCTTCATCATGGACATTGCCTCGTTTTCTGTCAGTCCCGTCGGCTTGTGCAGTCCATCGGTGGTGCACACACGGGGACATCCGCAGAGTTTCGCATACCGCATGGTATTGATGACGTAGGGGACTCCATATACCGGTCCATTCTTTTCCGATAGGGGAAACGCCGCATCGATCTGAGAAAGATGGCAGTTGTATTTGTCCATCTGGCGACGCAAATCGACGGGATCATCCACTGTGGATACATGCGGATAGTAGCCGAGCCCATGGATCCAACAGACCCCGTCGATGAGACCGCATTCAATTTGATGTACGTCATTGTTTTGTGCCCATTGGAGGCACTTTTCAAAATTGAAAAATGCGGACGAAAAAGCGTCTGTGTGAAAACTGAGTTGCATGTTAGGACTCCCTGTTGAAACTGCCGTTATACTGCAAGCGGGTACCAATTGGTCATTTTTGCAAGGTAGGTTGCCGACCGCCGGGCGGCAACGTGCGGTACTCCGCACTCGGCGCACCAGCCGGCTCACGCCGACGCAATCGCCCAGAGGTCGAGTGCCTACTACGGGGATTGCTCTTTCGAGCGAAAGCCATATACGGGCGAGAGGACTTGAACCTCCAAGCCTTTCGGCACTGGATCCTAAGTCCAGCGTGTCTGCCAATTCCACCACGCCCGCATCACTTCACAGTGTTCTACCAGAATTTTTCTTTTCGTCAAGTCCTGTGTGTTCCAGAAATACCGGATTCCCGGCATACTTGCGTATGCCGCACTTTGTGCTCTATCCCAATATTTTATGTGTTTGTTTGAGCAGTTTTCGAATCGGCAACTTTTGCGGACAGACGGTTTCGCAGTTTCCACAGTCGGTGCAACGATCACTCCGCTGTTCCGGTTTCATTGCACCGTACAACAGTTGGAACAGCGACGGGTCGTTTTGCGGGGCAGTAACACTGGCGAATGTCTGTCTGCCGTCTGTAGCACCTGCGGCAACATGATTGTTGTAACACTCAAAATTATACGGAATGTTTACGCCAGCAGGGCAGTCCTTCACACAGTATCCGCACTTCGTACACTTTATCGGTTGCGACTCATCATACGCTTTCTGCAACGTTTCGATGAATTCCAGTTCTTCCGTTGTCAAATTTCCGACCGTTCCCCTGTCAGCAATCTCCACATTCTGTTTGACCTGCTCGAAGGAAGACATCCCACTCAACGCGACGGCAACGTCTGGACGGTTCCAGAGCCAGCGCAGTGCTAAGTCCACCGGGTTGAATGGTTTGCCCTTTCCTTCGAAGAGTTGTCCCATTTTTCCTGTTGGTTTTGCCAAGACACCGCCGAAAAGAGGCTCCATAATCACCATCGACAGTTCCTTGTTTGCGGCGTAGGTGAGACCGGGAGTGCCCGCTTGCACGGCTTCGCCCACGTAATTGTACTGCAATTGGCACATATCCCAGCGGTCAAAGGAATCGACGATCTCCTTGAAAAACTCATAGTCGTCGTGTAGGGAAAAGCCCACATAATCAATTTCCCCTTTTTCTTTCTTTTGCCAAGCCCAGTCGGCGAGTTTGTGTTTCAGAAAGATGTCCCGAAAGCCTCGCTGGAGGTTGTGAATCAGATAGACGTCGATTTTTTCAGTTTTCAGGTCTTTCCGCTGTTCGTTGAAAATTCTGTCGGCATCTTTGACAGAACCGATTTCCCACGTCGGCAGTTTGGTAGCGACGAGAACCTTTTCCCGATAACCGTCTTGCAGGATGCGTCCGAGAATTGCCTCGCACTTCCCGCCGTGATAGACTTTTGCGGTATCGACGTAGTTTATGCCGTGATCGATTCCGTATCGGATCATTCGTTCGGCTTCCTTTTCGTTGACGTTACCCGTCATTTTTCCGTCATCCGTCGGCAGGCGCATACATCCGAAGCCGAGCACGGAGACATTACGTTTGTCTTTTCCAAAGGTTCTGTATTGCATGGTTTCATTGTCTGAAAAATCGGGAGAAAATCAAGAGAGACCTCCGTTTATGGTATAATTTTTTGATCTTTCCGTATGACTTGGCGCACTCCTGAAGAATCGGCACTGTTGGTTGTCCAACGTCGGGCAATGAACGATGGCTTTGAGGTTTCCTTTCCCCGATTAGTTTTTCCGCAGGGGACCGAGGCAGCCCTCGATGCTCTCGACGAAGTTTGTCGCATCGACCGCATGCTTTCTGTGTTCCGATTCGATAGCCGCGTTCAGTACATTAACCTTACCGCCTATGAAAGTCCTGTGCGACTGGAGAAGGAACTCTTCGATCTCATGACCCTGTGTGTCAGTATTGCTGAAGAGACCGGCGGGGCAGTGGACATCACGAGCGGCTGTCTTTGGAAAACATGGGGATTTGCCAAGCGGCAAGAACGGATTCCCAGCGCGGAAGAATTGGAACGAGCAAGGGAACTTACCGGCTGGCAGTTTTTAGAATTAGATGAAGAGGCACAAACGATCCGGTTCAAAAAGCAAGGCATAGAACTTAATTTCGGCTGCGTTGGCAAAGGTTTTGCCCTGGACGTTGCCGCCGAAAAACTCCGGGAGCATGCAGTGGATCGGTTTCTGTTTGCCGGTGGTTTGAGCAGTATGCTTGCATCGGGACAAGGTTGGAAGATCGGAATCGCTCATCCTCTTCGTCCCGGTCAACGGCTTCAGGAGATAACGTTGAATGATGTTGCCGTTTCGACATCGGGTTCGCAAAAACAATTTTTTCGGCATGGCGGTCGTCGGTATTCTCATTTGATTGATCCTCGGACGGGATACCCGGCGGAGGGCGTATTCACGGCAACGGTGTTCGCCCCGACGGCAACGTTAGCGGAACTTCTCTCGACGGCGTTTTTCGTTCTCGGAGCAGAAAAAACGGCAGAGTATTGTTCGGCGCATCCCGAAATTTCGGCAGTATTGACGGTACCTTCGGAACATGTACCCGATTTGACATTCGGACATCTCAAACGGCTTGGAGAGTTGTACGTGGTCGAATTGGGTATCCCAGCAGGAGCGCAGTCGTGATTGCGTTCCACGCTCTTCCTGCTCGGCGTACTTCGTGGGTCCACCGCATAGGGCTCTACGGAAAGCACTACGGTCTCCTTCGACTCTGGAACACATCGCGCCACTGCGCGGCTTCGGCTTCAGCAATCGTACCACTTTTCTCCAGTTGGCTTAAGATGACTTCAGCCCGACGCAGAGTCGTTTGTGCCTCCGTCTCTCTGCCAAGCATTTGCAAGGATACTGCTAATTTGGATAGTGCCTCCATGACCTCCGACCGGTCTTGGAACATCGTTGAGATCGTGTTGAGGCGCGGAACCGCCAGATCATATCGTTCCATATCCATCAACACGGCACAAAACATAAACTGCACGTTTCGATACATCAATTTTTCCGCTTCGGTCAGTCCCAGTGCGCGCTGTCGATCCGACAGAATGGCTGCCGTTTGATCCAAATGGGACAGTGCCCTGTCTCGATTCGTTTGCACTATCGTCTCAATGGTGCGCCGAACCGACTCGGGTGGGTTCTCCGCGAGTTCGCTCAACTTTTTTCCCACTTGCTCCAGATAGGCTCTCGCCAGCAAGTAGTTTGCGTCAGCCGCTTGGATTGCTTCGGGATGCACTTTAATCGCGTCTTCCAAGTACGGGATGGCGGAATCCCAGTCCCCTTGCGTGTAACTGATTTGTCCGAGCGCATACATTGAATCTCGATAGGAACCCGATGTCGGAGCGGCATCGCCGATGAGGTTCAACCGCAACAACGCTTTCGCTTTGTCCCACTCTTGCTGTTCGCTGTACACATGACTCAACACAAGCCGAATCTGTGGCACCGAGAAGTGAGTGGGGTAATCTCTCAAGGCTTCTTCCAATAGGGACGCTCCTTCGTCGAGTAAATCCAAGTGGAGGTACATCTCGCCGAGCCGCAGGTGCACTTCGGGACGACGAGCGATGAGATTTGCTCTGGTAAACTTTCGGTACTCAATAGCAGCCTGGCGAAAATCTTTTCCGATTCGATAACTTTCTGCGGCGCGCCAGAGCAAATCGGTAAATTCCTGCTTATCGGAGCATAATTGAGCAAGGGCGGCAAATGCGGCACCAGCGTATCGCCATTTTGACATGGCTTCCCTTGCAAGTTTTTCCCCTTGTTCGCCGAAAGTCACGTCGGCTTGCGATTGCAGCAGTGTCCCCCAACTTTCGTAGGTTTCGCCACTCAATCGAGCAATATCTTCTGTGGGCAACACTCCCGCCAGCGTACTCAACAGTCCGACCGCATCGGCATAGCACTGCTTCTCGACATCGCTACGTATCATCTCGATACACCGCTCCACGATCACTTCTTTCGGTAACCAGAGTGAAGCGTAATTGGTGGCTCGCCGCAGTGAGTGAAATGCTTGGGCAAAAAAACGAAGAGCGGTGTCAGGATTGCCTTTTATTCGTTGCTGTTCGGCGACGAAAAAACCGGCAGCGGCGGCTTCGTGCGAATCGGGGAATGTTTCAATCAGACGGTGGAAATAATCGTCTGCACGTGCTACGTCTCCCATCTCCATGTAACAAATGCCGATGAGCAGTCGGGCGGTGCGTGCCCGCTTATCGTGATGCTCTCCCAGCCGGGTGACTTCGAAGAAGCAATCGATGGCGCGTCGATAATGCTCGGCAGCGGTATCCCTGAGTTCCCTCGCCAACCTCAAAATCGGATCGCCGTCGAACGGATCGACCGTATCCTCTAAAGGCGGTACCCATGGTGGCGGCACCGGTGCCTGTGGGGCTTCCTCGCGAGGAAGCACGATGATGTCATCGTCATCCGTATTGTTTGCCGCGGTGTCGTCTGCATATTGGGATCGCATTTCCGCAAAGCGTTGCTGTATGTCCGATGTACTATCGAACACTCCCAAAACAGGCGCGGGGGGGTTATCGGGCACCATGAAGTTCCGAATGGCTGCGTCGTCCATGGGAGAAACTGGTGCCGGGGCAGACGGCACTTCCACCGGCGGAGTGAGTGCCGGTACTGTCGGACTGGCAGAAGCAGGAGGGACGGAAGGACGTTGCAAGAGACTCGGATTGGGATCCGTCTCAAAATCAATCGCCTGTTGTCTAATCCGCCGTGCCTTGAAAAATTCGATCTGACCTTCGACGAAATTACGTAAAATATCGAACTGTCGGAAGCGGGGGACCGCAGCAAAAATCGCTTCGGCAGACTCAATGTCTTTGATGTGCAAGACAATGAGTGTTTCAAGAAGTCGGGACTCGGCGATTTCCTCTTCGAGGGCGGTCGGTTCGTTCTGGAACAGTTGCAAATGTTTTCGTGCGAGTTGCAGGTCGGGAGAAGCCCCCAAAAAGTAGGCTTGTGCCAAGTACCAATGGAGTTCTTTGGTGATCGGGTATTTTTCGTCAAGTGCCAAGAGAAGCGGGGGTCGGCATTGTTCCAGTTCGCCACAGTAGAAGAGGCTTTTTCCGAGTAAGAACCAACCTTCGGCGGCACGGCTGGGCAGGAAGTTGTATCGGGCGGATTCCTTGAGGTAATTGGCGGCGATCAGGTAGTAGTCTAGCCGGTCAGCAGGCACCACTCGTTCGGCAATGGCGCAGAGAGCGGCACCTTGGAAAAAAATAAAGGGGGATCGTGCTGCTGGTCGGCTACGCGAAATGTACCGTAGGGCTTCATCGGCAAATCGTTTGGTTTCGGGAAAAAGACCGAGATCATACGCTTGGACAACGGTTTCTAATGAGGGGCGATGGAGATACCGAACAAAAGAATAGACAGTATAGAAAGCCAGCGACGAAACAATAAGAAACGAAAGGATACCGATGATAACGGCGGCAAAGAAATGTGCTTTTGACCAGTCGATGCAGTCATCCAGAAAGTCGAGTGCGATGTCGAGGATAACATATCCGGTAGAGTTATCTTCTTCTAAATCTTCGTCTTCGTCGTCCTCCTGCGATTTGCCTTTTTTATCAGGCGGACTAGGCGCATCTTCTTCGTCGTCCGCCTGTTTTTTGGGTTTATATCGCCGTTTTCGGACTTTTGGGAGATCATCTTCGTCATCTCCATCGTCAGTAGGACGCTTCGCCATGTGGCAACGTTAACGATTTCCGGTGAAAACGTCAAGGGTGGTTTGCACACATCGTGGGGTGGTTTGGGGCTGATCCCAAGCACGCCATTCTCACGCTTGCAAGGAAAGGCAAATGGTATAGAATACCCTTGATGTCCCCGTCCCGATTTGTGAAGCGCAACCAAATGGTTTTCGATTTCACGAAGACCGCCGTTGGTCCGCCGCAGTTGCCGACCGGTTTTTGGTTCGTCGAATGGTCGGATTCTCTCGTCAAACCTCACGCCGATGTCTTGCACCGCAGTTTTCGCTATGACTCCGACGGTGCGGTCTTCACAACTTTTCGGCAGTACAACCACTGTCAACGTTTGATCGAAATGCTGGCAGAGAGTTCGCATTTTCTGCCGGCGGCAACGCTATTGATTGCGTACGGCAATCCCGACGACATTTTTGAATACGTTGCAAATATACAGGGCTTGAAACTTGCCGACGATGTGGGAGCCATTCAAAACGTTGCCGTGCTGCCAGAGTACCGGCGACGAGGGATTGGTCAAGCAATCGTTCTTGGAGCCTTACAAGGATTTCTACGGGCAGGAGTCAAACGGGTAACACTCGAAGCCACTTCGGACAATTTACCGGCAGTGAATCTCTACCATCGCATCGGGTTTAGCACTTTCCGAGTTTATTTCAGGGAGATTTTCGGATAATCATAGCGTTGTCGGCGATAAGGTTAAGCCTCGGAATTGAAATGATGTATTATTTTTGGGTACCGACAACCGAATCGTTCCCGGTTGTAAATAGGGACCTGTTCCCGGCGGAAAGGGAGAGGTGCGCCGATCTGCAATTTCACAGACAGGCACGCCGTTGACCCACGTGGACAGTTGCCTGTCCATGACCGCCACGGTCAAGTATGTCCATTGCATGTCTTGTGCCCGAACATACCGGGCATCCTTCCTCTGTCGGAACGACCCAGCGTCCGCTCCCACCGTAGATTCCCGGTCTTGACGTTTGGGAAAGTTTTGCAGCGAAATCTCGTACCCTGTGTTGTCTTGTCTCGGCAATCCGCGCACAAAAAGACTGCCACTTCCTGAGTAGGTACCATGGTAGTACTGCATTTGAAGAACAAAGTTGCCGAAAACATCCGTGCTCTCGACGTGCCCGCTCATCAAACGGAATCCATCAGCATTATTGCCGAGGAATCCCTCCTCATCGGAAGTCGTCCAGGGAACAGAGGTTTTTCCTTCGGGATCAAAGAGGGTAATGGTTTGTCTGGGCAACCAGATAACGTTGCAGAATCTGGCTTGTCCCTTTGCAACGAGAAAGGCGATATGTCCTGTGGAGATCGGCTTCGGGTCAAAAAAGGTGATGACCGATCTTCCGTCCATTCCCACTTGGACGCTCCCTTCTTCGATTCGCACTCGAATAGAATGCCAAGTTCCTTCCTCCTTGTTCGCCGGGTCATCCCATTTCTCTCTCATACCCCGAAGGTCTGTCAGGGAGTATTCGTGCCGACCCAGAAGCAATCCGCGAGGACGGCTTGTTCGTCCCGAATTCAGGACAATCGTATAGCAAGAACTATTCAGGTCTTCCGGGTTCGGAGGGGTTTTCAGGAGCAGGAACACTTCCGAGTCCTTCTCCGCCCAATAGTCGAATTGCAACGTTACATCACCGAAGGGAATCTTTGTGTACACCATGCCGGGATGGTAGGGATCGCTGCATATTTCCCCTTTCCCGAAGGTAAATGTGCCCCCTCCGTAATGCCCTGAGTCTTGAATTTGCCACCCAGCGTCGGTATGCCCATCGAAAAGTTGACACCACCCGGAAGCGAGATACTGATCCTTGAGTTGTGGATGATAGAACAGGTCGGAACCTTCTTCGTCGAGTGCCCTTCGGGCAAGCCGGTTTCGTAAATTTGTTTCGGCTTGCGCGTTTTGCTCCAATGCCGCCTCGCGCCGTTCGGGGTCAATAATCCGCTCTGCCTGTCGCCGTTGAGTCAATAAGGCATTCTCTTGCTGCTCATCCTCGGTTCCCGGCTTCAGAACTGATGTCAGTCGGAGTACGATTTGTTTTTCTATTTCTGCCTGCGACTCCGCAGAAATAGAAGGCGATGCCTCATATTCAGTGGGTAAATCTCGTTCTAAAAGTTTGCCCAAAGCACCGCTGATGGGTACACTGGGCATGTTGGTCACTCCCCCCGGAAGCCAAGGGGTGGCAGTTCCACCGTTCAGCGGCGCGGTCGGAGGGGCGTAGGGTGGGACGGGTGCCTGTCCTCTCTGTGGAGGAACTCTCTGCGGACTATTGGGTCCTAAAGTCGGATCAAACAGGTCTCGGGGTCCCTGCCCAACGGTATCGTGTGTGCATAGCACAAGCAACCCCACGAGACACGACAGACAAGACCAAACACAAATGGAACGCATCATGACATCTCCAAAACACAAGGCACGTTGCTCATTATACAACAGAGATATCCCTCTATCAAGACGGCGACGGGCTCCCGAAGTGTGTAGCAGAAAACCGCGCAAGAGCGCGCTTGCGAAAGCCTCTCATTCTATCAATCTTGCCGAAACACACCGACCGATTTTCACGCGAATGCCGAGAATCGGGGAGAAGCCAATGCCATGGTCGATTGAGCCTTGTACGCAGAACTCGGTGATAATTCGGAATCCATCTTTCCTCGCACCAACGGTGTCATTGCGCCGCCGGCTCCATCGGATTCCGAAAAAATGTTTGACGAAGCACCTGCCACACTATCCGCCGGTCGAACAACAGAGAACATACTCTCACCTTTTGGTTGTTTTTCGTTGTCTCGTTGCTCTGGCTGCACCTGGGCAAGTTCTGACCGGGCTTTCGCTTCTGCTTGGCGAGCCGCTGCCGCTATTTTCAGGTCTGGTCCCGACGGTTTTGCAGGTGCCAGTGCTGCCGCTGCGACTGTCTGCATCTTCTGAATCGTAGCCTCGGGGTTCCCTTCTATCGGGCTGGTATCAATCCCCACCGAACCGCCGATGGCGTACCCTTTCCCATCGGGTCCTGTTTTGTAAGTATAGGAGGGTCCGCTGGTTACGTGGGCACCTCCTGCTAGGACGTGTGCCATTTCGTGGATACGCACTTCCTGATCCCGGGCTTTGAGTTCATCAACCTCTTTTTGCTCTTCGGGGGTCAATTCCACACCGGTCGGCAACTTTTCGGTCGATTGTGGAGCCGATTCAGTTTTTTCAGAGACCGAGAGACCGTCTTCGAGACGTATCCGAGAATCCGACTGGCTTTGCGCCAGTGCCTTTTGGGTATCCGTGGATATATCAAGGACATCGCCGGATTCGGAGCGGGGTTTTCCCTTGTCAGGATCGGTAACTTTTTCGGGGATTTTGTCGAGGGCGTACTGCGACCGGGCGGCTTCGGGGGTTTCAATCCACCGAATCGGACTACTGGAAAACGCCGACCCTATGTAAGTCTGTAACGAAATCACCGGTCTCTCTCCGCCACGGGGAAAAACTCTCTACCCGCAGTGTACGTCGCAAATCGGCAGAGTCA
>Ga0082212_10009073_pt1 | contig 12862 bp, 10 predicted proteins | sample TergutNt197P3_FD_71548 | JGI IMG/M metagenome (GOLD analysis project Ga0082212, IMG submission 71548) | Neocapritermes taracua P3 segment gut microbial communities from Petit-Saut dam, French Guiana - Nt197 P3 | ecosystem: Host-associated > Arthropoda: Insects > Digestive system > Gut ... | reverse complement strand
TGGTCGGGGGCTTCGGTCTCGCGGAAGCGGGCGTCGCCATAGCGACGTCGATTGCGCAGTTTATCAGCTTTGTATACATGGCGATTTGGATATATGTGAAAAAACTCCCATTCCCGTTTTCGGCAAGGGATATAAAAATCGACGCGAAATCCGCGAAGTTCCTGCTTACCGTCGGGTTTCCGCTTGTCCTGCAGGAATTGCTCATTTCGGTCTCGTTCATGGTCAATACGAACCGCGTCAACATCCTGGGAGTCGAGGCCTCGGCTTCCGTGGGCGTCGTTTCGAGGCTGTTCAACCTGTCCGTGGTCGTCCCCAACTCCCTAGGGTCGGCGATTTCGGCGATGACCGCGCAAAACATAGGCGCGGGCAAACGCGAGCGGGCGGTGATGGCTTTGCGCTGGGGCGTGCTTTTCTCGTTCGTCATCAACGCGGGTATTTTCCTTGCGTGTCAGATAGTGCCGGAGTCGATAACAGCCTTTTTCGCAAAGGATCCCGACATTATCAGCGGCGCGGCGAGCTATATACGGTCAAACTCAATAGAAACGCTAATAATCGCGGCCACGTTCTGCATGAACGCATATTTGAGCGGGTGCGGCAAATCGAGCGTATCCATGTGGTACATACTGGCAACGGCATTCCTGATCAGGGTTCCGCTAAGTATTTATTTCACAGGACTGCCGGACATCGAACTGGGAAGAAGGCTGTTCTACCTAGGCTTCGCGTCGCCGATTGCGTCAATGACCTCGACGATAATAGGCGTGATATTCATAACATGGTACAACAAAAAGACCGTCTGGTCCCAAAAGACTCTGTCTCTAAGACACTAATGAAATACGATAACAATCCTGTTCTCTGACAGCGCCGCGTCGCTCCGTTCGGTAATTGATCCGCCCTTGTTGCTGACGTCGCTCCCTAGTTTGCGCAGGCTTTCAGCGCCGAAACGACCAGGTCGCCGACCGCGGCCAGGTCTTCGGATGAAAATGCGGCGGAAGCATTGTCCGAAAACAGGATTTGCGCCGACGGAGGGAACTCATCGTCCCCGGAGTATAAAACCAAACGCACCCTTACCTGTTCAAAGAAAGGGAGCTCGGCAGCCGCATCGCCCGCATTCATCGTAATGCCGGCGAGTTTTTTTGCGGCAACCGAAAAGCTCTCCAACTTATTGCCGAAAGCGAAAGCAAGCCTGCGGACGCACCTGCCCTGAAAATTCGCGTCGTACACATCGCCCCATGGCAACTCGCGGTAGGTCATGAACTTTCCTGACGTCGGAACGGAGACGCCTTCGAGTAAAAAACGTATCATAAGCAATTGCATCGGGTCGGAAAGGAGCACCGCAGGGCAGCCTTCCTGCTTCGCGCTTAGCGAAAAATCCGGCCAAGAGGCTCTTAGCGCATGGCCAAGCATTGTCAGATGAAAAGCCCCGCCTTCATACAGCGTACCCGAGCGGACCGCGAGCGCTTGGGGATCCGCCGCTATATACTTTGCCGTGTAATATTCCATCGGTGCGCGTTGCTGGTTATTTATCATAAGCTCACCCGCCAAACAGCCGCGCGTCGGTATGCGGCAGAAAACACGCGGCGATGAATTCGTCCATGTAACCGGGGTACGACGACAGTTCAAGGTATGTCATATTCCTTCCGAGATCGAAGACCTTGTCCGCCGCATCGTCGGAAAGAAGCATCGCGCACGCGCCGGTCAGGGAAGTGTTGCCGACATAGCTGTATTTTTCTTCCTGCAAAGCGGGCAGCATACCAATGGAAACCGCGTTCCTGACGCTGATGCCGCTTCCGATTCCGCCGGCGATCTGCACGCCGGAAAGCATTTCCACCGTCATGTCGAGAGAGTTCAGCATCACGCGTATTGCGGAAAAAATAGCCGCTTTCGCACGAATAAAATTATCGATGTCTATTTCGCTGATGACAATGTCGCTCCCGGTGGCGCTTTCATGCGCGAACGCGACTATGAATGAGGCTCCGCCATACTCATCGCGCCTCACCCGCCCGCCGCCGCCGGTGAACTTTCCGGAAGCGTCGATGATGCCGCACCGGAAAAGCTCGGCGACAAGATCAATGAGCCCTGAACCGCAAATGCCCGCGGGAAGCGTGTTTTCGTCGCCAATTATTTCGGGCGTCGGCGTCATGGAATCCGCATCAATGCGGACGGATTCGATGGCTCCGGCGGTGGCTCGCATTCCGCAGGATATTTCGCCGCCTTCGAATGCCGGCCCCGCGGAGCAGGCGCAGCACAGGAGGAAGTCACGATTGCCAAGCACCAGCTCGCCGTTTGTCCCAAGGTCGATCAGGAGATGCAGTCCGTCCATGTTCCATATCATGCTCGTCAGTACGCCGGATGTAATGTCCCCGCCGACATAACTGCCTACGTTCGGAGCGAGGATCAGTTTGGAGCCGCTCCGGAACGGAAGCCCCGCGTCCCCGGCGGTCAGTCCGGTTTTTTCAAGAAACGCGGGTTCATACGGCTCAAGCCTTATACTTTCGGCGTCCTCCGCAAGAAAAAGATGCTCCATGGTTGTATTGCCCGCCACTACGCAGCGGGTAATTTCCAATGGGTCGACGCCGACCTCGGCGGAGAGCTCCGATACAAGCGGTATAAGCGTTTCATCCAGGATTGCCGCGCGAAGGTCTGCGCGCCCGCCTTCCCGCGTACTTGCTATTATGCGGTTGATGACGTCCGCCCCATAGCGGATCTGCGCGTTCCCGGCAGAAGCCTTGGATAGCAGCGCGCCTGTTCGTAAATCGAGCATGGCGGCGCCTACGGTAGTTGTCCCGATATCGATGGCTACACCAATGCCGGTTTCCGCACAGCCGCGCTTGACGTCCGCCGCAAAAATTGCGTCAATAGCCTCGCTGTAGCGTTCCTGCTCCTGCGTCGAAGAAAGCCCGGCGGTTTGGATTCCTGTCCTGAAATCGGACGCCGCGTCAGGGACCTCGATAATCGAGTCGCCCTCGACGGTGCAGCAGCAGGCAAGCCTCCACCCGGCGGCGTGGTCCGCATCCGTTATATGGCGCGACGTCCCGGACTTCACTTCCCCGGATACGATCCGCACACGGCATTTGCCGCACACACCGTTAGCCCCGCAGGGCGCGTCGATATAGACTCCGGCATTTCGCGCCAACTCAAGCAGATTACCGCCAAGATCGGCGCGGATGGTGATATCCGCGCCGTCCTGAATCAAAAAGGTTACTTTACACATATGTTTACATTATCGGGTCCATACCGAGCGCGGGGTGGTTTTTGCTTTGCAGAAACTCCAATACGCCCTCGGAATCGGTGGCTATCGTCTCGTCGCAGATCAGATCTGTGAAGCCGTCGACGCCAAGCAATTCTTTTGCAGTTTTGTTAAGCCGTCCGGCCACATCGTCTTTGAGGGCTTTCGGCATCCATACGATACGGGATATCCCTCCTTCGGCGTATATGAATTTTTTTGAGCCGATGAAATGACGGCCATGGCCCATGAATCCCGGGGTTTGGACTCCTCCGCCGGTCATTGACGCAAGCTCTCCAAAGGTCATTCCGGTCGGGGACATGCCGCCGTACTCCCTGTTTACGACCACAACGCCGTTGGCTTCCGGCATTATCCCGCAAATACACTCAAAACAGCCGCAACTGGTCATCGGGTCCTCAATGATGGAGTAGAGAGTGACTGCATCGACGGTTCCGTGCGTCGCTTCTTTCACGATACGGTTTACTTCCTCATAAGAGCCGGTTTTTTCATTTAGAACGCCCGTTTTCGCGATTGGCTGGCTTGGACCCGTTGGCGTAAGCTCTTTCGTCGCTTTGGCGTCAAGCCAGGAGACCGCCCCGCAGAGACCCAGGCGCTCGGGGGTTATCACGCAGCAGTGGGAGGGCGCGAAGCTTTGGCAGAGAACGCAGGTATAGAACGTGTCGACGCTCTCGTCCGTCATTGCCGCAAGCCTTGCGTCACGCGCATTATAACGCGGCGTGGCTTCCTCCGCCAAAATATGCTCGACCTTCGTTTTATCGGTAACGATCGTGACCTGGCATTTATCAACGACGCTTGCAAACTCGTCCATGATCTCGCAGTAGACGACCTCCGCAAAATCCTTCAGCCGTAACCCATTGGCATATGCTTCCTTGCTGACACGGACGCGCAGCATATTACGCTGGCCGGTGTGCATAATGCCTTCCATATAGTTAAACCAGTGGTGTATCTTGCGCTCGATGACAGGCTCGAAGTCAGCCTGCATCTTCGCGCCCGCGACTTCAACGTAAATGGCGAGCGCCATCTCCGCGCCCACTTCATCGGTGATGTCGCTGCCTATTATGGTCAGTTTATGATCTTCAACCTCGCCTGCATCCCGCATGACCAGAAACTCGCAAGTGGGGTTCTTGTTTGACCAGAACTCGCAATGCACATCGGCTTTGCGGATGATCTCGCCCTCAAAAGCCGAAGCAAACGCGACCGGGATCGGTATCTCCTTGACCTTGATTTTTATATTGCGAAGCTCCAAAGACGTCTTCGCCGTCTCGTCATGGTCGCACACCGAAACGAGCGCGCCGGGTACCTGGTTCTCGCCAAGATCGGAATCGACGATGACCGGGAAGCCAAGAGCGATGCCGCCCGCGCCCGCGGCGACCACCACTTCGCTCAGCGGTCCGAAGGCGTTGATGAAAGCGGGAACCCGATCCTTGGTGTATTGCAGCAAAGCGCCCAGGTCGCCCGGCTGGACGGCGCCAAAAATGAGCGCCGCGCGAATGGCGACGGTTACGACGTGGATCACGGCCGTGACGTCGTGACCGAGCGGCACAACGCGATAATCAAGCCCCACCTTGACTCCGGTTTCGGCGATTTGGTCGATGACTTCGCCAATGAGGAACGTCAGAAGTCCCTTGGACTGATAATTTCTGACCACTTTGTCAAGGTCGGCGGGATTATCCGCTTTTCCAAGCACCACGGCGACGCCCGGGATATCACCGGTGACGAGCGGAACGCCAAGGCTTCGGATGACAGGGTCGGGCACAAAGCCGATGCCGGCGACGTCCGCGTACGGGTCGGGCGAGAGGTATTTGAGACCCTCGATGATCTCCGCGCCGACGGCTGTGGCAAGCCCGGCGTTTAGAGCCTCGCCCAAATCCTCTTTGTTGGTGATAAGGCTTTTTTGCACGCCGACACAGGCTGTGAGGTCGCCGAGTGTCTTGACTTTTACACCCGTGGCGGCATAAATGGCAGGGAAGAAATACGCGGTGTCGGGGAAAGCGATGGGCGTTTCCGCCCCGTGCTTTGATATCGCATCGTTTACCGCGCCCTCGGTGAGACTCGCGACAGCATTGGCTCCGTTGTATATCAGATCTGTGAGTACGCTCATTCTTGTTACGCTCCTTTCAAAAGTCAGATTTCCAAATAACTATCGGCATAAAGGTTGTTGTTCTTGATGACGTCGCAGGATTTGATCGTTTCCATCAGGCGCAGGTCACATGGGTTGACAATGGCGCTGGTCAAGCCGTTCATCATAGCCATCGCCACCATTGCCGAATCGATTATCGGCCTTACTTCCTTCGGCATTCCGTTTGATACATTGGAAAGACCGCCTGTGGTGTTAAAGCCCATATCCGAACACATTTTGATGAACTCCAAAACATCGGTCTGCTTGTCCTGCATCCCCTTGATGACCAGGAACAACGGGTCAAACCACATATCCTCCGGCTCCATGCCAAACTCCATGCCGCGCTCCAGAAGCTCCTGGCAATAAGCCATTCGCTCGTCGTTGTCCGCGGGCACTCCGGCTTTTGAACAAAGGGCGATGACGATGGCGTCATTCGCGGCGGCAAGGTCGATGTTACCGATTCTGTCGCCGGCGTCCGCGGAATTTATGATGGGCTTGCCTTTTGCCCTGTTGTACACCGAAATGCCGGCTTCGATCGCCTTTCTGTTCGCTGTGTCGAGGCAGAGCGGAACATTGTCGAAGCTCTCCTGCAACAGCTTCACGGCCCACTTCATCAGTTCCTCCCCGGTACTCTCCGCCGGGCCGATGTTGACGTCAAGATAGACCGCGCCCGCGTCCAACTGCTCCTTTGCGCGGGCAAGTATCGGCGCGGGGTCGCAAGAGTCCATGGCTTTCCTGATTGCAGGTGAAATACAGTGTATACGTTCGCCGATGGTGATGAATTTTCCCATGATACCCTCCTCCAACTACATTTCCCGCAGGAATTTGACAAGCCCAATGGCGTCCGTGGGACCGACTATGATTTCCCAATCCGGGAGCTTGGACTCGATTTCACCTTTTAGCACTGCCACCTTGCCGGGGATGATCAACTTACGGCTCTTGATTTTGCCCCCTATATCAGCCTCTTCGAAAAACGACGCTATTGTGCCGGCGGATAGTTTGCCGGCGGCCCATGCCGTGAGAACGGAATATCCGCCCGCGTCGGTTATAAGCAGGTTCACCGGGACGCCGGAGCGTTCCAGCTCGCCTGTGACGACAAAATACGTCAGCGCGAAATCGACCGTTATACAGCATGGCGCGTTCTCGTCGGCGTTGTTTATCGGATAGACGCCGGGCTCGACCTTCATAGGCTTTTGCGGGTCGGTAAAGATGTTCTGGCGCAAACCGTAAAGCGGCAGCGCTTCGGGCAATCCGATACGGTCCATAATGATTATCGATCCGTACCGCAGGGTAAAGACTGACGCCAGAGCCGCCTGCATCCTTGAATCACCGGCGGCGATGCTTGTCAGGTCGATCAGCGATGGATAGCCGAAAACAGAGTCGCCGTCTTTGAGCGCGGCTCTTCTTATTTGCACGGCGGCGGCGAAAGCTTCCTTGACCGGGAGCTCTCCGATGTATATGAGCAGCTTCTTGTTGCCAAGGTCTTCGAGCTTCCCTATCGTGTCGTAAATATCATCGAGCGACGCGCCTTCGACGCCAAGAACAAGCCCGTGCTCCAAAGCGATCGGATTCATCGTTTCAAAGTTATCCCCGTTCGCGCCAAGGAGAATTGGCTCGCCCGCTTCCGCGCCCTTGGCGGCGATGAGCGCCGCGTTTGCGACTCCGGCGTCGGTCGCGCGGATACAAAGTCCGCGCCCCGTTGCCGCGACTTTGCCCACGAGGTCCGCGGCGCGCTCGGCCCCGTCCTCTGCGCGGCAGTTTACCAAAACGCATTCGACATACATGCGTTCACCGATCCGCTCATAGTCTATTGCCATTGCTTCCGATAGAACCGTGTCGATCGCAGCGTCGTCCATCGCGGTGTCCACAGCGACGCCAAACAGGTTTCTGTTGAGGAAAGCCTTCTCGTGGCGGAACATGACGGTTTCGCCCCCAAGCGTGTGCCCGGCGAATGCAATGGTTTTCATTGGAGGCTCCGACGCCTCCGCGAGCTTTGCAAGAGCCTCGGGCGGCATATGGGGGCATTTGTCGACGCTCAGCGAACCCTGTGCGACTTTCATGGAAAAAGCCATGCAGGTAGGGTTGCCGCAGTCTTTGCAGTTGGTCTTTGGCGTCAGCTTGAAAATATCCAGTCCCTTGAGTGCCATATGTCATCCCCCCTTTTCACATTAGCTCCGCGATGAGAGCGGAAATCGTTTCAATCGATGCGGGATGCCTCAAAATAACCGCATCCGAACCCGATGCAAGACACGCTGCGGCCGTCACTATCTCCATGCGGACGCCACGATCTTCCCGGCTGCCCCATTCAGGTATGTCGGATTCGGACAATAGGGATTCCTTGGTTGACCACGTTTCCGACGAGACCGGTGTGATCACCGGCATTTGCAGCATTGTGTCGTCTTGCTCAAGCGCCGCGGATTTGACCCTGTCCATCGTGGAAGCGACATATTCAAAACCATATCCGGCGGCTGCGGAACCGAGGTTCATAACGACGCTTGACGACGGAACGCCAAGCTGCGTCATCAGCACATTCAGTTGTTTTGCCAAGTTTATGTCAACCGCGCTTTCGGCGCCGGCTTTATGACCGTAGGCAAGCGCGGCGGCCGCGCCGATCGCTTTGTAGTTTTCTTCCTTGGCCGACATGAACAGAATGTTAGCGCCGCCAAGCGCTTCGGCCAGAGCCGTGAAAAGCGCGGTGTCCTTTTCAATGTTTTTGCACCCGGTTATAACAAGCGGTTTGCTTATTTCCGCAAGAACCGCTTTTGCGTCGGCGACGCAATCCTCGATTTGCCGGTTTTGCCCTCCGGGGTCCGCGCCTTCAAAAACCAGACAGACAAAGTCGGCGCCCGCGAGCGCCGCGGCTCGTGCCGCCCGCCGGGCGACGCTGTCCGCCCCCTCATATAAGGCCGCAAGTTGCGGGAGTTCCTCTGCGTCCCACTCGGTTCCGACGTCGGAAATCTCCACGCCGATGGCGGGGCGGTTTGGCCCTTTGCCATCGAAACTGAATAGCGGCATGACATTATCGCCCCCGAGTGTAAGCGATCCATCACCCGTGCCGATGGTCACAGTGCCTATTGACGCGGTAAATGTTCTGGGTTTGCGTGTAAATGGCATAATACTGTCCGCTCCTTTCATTTCAGGATTTCATTTATTATTTTGGTAAGCGACTTTCTGACAGGGCTGTCCGGCGGCAGGAAAGCTGTCGGCCGGCCCTCGCAGTCGTATTGGTAAATCGTGTCATCCTGCGGTACTATTCCCAAAAGATTCAGGTTCTCTTTCCCAATTTGCTCCAAGACGCCCGGATCGACCTCGCCTCCCGGCGCGCGATTGACAACCAGTCCCATAAGCTTTGGGTTCAGTTTCAAATCGTCTATCATTTTGCCAAGACGCCCCGCCGCCTGAATTCCCCGACGCGAGCAGTCCGATATCAGAAGAAGGATATCTATGCGCGGCAGCGTACCGCGCGAAATGTGCTCCATTCCCGCCTCGTTATCCACGACAATCCATTTATAGGAGGAGGAATACTTGTCGATCTGGGTTTTCAGCAAACCGTTGATGAAGCAGTAGCACCCCGTGCCTTGGGTCCTGCCCATTACAAGCATATCAAACGCATCGTCTTCGATTAAGGCATTTCCAAACATATACGCAGTATAGTCGGACTTTGAGACGCCCGGCGGAAGCGGCGCGCCGCTGTCCGTTTCGGAAGCAGCAACCATTTCGCGTATATCGGCAAGCGTAGTCCCCGGCGGGACGCCGAGGACTTCATTCAAGTTCGAGTTCGGGTCGGCGTCCACGGCAAGCACGGACTCGTCCCTGTCGCAAAGATGGCGGACGAGAAGTCCGCAAATGGTCGTTTTTCCGGTGCCGCCCTTGCCGGCGACCGCGATAACCGTAGGGTTCATATTGTCCATTCCTCCACTGTGGCCGGCCAAACTGTCCAGAGGACCTTCGGAAAACTGATTTATGTCGCTCTTCATCGTTCTGTACTACATATTGTACCGTGGCTACCGCCTCCGGATTGGGGGAACCGCTCCAAAAAATCAGTTTTCCGAAGGCCCTCTGGACAGTTATTCAATATCAATAATTACACTACCGTTAACCAGGTCGGCAGAAATAAGCTCGCCTTCAAACTCATATTCCCGGTTCAATAGATCAATGAAAAACATTTGTCCGCCGGCAATACGAAAGCTCTGGATGTTCTTTAGCAGCTCATGCTCGGCGTCTTGTGTTTTGTTATATAAAGTGGATAGGCACATTTATTTTTTTATTCCTCCGTGGATTCAATTGCGTTCTTAAGCAAGGTGTTGCCGGACTCATAGCAGGCGATGGCCTTGGTTATCAGACCGGCTTTCCCGGCAAAACCCAGATGCTCAAGGTCATGCGCCAAATCACGCAGCTCGGCTACATGGTGTTCGTTATGGTTGAGCATAAACAGCAGTTTCGCCTCGGCTTCTTCCCGGCTATCGGCGCCGGCTGAATGCTCGGCGGCATGGTCGTGCATAATCGCCGCACCTCCTTGAAAATATTCCACATCGGGAGATTGCGGCCCCCGAGCCGCAATCTCCTATCCCTTGGCCCCGCGCTCTTTCATCCTCGTTAGTGACCACTCGTCATTGCGGTCCCCGAGCCGCAATCTCCTGCCCCCTCTCCCTAAAGAGGGGTGTTCTTTATAAGCTCCAGTTCATCCTCGAAGTCCGTACCGAGGAAGTATTTTGGCGGGGTCAGATCCTCGCCGCGCTGCAGCTTCTCCAGACCTGCCTTGATCTTCTCCGGAGTCGCCGGCAGATCATATACGCGGACGCCGCACGCATTGCTGATCGCGTTGATGACCGCCATATGTCCGCAGCTCTGGAAGTCCTCCGAGCAACCGCATGAGCCGTGCGGCCCCAGTTTGCGCGGCGTTTCGTTGTACAGGATCTCAAAATCGTCGGGGATCATATCGATCGTCGGGATGCCACAGCCCGCTATGTTGCCGTGTTTGTCCTCCGCGTCGTATATTTCGCTAAGGGCAAAGCCTATGCTGTGTGACAGCCCGCCGTATGCCTGACCGTCGACGGCCAGCTTGTTGCCGATGACCCCGACGTCCGCGGCCGCCTTGTACTTCAGCACCGTCGCCTTGCCGGTCGCCTTGTCCACCTCGACCATTGCGAGGTTGACGACATACATGAACTCCGCGATATGCTCGCCCTCGCCCGTATTCGGGTCAAGGCCGGGATCCACGTCTTCGCGCCCCATCTGGTCGTAATGCCCCAGATACCTTGTCGCGATACCCTCGCCCACCATTTCGGCGTGGGTCCTGAACGACCCGTCGGGCTTGCGCATGGCGTCCATCAGCTTCGTCGCCGCGTCTATGGTCGCATTGCCCGCCATGTAGTGCGAACGGCTTGCGGCGGAAAGCCCCGTCTTGGGCGCGACTCCCGTGTCGTCCCTGACGAGCTTGACCTGCGACGGCTTCAAGCCCAGAGGCGCAAGCGCCTTGAGCGTATGCGTCAGCGTGCCGATATCGCCGCCCTGGCCGACGTCCTGCCATGTGTTGTAATGCGTGACGGTGCCGTCCGCGTTGAGCTCAAGCTCCACTTCTGCGGCGTCAAACTTACCCGTCGTGGACAGGAACCCGCCGAGGCTCAAGCCGACGCCCACGTCGCGCCCCGCTTTTTTGGCGTCCGCCGCTTCCTCGACAAACTTGTAATAATGCGGCTTGATCATCTCCATCAGTGTCGGATAGACTGCATAGTCCTTGTATGGCCTGCTGTTGATGGTTGTTTCGCCGGGTTTTGCCAGGTTCCTGTAGCGGAACTCCCACTGGTCCAGACCCGCCTTCTCCGCCGCCATGTTTATAAGCGCCTCAGACATGGTCGATATCTGCGGTGAGCCAAAGCCCCTGTACGCCGTCTGGAAACCGTTGTTCGACATACCGGCGCGGGCCAGCGCCTTGATATTCGGGACATTGTAGCCGTAGAACGCGACTGAGATGAGATTCGACAAAAGAATGCTTGCAACGACTGTATATGCTCCATGATCGAGCGCAACGTCATATTCGATGGCGGAGATTTTACCGTCCTTATCGCACGCCAGCCTGCCGTTTGAGAATGTCGCGCCGCGTTTCCCCGATGTGTGGCTGAATTCCTCGTAGCTCAGCGTCATCGTGCAGGGGATACCAAGATTCTGTACGGCGGTCGCGATGAGCGAATACGTGTTTGACGCGATGGAATAGCCAAATGAACCGCCCACGGGGTTCAGAATCAGACGAAGCTTGTCCTCCGGCACGCCCGTTGCGGCGGAGACCTCACCCCGCGAATCATGCAGGGCCTGGGCTTTGCATTGGATCGTCAGAACGCCCTCCGCGTCGTAGTATGCCTGCAAAACATCCGGCTCTATCGGCAGATGCGGCTCATGCTGCGAATGGAAGCTGCCCTCGACGACCACGGGCGCGTCGTCAAATATATCCTCCGTGTCATTGCCCTTGAAGAGAGGAAGCTCCATATAGAAGTTCGGAAGCTCGTCCTGCAGTTGGATGGCGTTGGGAACGACCGCTTCGGGGAACGTCATATACGCCGGCAGAAGCTCAAAGTTCTTCTTGACCGCCTTTGCGGCCGCGCGAGCGTGTTCCTCCGTATCCGCAGCCACCAGCGCGACCACGTCGCCGCGGCGGTTCACCGTCGTATCGCAGATAACCGGGAAGCGCAATACGCCGTCCTTCTTCATCCGCCTTATTATCTGCGGGACGGGCAGGCTGTTCGTGCCCTTGACGTCCTTCGCGGTCATCACCTTCATGACGCCGGGCATTTTTTCCGCTTCCGACGTATCTATGCTGATTATCTTCGCATGGTTCACCCCCGCGAGGACGACCGCAAGATGCGCCGTGCCTTCGGGCATCTGGAGCTTGATGTCGTCTCCGTAATCGGTAAGCCCGCAGACCTTGGCGAGCGCGGCGGGGCGGGGGAGCTCCGAACCGTAGAATTCGCCGTCGCCGGGCGGCTTGAATGTTATATCGTCCATCGTCGCTTCGCCGCGCATTACCTTCGCCGCTGCCATTACAGCGTCGACAAGCGGTTTGTATCCCGTGCAGCGGCACACATTGCGATGCTTTTGGAACCAATCGCGCACTTCGTCGCGCGTCGGGTTGTCGTTCCCTTTGAGCAGACCGTAGGCGGACACTATGAATCCCGGGGTGCAGAAACCGCACTGGACTCCGCCGTACGTTATCCATGCCTGCTGCAGCGGATGCAGGTTCTGCGGCGTCCCCACGCCTTCTATCGTGATTATTTCGCTGTATTCCTGTACGTTCTTCATCTTCCTCGTGCATGAGCGTATGACTTCGCCGTTCAGGATGAGCGAACAGGCTCCGCAAACACCCGTGCCGCAGCCGACCTTTGTGCCGGTCAGGCCCATTCTCCTGATCGCGGTGGCCAGGGAGTCTTTTTCAGGATCACAGATGACGGGCCGCTCTACGCCGTTTAGGATTAGTACAACTCTTTTTAACATAAAAAATACCTCCT
>Ga0082212_10009072_pt1 | contig 12863 bp, 11 predicted proteins | sample TergutNt197P3_FD_71548 | JGI IMG/M metagenome (GOLD analysis project Ga0082212, IMG submission 71548) | Neocapritermes taracua P3 segment gut microbial communities from Petit-Saut dam, French Guiana - Nt197 P3 | ecosystem: Host-associated > Arthropoda: Insects > Digestive system > Gut ... | reverse complement strand
AAATCTGCCTCTTTCAGTCCTTGTCTCGCCATCGACTGTTCTCTCCATCCTGTACGAGGTACTGTAAATAGTACCGTTGGCCATATTTAGAGTTCTGCCTATCCTTCGCCTTTCTCCTCCTATATTTGTCCACGTCCCGAGGTATAAAATTTCAGGATCGGCAATCAGCCACTCCCAATCAATTTCACTTAGACCTTCGCCCCGACTCAGGTGATATTCATCCCTGTCCACATGATATGTGAAATATCCGACCACCGCTCCGACATTGGGTTGTTTTGTAACATCGGGAATTTTAAGCCTCACTTCATAATTTCCAAAGTGGGTAAAGTCAAGCGACACGATTTCAGGACCGCGTCCGGCACCTGCGGGGTCGTCAGGGTTAATCCTGTACAGTATGATATTTGTACCGCTTTCTGACTTTGACATAACTCCCTGCGAGTAACGATTTTCAGCGCCGGTTTTTCTAAAAAACTTTGATTCCGGCTTATCAAAATTTTCCTTAAACTTCCCATGAAATTTTTGGGTAGTTGACGCGCCCGATGCTGCATTTGCATTTTGAGGAGGTTGCGCCTGTGCAAAATTTATCGTAATTACGATTGCTAAAAAAACTAAAATATTTTTATTTTTCATGTTAAATACTTTATATACTATTATTTTATAAATATCCTTTTATTTCTTTATCTTCATCACTCCGTTATAAACGGCGTCGCGCAATTCTTCGTTTCCATACGCCCAGTACATGGCGCCCAACATGCCGCGTTCATGTAGAAATTCGCATTTATGCTCAATGGCGCGCGTACATTCAAAAGAATACACGAACTCTCCTTCGGCATTGGTAATATATGACGCTTTGGCAACGTCGTCCCAATGTCGAGTATACCCTTCGGCAAGCTCGTTCACATTCATTCTTTGACCGCGACCTCCGAACAAAATGCCCAATACTAACTTTTCAATAGGAATCCCTGCCGCTACATGCTTGTCGACAGCCTCTTCGCACGAAATTCTATTTACAAGTTCCGAGCGGTAAAGGGCTCCCTGGTGATGCGGATCGGTAGGTCTGAGAAAAGCCAGATCGTAGGTCATGATGTTGAAGAAATCATAGTAAGGCTCAATAGCCCTGTAATCAATAATAGGATCGGCGTCGGCTAATGTTGCCATCGTCAATAATTTATCGTTGCCGATTTCCCTGCGTATATTCATGGATAACAATGTATAATTGTCATAATCATCTGGGGATGAAGCCACGCCCGGCGCCCATGAATGGGTAGGATATTCCCAGTCAAGATCAATTCCGTCCAAATTAAATTCATCAACCAGTCTTTTGCAATCGGCGGCAAAAGCCTCGCGCAAAGCCCTGTTGGAAGCCATTTCGCTAAAACCGCCACTCCCCCAGCCACCTATTGAAACTAATACTTTCAATGTTGGCTTTTGTTCCTTCAATGCAACTATTTCCCTCAGTCTTTCATCGCTGTTGAGTCTTACGCCGTTTAATGTTTCATTAACATGACCAAAAGCATAATTGATATGCGTAAGATAAGTCGGATCCGGCAGTATATTATTAAAACTATAAGCAATCGCTACGTATTTTTCTTCCTTATCTTCGCTTTTATTAGAAGAAGAACATGCGGAAACAATTAATACTAATGCAAATAAATAAACTATGGACTTTTTCATTGATTTAATTTTTTAAATTCTTCTATTAAATATTTTAATGTTCGTGCATCACCGCCCCGACTATTTTGATCACTCTGTTCAACATTGTAGGTTGTCGGATCGTAATAACTCCTCATGAAGCCATCGGCACCCGACCAAACGGTGTGAATTATCCCCTGAAAACGATCTCTCGTAGCTCTATTAATAGGCCGCTGACGAAAATCAAGCATATCGTTGAAATGCTGTACGGCTATTGCTTGATTGGTATAAGGACATAACGCCACATTAAACCCTTTTAGAGCAAAATATACAGCCGACAAACCTGTATTGTCATAGTGCCAGTCGCAAATAAAAACGTCCTTTTTAACCATGTCAATAGCACGATGCGTATTGTTCATACTGGCTTCCCAAGCACCAAGACCTGTCATTTGACCGTCAATCAGACGGTCGCCCCAAATCATAAGTTTGCGATTATCCGAAGCCAAGTGATCACGGATTTTATTCACTTCACCAGCAAAAAGTTCTGCCTTGTCTTTTCCTCTGCAACGCGGGCATCTATCATCACCAATGTGAAATACTTCATCCATTCCGGCGTGAAAATATTCAGCTTCGAAAACATCCATCAATTCGTCAACCAGTGCAAAAACGACACCGTGAACTTCAGGATGAAGTGGACAATAGCTCTTGCAGTACAAAGCATCTGAATACCATTGCGGCCGACCAGCTGCATTTGTATAATCGGAATAATTTTCCGTTTTTATATGCGGAGCCTCATCAAATTGGGGATATTCGCGCAGCAAGGCGTATGTTGTGCCAGCCCACGATTGATGCCCCAACAAATTTATCTGTGGAACCAATTTGATGTTGTACTTTTTACATACGGCAACCATTTTTTTAATGTCAGCTTTTGAAAGCGGGTTAGGATCTCGAAGCTCAGGATGACATTCATAGGCATAATTCCAATCGACACGAAGAATAAGCATATTGAAATGAACTGGAGCTAACTCTTCTTCGATAAACTTACAGAACAAATCCACCCCTTGAGACGAAGGAGCGGCAATAGCTAAACCGCGTACAGGCATTGCATTGTCAATCTTGTCAGTTGACCTTGCCTGACTAAATGAAATCTGTAAAAAACAGAAACATAACAAACTTAAAATTAAAAATAAACGTTTCATAAATGATTAAAATTAATATTGATTAAAAATGTAAATATATATAAATTATCCGTTGTATATTTTAGGACAGATTGATTTTTATATTATTTATGAATTGTTCAAAACGTAATAATACAGATAGCGTATTAAACAGCTTCAATTTTTATTAATAATCAATATCCCCTGTATTCATCTGAAACTCGATAAAATTATTTGGCAACTTGCAATTATAGAAGTCGATTAATTAGTTAATTAAGTTTTTAAAAATTTATCCAAATATAATCCAATTTTTAAAATTTTAACAAATATTAAAACATTATTCAAAATTTGAAGCAGATAAAAATCTACATTTGCAATTTAGAAAATATTTAAAATTTAATAAATGAACAGAAGTCATAGATTATTTGCATTGTTTGTTGTATGTTTTACGGCATTTAACGTCGTTGTTGGACAAACTCCCGCTGGCACAGGAAAACCGATAGTTGAAATCTTTTCAGATTTTCATGTAAAATTAAATGATTCCACTTCAACAACGGGGTTTGATATTAACAGGGCATTTCTTGGTTACAGTTATGTTTTGGATAATAATTTTACGGCTAAAGTTGTAATAAATGGCGCCGGAAATCCTAACGATATTGTAGCGGGAACTGGAACGGCAAGAAGACGTTACGCTCATCTTCGCGACGCTTCGTTAGCTTGGTCGAATGAGAAATTAACGCTAACTTTCGGATTGACCGAAACACGGATTTTCGGTCCGCAGCAGAGATGGTGGGGAAAAAGATACATTGCCGCCGATGTGCAATCTCTGCATGGATATGGTTTTGTGTGCGACTTGGGAGTAGTTGCCGACTATAAGTTTAATGATATATTCAGTGGCGATATTGCCGTAATGAATGGCGAGGGCTTTTATGAAACTCAGCTTGACAACAATGTAAGAAGCTCGTTGGGATTGACAATTACTCCGAATCAGAATTTTATGTTCAGAGTTTATGGCGATCATTATAGAGCATTGGAACAAAACCAGTTTACAGGAGTTGCTTTTGCAGGCTACAAAAACAAATATTTTTATGTTGGTGCCGATTATAGTTATAAATCAAATGCCGGTGGACGTTCAGGCTATGATTCTTGGGCAATTTCTACACTAAACGGAGTTTATTTGACTGAAAAAGATGAATTGTTTTTCCGTTACGACTATGCAAAATCAGTTAGACCTGGTCCTGCAATATGCACAGACCCTGGAGAATGTACGCAACGATGGGATTTAAGAGACGGAACTTTTATGATTATTGGTTTTCAACATATATTTACGCCAAACCTTAAGTTGACGCTTAACTATCAGGGAACAAATCCATATTCAAGTTTAGTGCAAAACCGTGATTTGATATATGTAAACGCTCATTTCAGGTTTTAGATAATTCTTTTCCTGCCCGTAATGCTTTCAGGTTGATGGCAATAATTTCTTTGCCTTTCTTTTCAAAAAATGTCTCTACGGCTTTTTCTATGCTTGCAAACGGAATGTCAATATGAGGCGAAGCGGCTCCAAGTATAACAATATTTCCCGCTTTTGCCGAACCTGCTTCTTTTGCAATTGCATCGGCATCGATAATAATGTTATTCCTGTTTTTTTTGAGTTCCGCAATTATCCTGTCAACATCGGGATAATCGGGAATATTAATAAATGGTACAGAGTTAGTTATAACCCAGCCATTGTCCGAAAGCCACGGCATATAACGCAACGCTTCCATTGGCTCAACCGAAATAATCAGGTCGGCTTTTCCTGTTGGAACAAGGTCGGAGGCTATCGGTTTGTCGGAAAGTCGGAAATGCGATTGAACATCGCCACCCCGCTGGCTCATTCCGTGAACTTCCGATTGCTTCAAATACAGATTGTTGGCAACGGCAGCCAAACCTATTATGCCGGCAATTGATAAAATGCCCTGTCCGCCAACGCCCGAAATTATTATGTCGTTCTTCATATTATTCAGCCGATATGTTATTAGATTGTTTTTTTCTTTTTATTGCTGTCTGAATACATTCGCGAACCGCAATTATAACCGAAACTCCGTCAAATTCAAGCTCTTCTCTCATTATTCGAATATTATCTTCGTGATTTTTCGACAACGGAACAATTTCTCTTATATGCTGAACATCAACGCCAAGACCTTTGCAAATGTCATTCAATCTGCCTGTTGCGTGCGATTCCTGTCCGCCGGTCATTCCGGTTGTCGAATTATCGGAAATAATAATCGTAACCGGCGATTTCCGTATAACAGCATCGAGCAGTCCGGTAATGCCCGAATGGGTAAACGTTGAGTCGCCAATAACGCACGTTGAGGGCGACAGTCCGGCTTCGGCTGCTCCAACTGCCATTGTAACAGCGGCTCCCATATCAACGCACGATGTTATTGAATTATATGGCGGCAAGGCGCCAAGCGTGTAGCAACCAATGTCCGAGAAAACTCTTCCGTTTGTGTATGGTTTGATGGCTTCGTTGAGCGCAAGAAACAGGTCGGAATGACCGCAGCCCTTGCAAAACGATGGCGGTCTGTTCTTTACCAGCGGCGAAATATCTTTTACCGGCGGCGTTTCAATGCCAAGCGATTTTGCCACTATTGTCGGATTAAGTTCGCCATCGCGCGGAATTGTTCCGTCCATTCGTCCGAAAATTTTTATGCCTTCGTCAAGAATACCACGCAAACTTTCTTCGAGCATCGGCGCACCTTCTTCAAGGACAAGCACCGATTTACAACGGTCAACAATATCTTTTATAATGTCTTTCGAAACAGGATATGTGGAAATTTTCAGAATCGGGAAATTATCGCTTTTGTCTTTCAAGTTTTCCATCAGATAGTTATACGCAATTCCGCAGGCAATTATTCCCATTTCGCGATTACGACCATCTTTAAATGTATTATATTTTTCAAGACAATTTTCGTATTTAAGATTTTCATATACATCGAGAAGCAGTTTGTATTTTTTTCTTGCAATTGCCGGCAGCAGAACAAATTGCACAGGGTCGCTCGGCAGCGAAAATTGATTTTCGGACATTGGCTTACGCAAAACCGTTGCCGCTCGCGAATGTGCAAGACGTGTGGTAATTCTGTATAAAACAGGCAGTTTGTATTTTTCGGAAACTTCAAAAGCATCAAAAATCATATTGTAGGCTTCCTGCTGGTCGGAAGGCTCAAAACAGGGAAGGTTGGCAAATTTTGCATAAAACCGCGAATCCTGTTCATTTTGAGACGAGTGCATTGAAGGGTCATCGGCTGAAACCACAATCAATCCGCCGTTCACGCCGGTCAGAGCAGAGTTGATAAACGCATCGGCTGCAACATTCAAGCCCACGTGCTTCATAGCAACCATTGCTCTTTTTCCCGAATACGACATTCCGAGAGCCATTTCCATTGCAGTTTTTTCGTTTGCCGACCAAATGCGATGCACATTACGCTCCTCTGCCTGCTTCGATGCCTGTATATATTCCATTATTTCGGTTGACGGTGTTCCGGGATACGCAAACATTCCGCTCAAACCGGCATCAAGCGCAGCCTGTGCAATAGCCTCATCTCCAAGGAGTAATATATTTTTCATAAATAAATAAACTTCAAACGTTGCCGCTTAATTTAAGCGATACAAAAATACGGCTAAATATGTTAAATATTTTCATAATTCAAAAATTATAAAGCGAATTTGTTAATACCAACCTATAAGTAGTTAAAATATGGTTAAATATTTTATAATTACATTCAATAGCATTTACTTTGCATCTAAACATTAGAGCGAAACCGTTTGAGCAGATTTTTATACATTATAATTCTATTATTCATTGCCTTACCTGCGTTACAGGGTCAAACGGCAAGAGGCGACAGATATGTGCAGGTAAGCGGCATAATATTTGACGAAACCGGCGTGGTTGTTCCGGGCGTGGCTGTTGTATCAAAAAATTTGAGGCGAGGCGTTCTTAGCGAGTCATCGGGAATTTATTCGGTAATCAGTACCCCCGGTGACACAATCTTTTTCAGGGCATTAGGATATAAAAGGTATCACACGGTAATTCCTACGGATTATACAAGCCGATTTGCAAGCGTTGACATCAGGCTTGAATTCGATACCATTCAAATTGAGGGTGTTAATATTATACCATGGGATACATACAGCGAATTTTTAAAAGACATTACGCAGGAAAAACCTGTTGACCCGCTTGCTGAAAATATGAGTGAAAATCTTGCGTCAATCTATGTGGCGTTGCAAAATGAAGTGGGTTTGCGAATATCTCCGGAAGCAAGTTACAGGGCTGTTATGGCACAGAATTTCAATGCGATGACATATAGAGGAGTTCCTTCAAATAATCTTTTTAATCCGTTTGCATGGGCTAAGTTTGTGCAAGGATTAAAAACCGGAGCGCTTTTCAGAAATCATACGTTTGAGAGACCGAAAGAGGCAAAAGTACGCAACAAGATTAAAAACGCTGAAAATAAGTAATCTGACTATGAAAAATACTGACGGACGATTGATTGGAATACTTGGAACTGTGATTTTTCACCTTGTTGTTGGTATTTTCATTATGGCATTCAAAATCAATGAACTTCACACAAAATCGAATCTTATTTTAGACTTGGAGTTAATTACCGAGTATGAAAACAGACGGGAGGAATTATTGAAACTTCCCGAAACATCGAGAATAACGACTGTTGAACGCGCTTTGCAAGGCGATGAAGAGTTGTTAAATATTGCCCGTAACCTCACAAGCAGAGTTGAATCAGACATTAGCCGCGATGATTATATTGACATGGTAAAAGATGAACTTATCAGCAGCGGAATGCTTGGAACCAACAACTATATTGACCAGCAAAGGCAACAATCGGCTAATAATGAGAATAATGTGCCAATATACAGTATGGCTGTACGGAATGAAAGAAACGAAACACAAGAGACTTTGGAACAAAATATTGCAGCCAATTATAAAGGTGAAACGAGAATATATTATGCCCTTGAAGGAAGAACGCACACATATTTGCCTTCTCCGATTTATAAATGTCAGGGTGCAGGAATAATAACATTGCGCATTGAAGTCAGTCCCGGAGGTTATGTTGAAAAAGCAACTGTATTGGCAGGCGAAAGCGTAACCGACCAGTGCTTGGTAGAAATCGCCATTGGCACAGCATTAATTTCACGATTTAACTCGGACATCAACGCCCCAAAAATCCAAACAGGAACACTTACATTTCATTTTGTGGCTCAGTAAGTTAAGGTTGTAGTCCCACCAGGAATCGAACCTGAATCTAAGGTTTAGGAAACCTTCGTTCTATCCATTGAACTATGGGACCCAAAATTGACAAAAAAGATTTTTATTGATATAGTTATCTAACGTTAACTCTTCCTAATTCACGCATATCTTTGGTATAAAAAATATGCTCTCCTATTTCAGCCTCTTCAGTAAACCAAATGTAAAGTGTATGGTCTAAAATAGACTCATTCGGAACACAGATTGAGCCTGCCTTTGGTTTATTTTGTATTCCCTCAGCCTCAATAATATGCTTGTTTTTTGTGTTTTGTTGAGTATAGAGAAGAACATTGTATAATTCATAACACTCATTAGGTCCTATAGAACCATTAAGACGGATAAAAATAGTATCTTTATCTTCTGTTTCTCCTGCCTGTGAAAGGTATACACTTGCTCCATCATGCCATATATCAATACTTGTAATCGTTATTGGGAAAGTGTTTCTTTCTTCAGTTTTTTTGCATGAAGCAACAAAAGCAATTACGACTAAACAAACTACCATCAGTAGTTGAGCGACTGTTTTTAGATTTTTTGAATACATTTTTTTTAATTTTTATTAGTTCAAAATTAGAATGTGGGGTTATTTTTTATGTTTTACAAAGATTATCTGGTTGTTTTCTGTCTGTTGTCGCTGCCATAATATTTTATCCTTATTGACGCTAAACAATTACCTTTTGCCTTCCCAAATTACTGTTGCTTCCGATATGTTATTGTCATACATATAGTTTATTTTGTTAACTACTTTACCGTCAAGTTCCACACGGTTACATAATGCAAAATCCATATCGCCATCATCGCTTAAACTCTTTAACTCCCACCATGTAACTATCTCATGTACCTCATCATTATCAAATATATAGGGGCATGTCAGTTTGAACGTAATCATTTCTACGAAAGGGATTTTAACTTCGTTACCTTTAGAATCGTAGTGTCTTTGATAACTGATACAAGAAAATAATAAACGATCATAATCAATACTTATCCCGGGATACAGCCCTACAAATCCCCCTCCGGCTTTAAAGCTTATATAAGGACCATTATAAGGTTTCAGGATTTCATCAGGAAAAACAATTTCCAATGTAAATAAACTACTCTTGATAGGACCTATATCGGAATACTCCTGCGGATCGTATTCAATTCCTTTTACTAAATCATTTCCAAAAGCGTCCTGAAAACTCAAAAATAAAAGATGATTATAAACCAAATCATAATTTTCAGGAAAATCGTTTTTCTCAGAAGAATTGCATGCTACTGCCAACATAGCAACCAAGAAAGTTATTAATTTTATTGATTTCATAGATTAATATTTTATATTAAATTTAATAAGAACGCAAATGTACCATCTTATTTACAAACAAAAAAAATAAATAATGAATATCCATAATTAACTAATCCATCATAGATCTTAAATCCATTATTTTAAATGAATTTCTTACAAAAAACGTGCCATCGTCTTAAAATTCGGAAGTTATTTTTTTCTTATTAAAATTTTATCTATTCGTTTTCCGTCAATATCAATAATTTCAATTATATAATTATTAAATTCTACCTTATCGCCAATTTGAGGAATTTTGTCTATTTTACTAAGCACAAAGCCTGCAACTGTGGCATATTCAACATCTTCGAGGTTTGTTTGATAGTTTTCAAAAATATCGTCGAGAATTTCAACGGAAGCATCACCGCTTACAATAAACGACTTGTCGTCTCTTTCAAAAACATCCGGTTCGTATTTTTCGCCCTCGTCGGGTATGTCGCCAATGAGATTTTCGAGAATATCGTGCGGAGTAATTATCCCCTCAATGCTTCCATATTCATTAACAACCACGCAAAAATGAAGGCGTTTTTCTCTAAAAAGTTGCAGAATTTTATATGTTTCGGCGCTTTCGGGAACAAAAAGCGGTTGCGACAACAGTTTCCTGATTTCCGATTTATCCGCATTATTTCCAACCGCCAGATAGTCCTTAACACTAAGTATTCCAATAAAATTGTCAAGATTTTTTTTGCAACACACAATTCTGTTGCGTGTCGATTTAAGTATTTTTTCTCTTATATTTTCAGCAGTTTCTTCAATATCAATCCATTCCACTTCCATGCGATGAGTCATTATATGCCTTGCTTTTTTATCCGAGAAATAAAAAACTTTTTCGTGAATAAGGTTTTGTTCCTTCTCGATTACCCCTTCGCGCGAAGCAATTTTAAGCATTTGCTTTATTTCAGCCTCAGTCATGTTGCTGCGGGAATTTTTTATTCCTAAGATGCCTGTTATAAAAGAGGTAGAAGCAGATAATAATTTTACAACAGGATAAAATAACATGCTGAAATAGTGAATAAACGGCGCAACGCGGACAGCAATAATTTCGGGATTGCTAAGCGCAATTGTTTTTGGGGCAAGTTCGCCAAAAAGTATCGAAAAAAAAGTGATAACTACCACCGTGAGAATAAGGGCTATTTCGTGGGCTGAGTTTCTTAAAAACTCTATATTTTCAAAAAACGGAGTGATGCTGTCAACTGCACTAAGACCTCCATAAACACCTGTTATAATGCCTATTAACGTCATTCCGATTTGTATTGCCGGCAAAAATCTTTTCGAATCATTTATCAAAGCCAAGGCTGTTTCCGAGCCGGTGCGTCCCTCTTTTTTCATTTGCTCAAGGCGCGATGGTTTACTCGAAATAAGAGAAATTTCGGAAAGCGAAAAGAATCCGGTAAGAATAATAAGTATGCCGATTATAATAAATTCCATACAAGGCAAAGATAAGCGTATTATTTACACTTAATTAAACTAACTGACGATTTAACGATTATGTATATAAAAATCTTTTAATTTTTGCTGTTGCAGTTTTCTGAAAAGGAACCGGCTGAAGCACTACTCTGTTAATTTGACAAAACTTGCTAACGTGCGAATTTACATACTCTTGCAGTTCGGCAATTAGTTCCTGTTTCTTTTCTTCAAATTTTTCCGACATATCTTCTTTAAGATGCTGGAATTTTTTTTCAAATTCTTCCATGTTCAGATGCACCATTGCCACAAGTTTTCCTTTCTTCTCAATTACCAGCGACTCAACAACATATCTGAAATTATTAATAATCGATTCAATTTCTTCGGGATAAATATTTTCGCCGCTTGCACCCACAATCATGGTTTTAAGCCTTCCTTTTATATGCAGGTTATTGTTCTTATCTAAAACTCCCAAATCGCCTGTTTTCAGCCAGCCGTCTTCAGTCAGCGTATCTTTGGTCATTTCCGGCTCTTTGTAGTAACCCTGCATAACATGTGGACCTCTTGTCCAAATTTCGCCTTCGCCTGTTTTTGGGTCGGGATTATTTAATTTAAGTTCAGTGGCTTCCACTGCAGGTCCTGTCGATTCGAAGACCTGTTTTTGTGGATTTGCTCCGGCAATAAGAGGTGATGTTTCGGTTAATCCATAACCAATTGCGTATGGAAATTTTGCTTCGCGAAGAAATTTCTCAACTACTTTATTCAACTTTGCCCCTCCTATTCCAAAGAATTTCAAGTTGCTGCCAAATGTTACCATTAGTTTTTTACCGGCGGCTTTGTTAAGTACTTTTCTGAAAACAGGTATTTTATAAATGAAGTTTAATATTGCTTTGTCGCGAAAAGTTGGAAGTATTTTATTGAAATAAATTTTTTCGATTATAAGCGGAACTGTAAGCATTACAGAAGGTTTTATCTCGGCAAGCGCAGGCAAAAGGACTGCCGGCGATGGTGCTTTGCGCAGATAATAAACGCACGAGCCGCCCAAAAGCGGAAGTACAAGACCAAGTGTATTTTCGTAAGTATGCGACAGCGGAAGCACCGACAGAAATGTGTCGTTTTCATCAATCCACTGTATTATTCTTCCTCGCATTGCGTTGAAAACAATGTTCTTATGAGTAAGCATAACTCCTTTCGACCGTCCTGTAGTACCCGATGTGTAAATAATTGAAGCGAGGTCGCTTTCTTCTACATTATATTTATTTTGAGGTTCTTCGGCGCTGTTAAAAGCATGCGAAATATTTTTATTGCTGATAATGTTGAAATCTTCAATCTGAATAATCGTTTTGAGCGTTTCATTACGGCAACCTTCGAGTTTGCCTGTTAAAGACGATGAAACAAATACGGCTTTTGCTTCCGAATGGTCGAGCACATTTTGCACTTCGGTTGCCGAAAAATCGGGCAAAATTGGAACTGCAACCGCTCCCATAAAGGTTATTGAAAAAAATACCAACCCCCAATTTGGCATATTCGAACTTAATATTGCAACCTTGTCGCCGCTGTTTATGCTGTTTTTTTCGAGAAAAGCCATCAATGCTTTTATCTCTGCATTTGCCTTATTATATGTTATAGGTTCCTCGCCAACAAATGAATAGGCGTTTCGCGTTCCAAATCGGGACAGGGTTTTTTCAAAAACCGAAGGGAATGTCATCTTATCGTCAACCATATTTTCTATTTATTAGAAACTGTTAAAACTTCAAATAATCGGCACAAAGGTCGGAATTTTTTTTTGAATAGCCAAAAGAAAACCTAAACAACCTCAGAGGTAGATTTAATTACTGAATGTAAATTTTTATGTTTTCTTTTTTAAATTTTTTGAAGTGATTTTTTCAGTTAAGTCACTATCCTAATATTTAGATACAATTCATAGACTTAACATTTTAGTATTTATCGTTACAAACTATATGTAAATCCAGCCATAATCAAGAATCTGTGCGATGGATAAAAAGCCCATTCATAATATTTTTTTGACGAAATATTATTCAGCCTTACCCAA
>Ga0082212_10009071_pt1 | contig 12864 bp, 15 predicted proteins | sample TergutNt197P3_FD_71548 | JGI IMG/M metagenome (GOLD analysis project Ga0082212, IMG submission 71548) | Neocapritermes taracua P3 segment gut microbial communities from Petit-Saut dam, French Guiana - Nt197 P3 | ecosystem: Host-associated > Arthropoda: Insects > Digestive system > Gut ... | reverse complement strand
TATTGTACATGAACGCAAGCGCGACGGTGAGTTGATTGTGAAAAACAATCACTTCAAGCGAATGGCATACGAGATGTACAACTCGCTTGGAATCAAAGCCTATCCTGTCAAGGACAGCAAACCTGAAACCGCTATTCAGGAAGCACAGGCGTTGATTGACAATTCGGCGAAGAAATTTGATGTGATTTTCTTCGACCTGCCCGGAACATTGAACAGCGGCGGTGTGATAAAAACATTGGCGTCAATGAACTACATCTTTACGCCGGTTAGTGCCGATCGTTTCGTGTTAGAAAGTACCCTGCAATATGCTACACTGCTGAATGAAAAACTTATCAGTGTAGGTAAAGGACATATCAGAGGTTTGCACCTCTTTTGGAATATGGTTGACAGTCGGGAAAAAACGCCATTGTACGAAGCTTACGAAGGGGCAATCGACGACTTGGGACTTCAAATAATGAAAACATCGCTACCTAACAGTATCCGTTTCCGAAAAGAAATGTCGGAAGATAAAAACACCATTTTCCGCTCTACACTTTTCCCCGCAGACAAAGCATTACTCAAAGGCAGCAATATAGATGAGTTGGCAAACGAAATATGTCAAATTTTAAACTTACCGGACAATGGCAAAAAGTAAAAGAGAAGTGGAAGACATAGATGAAGCCGCATTGCTTCTATCTGTTTATGAGCAAAGCAATCCTCCCGCTGTCTCGTCGAGAGAGCCGGAAAAAACGGTCGAATTTGTTTCCGAACAATCCGAAAAAAATAAAGAGGTAAAAGAAACAAAAGAGCCTGCCCGCCGCAAACGCAACAATGCGGATTACAGCAGTTTGTTTCTGCAACGCAACGAGCTAAAGACACGTTCGTGTGTTTATATCAGTCAGCGTATTCACACAACTATTTCGGAAATTGTGCGGGTCATTGCCGACAAAGATGTTACAGTAGGCGGATATATCGACAATGTGTTATTGCAGCATTTAGAAGTACATAAAGATGAAATTAACGACTTGTATAAGAGGGACAGAAAGGATTTAATCGAATTTTAAATTAAACGATTATGAAACTCCTTGTAATAATCATCATGCTGATTGCCCTTTTCCTGTTGTATCGGATTGCCTATCCGAAACAGATAAATACGATAAGTGACGTTGTAACTCCAAATGAAAAGCCAAAAGTTCTCCTCAATGTCATGGGCAAAAGCCGCTTTGTCCTACCTGACCGAAGCAAACCTCTGCAAACCTCTTCCACAATTTCGGAAACTGAAAAAGAGGTAGAAAAAGAGCTTATTTTTGCAGTTGAACCCGAAGAAAAACAATTGGTAGCTATACCTGCCGAGCTGTTGGACGAGGTTTTTGGCGATAAACCCAATCCAGAAGTAATGAGCCTTCCACTTGATGTTGATAACGAAAATGAAAGTGAGGTAGATTTTGAAGCGGAAGAAGCAGAAGAAATACATCGAGTGTTGGGACACGAAGTAATACTTGCTGATGGGATTGATTACGACGACTTGCAGACAGTTGTAAAAGTTGTAAGGGAACGACCTGATGAGGTATGTAAAGAAACATGCAGGGCACTCGCAGCATTGGAAAATACAGATATGTTCGAGATGCTTGTTTCAGGCGAAGAAGGTATTGCGAATTGGATTAAGTCAGCTGTTGAACGAAACATTCAAAGCAGAATACCCGAAACGGAAAGAGATATTTCCGATACTACAGATTACGGCGATTTTGTAGCCGATTTTTTGGTTGGACAATAAAAAAGTAGAAAACAAATGAAAGAGCGAGATTATGGGTAGCGTCCCTTAGAAAACGCAAAACAAAAGGCTCTCTTGTAGAGCTGCCACTAAAATTCAAAAGTAAAACAGTATTAACCGCTGCGGGGATTATCCCGCCCCGCAGCATTATTAAAATCATTATGGCAAAAAATAAAAAAAGTAATTTAAGATTTTTCTTTTCGGCTGTCGCATTTCTTATGACAGCTGTAAGTGCATTCGCGCAAGGTAACGGTACAGCCGGTATTACTGAAGCTACGCAAATGGTAACTTCATATTTCGACCCTGCTACCAAATTGATTTATGCGATTGGTGCGGTTGTGGGACTTATCGGTGGTGTAAAAGTGTATTCCAAATTCAGTAGTGGCGACCCTGATACGGGCAAAACCGCCGCTTCGTGGTTTGGTGCGTGTATCTTCCTGATTGTTGCTGCAACTATTCTGCGTTCCTTCTTCCTGTAAGATTATGGAGTTTCCTATTAATAAAGGGATTGGAAAACCGGCGGAGTTTCAAGGGCTGAAAGCGCAGTACCTTTTCATCTTCGCAGGCGGATTGCTGGGTCTGTTTGTCGTGTTCGTAGTTATGTTTATGGCGGGAGTGGGTCAATGGATTTGCATTGGCTTCGGCGTTACCGGCGCACTGACGTTGGTTTACGGTACTTTTTATCTGAACGGAAAATATGGAGAATACGGATTAATGAAAGCACAGGCAAGGCGCAATCATCCGCGATATGTCATCAATCGCCGGAACTTTTCCCGATTATTCACTCAAAAGAAAAAGGAAGTATGAGGAACGTGATGAAAGCAGCCACATTGGAAAGTAAATTTCCTCTGTTGGCAGTAGAAAACGGTTGTATTATAAGTAAGGATGCTGATGTTACGGTAGCATTTCGGGTGGAACTGCCCGAATTGTTTACCGTAACTTCATCGGAATACGAGGCAATTCATTCAGCGTGGGTTAAGGCAATCAAGGTTTTGCCTAATTACAGCATTGCGCATAAGCAAGATTGGTTTATCAAGGAAAATTACAATCCCGATATTCAAAAGGACGATTTAAGTTTTTTGTCCCGCTCGTTTGAACGGCACTTTAATAAACGTCCGTACCTGAACCATGCCTGTTTTTTGTTCCTGACAAAAACCACTAAAGAACGGATGCGGGGGCAAAGCAACTTTAATGCGTTGACCAGAGGCTTTCTTGTCCCTAAAGAAGTGAGGGACAAAGAAACCGTTCAGAAGTTTTTAGAGGCAGTCGGACAATTTGAGCGAATTGTAAACGATAGCGGTTTTATAAAACTTACGCGCTTAACAAGCGATGAAATCACAGGTACAAAGGAAAATCCGGGACTTGTCGAAAAGTATTTCTCGCTATCTCTTGAAAATACAACCACATTAAAAGATATTTCTTTAGGGGCTAACGAAATGAAAATCGGCGACAACATCCTGTGTCTGCATACCCTTTCAGATACAGAAGATTTACCTTCCAAAGTGGCGACCGACAATCGGTATGAAAAGCTTTCAACCGACCGTAGCGACTGCTGTTTATCCTTTGCCGCACCTGTGGGCGTGTTGCTCTCATGTAACCATATCTACAATCAGTTTTTGTTTATTGATGATAGCACAGAAAGCCTGAAACGCTTTGAAAAACAAGCTCGCAATATGCACTCGCTTTCGCGTTACAGCCGTCAAAATCAAATCAATAAGGAGTGGATTGAGCAATATTTGAATGAAGCCCACAGTTTGGGTTTGACTTCCATTCGCTGCCACTGTAATGTAATGGCGTGGTCGGACGACAGGGACGAATTGGCACGGATAAAAAACGATGTGGGTAGCCAGTTGGCAATAATGGAATGCAAGCCACGCCATAATACAGTAGATACTCCCACCTTGTTTTGGGCAGGTATTCCCGGAAACGAAGCCGATTTTCCTACAGAAGAAAGTTTTTACACTTTTATTGAGCAAGCCCTTTGTTTCTTTACGGAAGAAACCAATTATCAAAGTTCGCTGTCGCCTTTCGGCATCAAAATGGTGGACAGGCTCACAGGGAAGCCATTGCATTTGGATATTTCGGATTTGCCTATGAAAAAAGGAATTATCACGAACCGGAACAAGTTCATACTTGGTCCGTCGGGTAGTGGTAAATCATTCTTTACCAATCACATGGTACGTCAATATTACGAACAGGGGGCGCATATCGTCTTGGTGGATACAGGTAACTCGTATCAGGGACTTTGTAATCTGATAAACCGGAAAACCAATGGGGAAGACGGTGTATATTTTACCTACACAGAAGATAATCCGATTGCGTTTAATCCTTTTTATACGGATGACGGCGTGTTTGATATTGAGAAAAGAGAAAGTATCAAAACGCTTATCTTAACGCTGTGGAAAAGAGATAACGAGCCACCTACGAGAGCCGAAGAAGTCGCTTTGTCAAATGCTGTCAGTATGTATATTGACAAACTGAAAACAGGCATTTCGCCGAGTTTCAATACCTTTTACGAATTTGTAAAAGGCGAGTATCGCGAAGTCCTTGATGTGAAACAAGTCCGCGAAAAGGATTTTGACGTGGCAAATTTTCTCAATGTCCTTGAACCTTATTACAAAGGCGGCGAATACGATTATCTGTTGAACTCTGAAAAGCAGTTGGATTTATTATCTAAACGCTTCATTGTCTTTGAAATAGATGCCATAAAAGACCACAAAATTTTGTTCCCGATAACTACCATAATTATCATGGAAGTATTCATCAACAAGATGCGTCGGTTAAAGGGTATCAGGAAGTTAATCCTAATTGAAGAAGCGTGGAAGGCAATCGCCAAAGAAGGTATGGCAGAGTACATCAAGTACCTCTATAAAACCGTTCGTAAGTTTTTCGGCGAAGCGATTGTCGTAACGCAGGAAGTCGATGATATTATCGCTTCACCCATTGTAAAGGAAAGTATTATCAACAATGCCGACTGCAAAATTCTGCTCGACCAAAGAAAGTACATGAACAAGTTTGATTCGATTCAAGCCTTATTGGGTTTGACCGAAAAGGAAAAATCACAGGTGCTTTCTATCAACATGGCAAACAATCCAAACCGGAAATACAAGGAAGTATGGATTGGCTTGGGCGGTGTTCAATCGGCGGTTTATGCAACAGAGGTTAGCCTTGAAGAGTATTACGCCTATACGACAGAGGAAACCGAAAAATTGGAACTGATGCGTCTGGCTGAAAAGTTAGATGGAAATATGGAATTGGCTATTAAACAATTAGCCGAAAGCAAGAGAGATAATTAAAAATTAAGAATTAAAAGATTAAAAACATGAAAAAGGTAATTTTAATAATGAGTGTTGTGCTTGTAAGTTTTACAAGCCAACTAAGAGCGCAGTTTGTAGTGACAGACCCCGCGAATATTGCGACAAGTATTGTGAACTCTGCAAACCAAATTGTGCAGACTTCATCTACGGTATCAAATGTGATAAAGAACTTTGAGCAAGTAAAAAAAGTGTATGACCAAGGTAAAGAATATTACGATAAACTCAAAGCTGTTCACGACTTGGTAAAAGATGCCAAAAAAGTGAAGGATGCTATTCTTATGGTGGGCGAAATCGGCGACATTTATGTAAACAACTTTCAAAAGATGCTATCCGACCCGCATTTCCGCTACGAGGAGTTAATAGCCATTTCTAACGGTTATACCGTTTTGCTTCAGGAAAGTGCGGATATGCTGCTGGAAATGAAAGATGTTGTTAATGTGAATGGACTTTCGATGACCGATGCCGAACGTAAGGACATAATCAATTATGTGTACGACAGACTTAGGGAACATCGTAACTTGGTAAGCTACTATACACGCAAAAATATTTCCATTTCATACCTCCGTTCAAAAAAAGCGGGCGATACCGACAGGGTAATGGCTTTGTATGGAAATGCTAACGAAAGATATTGGTAACAATAAATTACGAATTACGAATTTCAAATTACGTTGAAAGGCGAAAATTGGAACTTGTAATTCGTAATTTTTAATTCGTAATTGAATATGTTATTAGTAATAAATTTCGACAATCTGCATCAAATCCTCCGTGACCTTTTTACGGAAATGATGCCGCTTTGCAGTAACATGTCGGGTGTAGCAAAGGGGATTGCCGGTCTGGGCGCGTTGTTCTACGTTGCCCACAGGGTTTGGCAATCCCTTTCCCGCGCTGAACCTATTGATGTTTACCCTTTGCTGCGTCCTTTTGTTATTGGTCTTTGTATCATGTTCTTCTCTACCTTTGTTTTGGGGACAATTAATACAGTGCTGTCGCCTGTCGTAAAGGGAACACATCAGATGTTGGAAGCCCAAACCCTCGATATGAACAACTACCGGCAGCAAAAGGATAAACTTGAATATGAAGCAATGATGCGCAATCCGGAAACGGCATGGTTAGTCGATAACGAGGTGTTCGACCAGCGACTTGCGGAATTGGGCGTATTAGATGCACCTGAAATTGCCGGGATGTATATCGAACGTGGTTTTTACAACCTCAAAAAAGCTGTCCGGGATTGGTTTCGTGAATTGTTGGAACTACTCTTTGAAGCGGCGGCTCTCGTAATAGACACAATACGGACGTTCTTCTTGATTGTATTAGCCATTCTTGGACCAATCGCCTTTGCGATTTCAGTCTATGATGGCTTTCAATCAACATTAACACAATGGATTAGTCGCTATGTGTCGGTCTATTTATGGCTTCCTGTTTCCGATTTGTTTTCGTCTATTCTGGCTAAAATCCAAGTCCTTATGCTGCAAAACGATATAGCTGAATTGCAAAATAACCCAAGCTATTCTATTGACGCAAGCAATGCAGTTTACATCATTTTTATGATTATAGGCATTGTTGGATACTTTACTATTCCAACTGTAGCGAATTGGATAATTTCGGCAGGTGGAATAAGCGGATATAATCGCAATATAACTTCGGTAGCAACACGCGCAGGTGGAATGGCAGGCGCTGCAACAGGTGCAGTAGCAGGAAATATAGCCGGAAAATTAATCAAGTAATCATTTATAAACAAAAGTAAATATGGAATTTAAGTCATTAAAAAATATTGAAACATCGTTCAAGCAAATACGGTTCTTCGGAATTGTATTTGTATGCCTGTGCGCTGCGATTGTGATTTATTCACTTTTCAGCGCATACAACTTTGCCGAGCAGCAAAGGCAGAAAATTTATGTCCTTGACGGCGGGAAATCGTTGATGCTTGCCCTTTCACAAGACCTTTCGCAAAACCGTCCTGTTGAAGCCCGGGAACACGTCAAGAGGTTTCACGAACTCTTTTTTACGTTGTCTCCCGACAAAAATGCCATTGAATCAAATGTAAAACGCGCGTTGTTTCTTGTAGATAAATCGGCATTTGGCTACTACAAGGACTTAACTGAAAAGGGGTACTATAACCGCATTATTTCGGGCAATATCAATCAGAATTTGCAAGTGGACAGCGTATCCTGCAACTTTGATACCTATCCTTATAAAGTTATTACATACGCCCGGCAGTTAATAATCCGCGAAAGCAATATCACCGAACGCAGCCTTATTACGCGCTGCAACCTGATTAACTCGGTGCGTTCGGACAATAACCCACACGGCTTTACAATGGAAAATTTTGAAATTGTCGAAAACCGCGATTTGCGTGTGATTGACCGGTAAGAAAGGAGGAAAAAATGAGAGGAAAAATTAAAGAATTCTTAATAGATGCTTGGGACGAAATCACATACAGCTTGAAATGTGCTTGCGGACGACCTACACGAATGAAACGCTTTATTATCGTATCGGTTATTGGCGGTGCGTTGAGTATAGCCTATATCTACATGTTGGTCAGTTCCATTTACAATATAGGAAAACAGGATGCTGAAAAGGAATTTATGGAATTGCAGCATATTGAAAGATTGAAATTGCAATCTGAAAAAGACAGTATTAACAATTTAATTCAAAAAGAATATGAGTACGAACAATCAGACAGGTGAGGATAAACCCAAACTGTCTATCGAACAAAAGCAAAAACTAAAGAAATATGCCGTTTTTGCCCTCATGGGCATAATTTTCGCAGGCTGTATGTGGTATATTTTTGCGCCTTCGGCAGATGAAAAGGCAAAGCAGGAACAGCAAATGGGCTTTAACGCCGATATTCCTATGCCGAAAAACGAAAGCATTATCGGCGACAAACGCGATGCTTATGAGCAGGAACAAATGAAACAGAAACAGGCGGAACGGATGCGCTCGCTTGATGATTTCAATTCTTTGTTGAGCGAAAACAACAGTAAAAAACAGTCCGGCGATTTGGTATTGCTGCCCGACGAACCTTCTTCCCCAAAAACAGGCAGCGGAACATATTCGCCAAAACCTGCATCCGTGCAAAACTCGATGAACGCCTATCAAGACATCAATCGCACATTGGGAAACTTTTACGAGAAACCAAAGGAAGACCCCGAAAAGGAACGGTTAAAGCAGGAGTTGGAAGAATTGAAAACACGAATGAACGAAACGGACAACAGCAAAAAAGCTATGGACGACCAGTTGGCGTTAATGGAAAAATCGTTTCAAATGGCGTCAAAGTATATTCCGATGAGCGGAACGACGGGCAGTACAACAGAACAAACGGCAAATGCTGCGACCAACACTTCAGGTAAAACGGTAATCACGCCTGTTACGCAATTTGTGGAACAACCTGTATCTGCTTTACCACAAGAAATGTCGGGCAAAGAGGTAATGCGGGCATTGGCGCAACCTCGCAACTTGGGCTTTTTTACGGCGACCGCTGAAATATCATCGGAACGAAAAAATACGATTTCGGCTTGTGTACATGCCGACCAAACCGTAATGGACGGCGAAAGCGTTCGATTGCGGTTACTTGAGCCGATGCGAGCAGGCAAAATGCTTATTCGCGAAAACACAATCCTGTCGGGCTTTTCCAAAATTCAGGGTGAGCGACTGCAAATAACGATTCATTCGTTAGAATACAATAGTAGCATTATCCCTGTAGAAATGGCTGTTTACGATACGGACGGTCAGCGAGGTATTTTTATTCCCGATACCAAAGAAGTCAATGCTGCCAAAGAGATAGTCGCCAATATGGGAACGAATGCCGGAACAAGTATTAATCTCTCGAATGATGCCGGTGAGCAATTCATCGCCGATATGGGACGCAATGTGATTCAGGGTATTTCGCAGTTTACTTCCAAAAAACTGCGCGAAGTAAAAGTTAATCTCAAAGCGGGATACCGTGTGTTTTTGTTACCTGAAGGGAATATCAATAACAGTCAATTAGCAAGTAATTAATTTTCAACAACCACTAAAAATCCATTTTTTAAAATGAAACAGACAATTCTAATGATTGCTTTTATTGCGTAACAGCATTAGCACAAGGTCAGCCGTCCACAGGCGACTTATACAACGGTATGACGCGAAAAATCGAGTACGACCGGATGATACCGCCTTATGGTATTGAGGTGAGTTTCAACAAAACCGTACATATCATTTTTCCTTCATCAGTGCGCTATGTGGACTTGGGTTCTGCCAATATCATTGCAGGCAAAGCCGACGGTTCGGAGAATGTTATCCGGGTCAAAGCTGCCGTTGCTGGCTTTGAACGGGAAACAAATTTTTCTGTCATTACCGAAGACGGTAGTTTTTACAGTTTCAATGTGAAATATGCCGATGAGCCGGAAAAGTTGAATGTAGAAATGAAAGATTTTATTCATGACGGCGAGGCAGTTAATCGCCCTAATAATTCACTTGACATTTACATGAAAGAGCTCGGTAACGAGTCACCAAAAGTAGTAAATCTGATTATGAAATCAATCTACGAAAGTGATAAGCGGGAAATCAAACACATTGGGAGTAAACGTTTCGGTATTCAATCCTTACTCAAAGGTATTTATACTTACAATGATTTTCTGTATTTCCATATTCAGACAAAAAACACTTCACAAGTGCCGTTTGATATTGATTTTATCCGTATCAAAATCGTGGATAAAAAAGTGGCAAAACGTACTGCCATTCAGGAACAGGTTATTTATCCTGTCCGTGCTTATCGTTACGACATTCGAATACAGGGCGGGAAAACAGGGCGCACGGTGTTTGCCCTGCCGAAATTTACTATCCCGGACGGCAAACATTTGATTGTAGAACTCTACGAAAAGAACGGTGGACGGCATCAATACTTTACGGTAGAAAACGAAGACGTTGTCCGCGCACGAGTGATTGATGATTTAAAAGTGAAATAAGTATGAAACGGTTTATAATTATTCTCACAGTTGCCTTGTGCCTGTTTAGCCAGGCACAAGCGCAACGCTATATGCCCGGACAGAAAGGACTGCAATTTACTGCCGGAACGGTTAGCGGTTTCAATCTGAATCCGCAAAGTCCCGATTTTGCTTTTCACGCAGGCGCAGCGTTTTCCTCCCATACCAAAAATGGCAATCGTTGGGTGTTTGGTGGCGAATACTTGGAAAAACAATATCCGTATAATGATTTGTGTTTACCTCAATCGCAATTCACAGCTGAAGGCGGCTATTATCTGAAATTCCTGTCTGACGGCAGCAAAACGGTTTTCTTTTCGCTCGGCGCATCTGTCTTGGCAGGATATGAAACAGTGAATTGGAATAAAAAGCAGTTGGTGGACGGTGCAACCATTCAAAACAAAGATGGTTTTCTGTACGGTGGCGCTTTGACACTCGAAACGGAAATCTATCTGTCGGATTGGCTTGTGTTGCTTATTAATGTGCGTGAAAGGTTGCTTGCAGGCTCGTCTGTCGGGCTTTTCAACACGCAGCCCGGAATAGGATTGAAATTTATATTAAACTAAAAAATGAATACGATAATGAAACGATTTGCATCTTATATTTTATACACGCTATTGCTTGCTGCAATAGTCTGTGCCTGTAGTGACCGGCTTGATATTACTCAAAACTACGCTTTCGATTTACTCACTATGCCATACCCTAAAAAAATCATTCAGGGTGAAACGGTGGAAATCAGGTGTCAAATAACAAAAGAAGGCAATTACACAGGTACAGACTTTTTTATTCGATATTTTCAAACGGATGGTAAAGGGGAATTGCGACTCGATGACGGCAGGGTATTAACGCCCAATGACCTGTTTTTGCTAAAAAATGATGTGTTTCGGTTGTACTATACTTCCGGGTGTACCGACCAACAAAATTTGGATGTGTATATTGAGAATAATTTTGGGCAGGTGGTACAAAGGTCATTTTCATTTTCCAATGAAACGGTAAAGAAAGAGGAATGAACAAAGTAGTTTTTTCATCCAAAAACGATATTTGGAGTACTCCGCAGACATTTTTTGACCAACTGAACAATGAATTTCAGTTTACGCTCGACGCTTGTGCTTTGCCGGAAAATGCTAAATGCAAACTCTATTTTACACCGGAAATAGACGGACTTGTTCAGGATTGGGATGGTCATACGGTTTTTGTAAATCCCCCTTACGGCAAAAAAATAGCCGAATGGGTGGAAAAATGCTATTGGGAATCCCGTAAAGAAAATACAAAGGTTATACTGTTGATACCTGCCCGCACGGATACCGTCTATTTTCATCGCTTCATTTATAAAAAGGCAAAGGAAATACGGTTTATCAAAGGCAGGTTGAAATTCGGAAATGCCTCGAATAGTGCGCCGTTTCCAAGTATGCTCGTTATTTTTTGATTATGAATGCACTCACCGACAGGGAAAAATGGGATATTGGCAAGATTGCAGAGAATAAGGATTACTATTATTTTTTGCCTGAACACCGCAGGACGGCAGCCGTATCAATGGCTGCCGTTACTGCCTGTGGAGCTAATCTTGAATATGTACCGGAGACGGTCATCGACAAAGATATATGCCGTGCTGCCCTTCGGTCGAAAGATGTGGATTGTGCTATCCTTTCGCAAATCCCCTTTCATAGCATACAGCAAGAAGGCATACAACGGTTTAGTGATGTTCCTGCTTTTGTGTTATACAGTTTTGTGGATATTCGGGATGCACAAATGGCGCAGGATGCCGTTAAAGCAGATGCGTATTGCCTGCAACTTGTTCCTGATAAATTGATAACTGCCGACCTTTGCAAAACGGCTTTACAGCATCCCGAAGCGGATAAAAAAGTATTGGAATTTATTCCCGGAAGGTTTTATAATAATCCAGAAATCAAGAAAATGACAGAAGATAAATTTGGGAATAAATCTGTACAAAAAGACATATCCCCACCTCATAAAAGAAAAGGGTTATCTGTTTGATTATTTTTTTTAAAAAGTTTCCGTATTGGCTGTTTATATTTTTTCTACAATAACATTTTCATAGCTTGAATCAAGAACTGCTCTGGGATTTTGGTCATAAGTAAGTTCTTTTTTTGTATATGCAGCAACATTTTTAGAAAGATAGTCACTTAATAATCTGTCTGTAATATATCTCTCCTCTTTAATTACTTCTTGTACATCTCCATGCAATGCTTCCACTAAATGATATGTCCATATTCCATTTTGTAAAATATCACTTGAATATGAACTTTGCCCCGGTTGGCAGGATAAGAATGTTACATAATTAGAAAATTCTTCTGTAAAAACTAACAGTTCTTCATCATTTATATTAGAAATTTGAGCTCTCTCATTTTCATTAATAAAACTTTTTGCGCAAGCATCTATAAAGATCAAAGCGTTTTGACATTTAGATTTTTTTAAAGGATCAAGCAATATTTTTTGTAACGGAATCGCTGTTTCAGCAATATTGAATATGTGCATATCATAAGTTGAAAGATAATTTTTAATACCATCATGAAAACCGTGTCCAACATAATAGAAAATTAAACGGTCATCTTCTGTTAAACTATTAAACAAAAGTGTAAAATCATACTCAAGGTTAGTTTTTAAAGCTTTCTCATTTATAAGCATATAAATGTCATCTTCATCTACATTCATAGAATTTATTAATGTTTCTTTAAAGACATATGCATCATTATTAGCGTATTTTACTGGTCTTATTTGGTTTTCTTCTCTAGGAAAGTAATTTTCTATGGATATAATAATTGCTATTGTTTTCTTGTAATCAAAACTATTTAAAGTAGTTTTACAAAATATAGTA
>Ga0082212_10009070_pt1 | contig 12864 bp, 9 predicted proteins | sample TergutNt197P3_FD_71548 | JGI IMG/M metagenome (GOLD analysis project Ga0082212, IMG submission 71548) | Neocapritermes taracua P3 segment gut microbial communities from Petit-Saut dam, French Guiana - Nt197 P3 | ecosystem: Host-associated > Arthropoda: Insects > Digestive system > Gut ... | reverse complement strand
AAAGTTCTTTCTGTCTCAATATCTAGTAAAAGTAATTCACTACTCATAATAAAGACCATAATATATATTTACAGATTGATAAAGGCCAATGTTTTAATGGTCAAAAGGGAAAGCCGGTTTATCGAAGTGGAGCAGCGCCCGCTGCTGCCGCCGTTCCTTGTCACCTTTTGCAGCGTATACCGGCTTCATTGTCCGGGGATCCAAACCGGTATGGTACATCACGGTGGACATGGTTCCGGGGGTGGGATAAAAATCCTGGGTCTGTTCAGGCACAAAGCCGGTTTTTTTAAGGTACTGGCTAAGTTCCACGGCTTCTTTCAGGGAAGCGCCCGGATGAGCGGAAATAAAATACGGTAACAGATATTGTTTTAGCCCAAGCCGTTGATTCACAGCCGCATAATCTTTCCTGAATTGCTCATAACAGCCGTGTTCGCATTTGCCCATTGCTTCCAGCACGCTTTCTGAAATATGTTCGGGAGCGACTTTCAACTGGCCGCTTACATGGTATTCACAGAGCGTTTCCAAAAACTCCTTCCCGTATTTTTTATCAAACTGAATAAAATCGAAGCGGATACCCGACCGGATGAACGCTTTTTTTACGCCGGGTACTTCGCACAGCGCCCGCAATGTTTCCAGATACGGACCGTGATCCGCTTTCAATTTTGGGCAGGGTGTTGGGTACAGACATTCCCGCTCTGCGCAGAAACCGCCGCGCTTTTGCTTTTCGCAGGCAGGGCGGAAAAAATTTGCGGTAGGTCCGCCTGCGTCGTGGATATATCCCTTAAAATCCGAATGCGCGGCAAGAGCGCGCGCTTCACGGAGCAGGCTCTCCTTGCTGCGGCCAACCACGGCGCGCCCCTGATGGAGGGTAATCGCGCAAAACGAGCATCCGCCAAAACAGCCGCGGCTTGAGACAAGCGAGAAAGAGACTTCTTTTATCGCAGGAACGCCGCCCGCTTTTTCATACATGGGATGATATTTCCGTGTGAAGGGAAGTTCGTACAGGCGATCAAATTCTTCGGTAGAGAGGGGCATGGCGGGAGGGTTTTGAATCACCCAGCGTTCGTCGTTTTGCTCTGCCAGCGGTTTCGCGCTTTGGGGATCGGCGTTTTGCTTCTGCGCCATAAAATGTTCCGCGTATGCGCGTAACGAAACTTCATCCTTCCCCTTCACCGTTTCGTAATTAGGCAGCAACTCGGCGTCTTTCCATTCGCTGACAGTGGCTTTTCCATGAACACGGACGCAGGTTCCCCGCTCGTCACGAATGCTGCCGATAGCTTCGCCGTTGGCAAGCCTTCGCGCGATTTGCAGCAGCGGCTTTTCGCCCATTCCGTAAACCAGAATGTCCGCCTTTGAATCGAGCAGAATCGAACGCCTTACAGTGTCCGACCAGTAATCGTAATGGGCGAACCGGCGCAGGCTTGCCTCGATTCCCCCGATGATTACCGCTGTGTCCTTGTACGCGCGCCTGATCCCTTCGACATATACCAGCAATGCGCGATCCGGCCGCAGCCCGCTCTTGCCGCCGGGCGAATATGCGTCATCGGAACGTTTGCGCCTTGCGGCGGTATAATGCGCGACCATGGAATCCATGTTACCCGCTCCAACCAAAAAGCCGAGGCGCGGCCTGCCGAGGATTGTGAATGATGACGGGTCTTTCCAGTCAGGCTGGGCGATTATGCCGGCGCGGAAACCTTCGGCTTCCAGCAAGCGGCACAAAATCGCCGCCGCAAAAGAAGGGTGATCCACATAGGCATCGCCGGAAACAAAAATGAAATCGCACGCTTCCCAGCCGCGCGCGTCCATATCGCGGCGGCAAACGGGAATGAGCGTATGCTTCGCATGCGATGCGTCAGATGCGGCGCGGTCACACGCCGACAACGGCTGTAACCTGGGGTATTTCCTTTTTGAGATAATTTTCGATTCCCATTTTGAGGGTCATCTGCGACATGGGACAGTGCCCGCAGGCGCCTGTCAGTTTTACCGAGACAACTCCTTCAGCGTCTACAGAGACAAATTCCACATCTCCGCCGTCCGCCTGCAAAGAGGGACGCACATTTTCCAGCGCGGCTTTTACTTGTTCTTCCATTACGCAACTCCTGGTTTTTTATGACGGAGAGAGGGATTTGGGGTTCCAACTCTCAATGTCAATAAATTTTACGGAGAGAGAGGGATTTGAACCCTCGGTACCCTTTCGGGTACATACGACTTCCAATCGTACACCTTCGGCCGCTCGGTCATCTCTCCAAATATCGCAATTTCCCTACCGGTGCAAAAAATTTTACGGAGAGAGGGGGATTCGGGGTTCCAGTCGCAAACGTCCTGTTTGCTCCTTCCACCCCCGCCTCCGCGTTCCCCGGCGCGTCCTGCGCCGGCTTTTACTCATACAAGGCTTTCGCCTTGGAATTGTAACAGGAACGCTCCGGTTCGAATCCCCAATTCTCCAGTTTTTTTACCGTAAAATCTTTATGTTGATTTTTCGTCAACATAAAAATTCTACGGAGAGAGGGGGATTCGAACCCCCGGAACCCGTAAGGGCTCAACGGTTTTCGAGACCGCCCGATTCAACCGCTCTCGCATCTCTCCAGCGCTTCTTCGAAGCGAGGTTTACCGGTAAGGTTAAGTCACTATATCTATTGGGGTTTTTTGTGTCAAGGGGCGCAGGGAACAGTGCAACTGGCGTATAGAAAGGGCTCAATCTGATGATAAACTGTATTTGATCTGATTTTGTCGGAATTTGTGTCAAAATGACCCACACAAAAAGGTGAATTCAGGCTACATTTCAGGGTCAAAGTCACACTAGTGAAGGCGGTATGTTATAATATAGGCTGTAAAAGGCGCTGGGTAGTGTTTTCGGGCAAAAACCTGCCGCCTTTCCCACCCCTTATCAACAGCAGTTTTGCAAAATTTCACACCTATTTTCCCAATTGCATATCGTTTTCACCTAACGACAAAAAATTTACAGGAGGAATTTTATGGAACCTTTCGAACCAAAAACCAGTCATTACTATGCGGAAATCAGGCGGTATAACCGCATTTTAAAAGAATTTCCCGGCAACAGTCGTGTTCTTCAGTTTCGCGCTGCCCACCGGTTTCGTCACGGAGACTGGAAAAAGGCCGCAGAAGCCTACGAAGATTATCTTAAAGTAAAGCCGGATAATTATGAAATCTGGGGCATTTTGGGAATGATGTGCGTCCACGGCCGTATGCCCGAAAAAGCCGTCGCAGCATGTTCCCGCGCCATTGAGTTGAATCCGGATTTAGCAAACCACTATATGCACCGCGCCTGGGCATACCGGCAGTTGAAACAATGGGACGCTTCAATCGCAGATTATACCAGGGCAATGGAAATGGATCGAAAACGCAGGAATACAATGCACTCAACATTGTACCGCGGGCAACTCTATATGGAAATGGGCGAGTATGAAAAAGCCGCGGAAGATTTTTCCATGGCCATTGGCAAAAGCCGGTTTTGGAGTACTCTCTACGCATGGCGGAGCAAAGCATATAAAAAGATGAAGCAATACGAAAAAATAATAGAAAATGCAAATGCCTTCATGGATGTAAATGGGTATCCGGATACATACTTTCTAAACCAGCGGGCTTATGCCTTTAAAAAACTGGGGCAGAAGGAAAAAGCCGAAAGTGATTTAGCCCTCATCAAACGGTTGAATGAAGAAACTCAAAAGGAAAACGAAGCGAGAGAAGAACAACAGGCAAAAGAGATAGAAAAATCTGACGATGCTCATGCCAAAGCAATCAGGGAGTGGAACGCATCAATACAGAAACATACTGAGGCTATAGAAGCCGATAAAAATGATGCGCAGGCGTATTACAAACGGGGACTGGCTTATGTAGAGAATTGCGAATGGCGTAAAGCGTTAAAAGATTTTAACAATGTGATACGTCTTGATCGAAAATACGCCGCAGCCTATTTCAACAGGGCGGAGTGTTATAACAGGATCGGTCAATTAACCAAGTCCCTGAACGATTACGCCATGGCAATATCACTGAATCCAAACATGACAGGAGCGTATAAAAAAAGATCCCATATTCATAATGCGCTTGGCGATACTGAAAAAGAAATTGCAGATATAGAGAAGGTTCTTGAACTTTCGCCAAAAGAGCCGTTTATGATCCAAATGCTCGGCGAATTATGTGAAAAAACGGGTAACTACGAAAGAGCTGTGAATTTGATGAATATAGAATTTTCGGAAAAACCGGTTATGGTGGATTCCCTGGATTTATGGTTTTCTAAAATGCGCGGTTATTATCAGGCGCCCAGAATAAAAAAACTTACGGACGCTCTTGCCCGCGATCCTGAAAACGCGGCATTGTATTTTTTAAGGGGAGAAACCTATGATGATGATTCGCAATTTGAAAAAGCGATAGCCGATTATACAAAAGCAATCAGCCTTAAACAGGACTTATTGATTGCCTATTATTACCGGGCGCTGGCAAACGCTGTTTTATCAGACTTTCACAAGGCGCAATATTCACACACTCAGGATAATTCACAAGCATTAGAGGCGTATTCAAAATATGAACAGATTTATGAAGCGATGATAGCCGATTTGCTTAAGGTTACTCAACTTGATAACACCATTGCGTTTATTCATAGGGAACTTGGAGGCTTGTATGTTATTACCGGTAAATATGAATTGGCGATAGACTCCTTAAATAAAGCCCTGGCGATTGATCCGGAATGTCTTTTTGCTCATGAAGAACGGGCAAAGGCGTATGCAGGAATAAAAGAGTATCAAAAAGCCGTTGATGATCTGATCTGGGAGGAACAAAAACATTCATTAGGTCTTAGTGATTCCAAGGCTGAACTCAGAGCGGATATTTACTGCAAAATGGGTGAACTCAGCAAAGCGATAGCGGATTACGACATGATCATTGAACATAAATCGAAATGGGATATATATAGATCATCATTGGCGCGTAATTTTGAAAAACGCGGCAAGTGTTATCAGAAATTGGGAGATAATGCAAAAGCCGCGGCCGATTTTGACAAAGCGGAAAAATTGCGCGAAAAAGACTGGTAAGATTGCGATATTCGTATCAAAGCCTTTTAGTCTAAAGGCAAATCCACAAACAGGAGCGTATTATGATTTTTTATCGAGCAAAAACAAAAGATTACTATGCGGCAGTCAGACGATATACCCGCTTATTAAAGGTATTCCCGAATAACACCCATGTTCTTAAACAGCGCGCTGATTGCCAGTTTGAAAAAAATGAATGGAAAAAAGCGGCAGATGATTATGCGCGGATAATAAAGTTGCAGCCGGAAAATTGGGAAGTAATATTCAAATTCGGGCGGGCCTGTGTTTTCGGCAATATGCCGGAAATGGCGGTAAAAGTTTTTACGCGCATAATTAGATTTGACAGCGAATTTGAATCCGGTTATATGTATCGCGCCCATGCGTACCGGCAGATGAAACGATGGAATGCCGCTGCAGATGATTACACCAAAGCCATTGAATTGGACAATAAATATCGTACAGCAACAGATTCCCTTAAATATCGCGGCTTGCTTTATCTGCAAACAGGGGAATATGAAAAAGCGACGGATGATTTTTCCGCGGCTATCGGCAAAATCCCTTACTGGGTTGAACTATACTACTTGCGCGGACAGGCATACATGAAAATGAAACTCTACGAAAAAGTTGTCGAAAATGCCGGAGCTATTATTGCGTTTGACAATGTCCTGGGTACAAACCGCAGTATTTTTATGAAACATATTCCGGAACCAAACGGGTTTTGGAACATACTCAACCAGCGGGCTATTGCCTATATGAAACTGGGGCAGACAGAAAAAGCCAAAACCGATTTTGCCCGTGCAAAACGGATGAAAGATAAAGAACAAAAAGAGGATGAGAAAGAGCGCAAACAAAATGAGGAAATCATTACGCGGAAAGATCGGGACTTTAAGGAAAGAAACGACAGATATGCCGGAATAATACGGGAATGTAACAAAGCGATTAAAGCCGATAAAAACAACGCAAAAGCGTATTGTAAAAGAGCGCAATGTTTTTACGATATGGGTTATGACATGAAGGCTTTGCGCGATTGCAGCAAGGCAATCGCCCTTGAGCCAAAAACTGCGGCGGCTTATGAAACCAGGGTTGGTATTTATTGTTTACTCGGCGACAGAGAAAATGAAATTGCCGATTTTGAAATGTTCCGCGAGCTTGAACCCAATAATATATGGATGCTCAGAGAACCATTTGATTCATACGAAGAAACAGGCAGGTACGAAAAAGCGCTGGAAATTGTTACATGGCGCGCGCTTAATAACAATAATATGGATCTTCCTCAAAATATCAGGCAATTCCAGGGCAGGAATATTACATTTATTCCCAAAATTCAGAAGCTGACAGCCGCAATTGCCGAAGACCCTGAAAACGCCGCATTGTATTTCTTGCGCGGGAAAACATACGATGAAAATTACCAGCTTGAAAACGCGGCCCTTGATTACGCGAAGGCAATCAGCCTTAAACCGGATTTGTTGACCGCATATTACTACCGGGCAATGGCAAACGAGGATTTACAATCCAGGGATAAAAAAAACACGGCAAGGCTTCAGGAAGAAACAATCGCCGATTTATCAAAACTAACAGCGCTGAATGATACAATACTAACTTTCCATGTAAAACTTGGCCGTATGTTCAAAAAAATTGGCCAATACGATTCGGCATTTGCCTGTTTTAGTAAAGCGCTTGCGGTGTATCCGCACAATTGTGTACATCTTGAACGAGCGTTGACATTTGAAGCAATGGAAGATTATCAGACAGCTATTGATGTCATGAATTTGTGTATAAGCAACATACAGAGTTCAAAATTATGGTTTATCATGAGGTCATTACAGAAAAGGAAGCCAAAGAAGAGCGTAAGAGCGAATTCATTTCGCTCGGTAGCTTGACACAGAAAGGAATAAACGAAATGAAAAACAAAACCATAGCTTTTATCATGACTTTAACCGCTTTATTAGCGGGAACAGCGGGGTTCGGAGGTACATATCTTGCGAATAATCTGTTCGAGTCGCCGACTTGCGTCCACGAAACCGCGACTGTTTCCGAAACAGACAAGTCGGAAAACACGAAACCGCCCGCGAGTGATGCGGACAGTCTGAATTTATCGGCGGAGCTTACGACGAGTCCGATTCCCGACAAAAAAGAGCCTCCCGCGACTTCGGATTCATTATCAATTCCCGAAATAGCCGCACTCAATTCCGACAGCGTCGTGGAAATCTACACAGAGTTTATCGTAAACGGCTGGCGAATGACGCAGTACGTCAGCGAGGGAGCGGGGAGCGGCGTGGTTATCTCTAAAAACGGTTATATCGTAACTAACAACCACGTCATTGACTCGGCGAATAAAATCACGGTTCAGTTAAACGACGGAACGGAATACGAGGCGGAGTTAATCGGCAAAGACAGCCGAACCGACATAGCAGTCATAAAAATCGACGCTTCCGACTTAAAGCCCGCAGTCTGGGGGGACTCCGACGGGTTGGTCGTGGGGGAACTCGCGGTCGCAATCGGGAATCCGCTCGGCAAACTCGGCGGGACTGTCACCGACGGAATCATCTCGGCGTTAAGCCGTGACATAGAAATCGACGGTCACATGATGAACCTGTTACAGACTTCTGCGGCGGTTAATCCCGGGAATTCGGGCGGCGGACTCTTCAACGGTAAAGGTGAGTTAATCGGCGTAGTCAACGCTAAGTCCACCGGTTCGGACATTGAGGGAATAGGTTTTGCGATTCCCGCGAATTTAGCCAAGTCCATCGCCGACGAGTTGATTAAAAACGGAAAAGTCGAGGGAAATGAGCCTCCGCTGACGACTCCGCAAACAGAACCGAATTATTGGAATCCATGGGAAATGTGGGAATATTGGTATTAATTTGTAGGGCGTGGCGACCCTGACACGCCGAAATAATTACAGTGAGGTAAAAAATGTTTATATTCATCAACGCTTTTAAGAGTATCACACGTTCCAAAGGCAGGAACATTCTAATCGGAATAATCGTCTTGGCGATTGCCGCATCGTCTTGCGTCGCACTTACAACCCGAAACGCCGCAGACGAGGCACAGTCTGCGAGCCGTGACTCGCTCACAATCAACGCGTCGTTATCGCTTGACAGGCAGAAACTCATGGAGTCGGTACCGCAAGGCGGCGACATGAACGCGATTCGCGAACTTATGTCGAAGTATGAGGAATTAGGCTTGTCCGAATTGCTCTCATACGCCGAGTCGGACTTTGTGAAAGACTTCTACTATTCTAAGTCGGTATCGCTGAACGGCGACGGTGAAATCGAGGCTTGCGGGTCGGACGAAGTCCCCGAAGACGGAAACGTCGGCTTTTTCAGCGGAAACACGGGAGGCGGTCAGGTGAGCGGCGGTCAGCGACCGGGCGGCGGCGGTCAGGTGTTTATGGCAAGAGGAATCTCAATCGGGGATTTCAGCATAACGGGGTACAGTTCCGAAAATGCCATGACTAAATTCATAAACGGAACAGCCTCAATCACCGACGGCGAAATGTTCGACTTTGACTCTGCCGACATGAAATGCCTTATAAGCAGTGAATTGGCGATTTTCAACGACTTAAAAGTCGGGGACGTGATTACACTGCTCAATCCGAGCGAGGAAGTCGAGGACGAGGCTTACGAGTTTACGATAGCGGGAATTTACACCGACACAAGTTCCTCCGACTCGGGAGGATTCCCGATGATTTCGACGTCTATGGACCCCGCGAATCTGATATGCGTCGGGTATAAGACTTTTCAGGAAATCGTAGACCATTCCGAGTCAAACGCGGTAGTCTACGAAAACGACTGGGGGTTAGAACAAAGTACCGCGCTTGACGGAATATTGTCCTCCTCTTATGTGTTCGCGAATCCCGATGATTTCGCGGCGTTCGACGAGGAAATCCACGCTTTGGGATTATCGGACTTTTACGCCCTCTCGTCGCTTGACTTAAACAACTACGAATCGAGTTTGATTCCGCTGAAAAACCTGTCCGACTACGCCGCGACGCTGTTACTGATAATCCTCGCAATCGGTGCGGTGATTCTGATAGTGATTAACGTGTTCAACATTCGCGAACGCAAGTACGAAGTCGGGGTTTTGACGGCAATCGGCGTGAAAAAGTCGAAAGTCGCGTTGCAGTTCGTCACGGAACTGCTTTGTGTGACTCTGATTGCGATAATTGCAGGAACGGGAGTCGGTGCGGTCGCGAGCGTTCCCGTCGCGGACAGTCTGTTGTCATCGCAAATAGAGCAGGCACAAGCCGCCGCAGAGGAACAAGAACAGAATTTCGGCAGAAGTCCCGCAGGAGGCGGAGCAGTGAGAGTAGCGGGCGGTCAGCAGGTCAGAGGCGGTGCCCCCGTCATGATTAGCGGAAACGGCGGAATGATGAACGTCTTTGGCGGAGGTGACTCACAAGAAGTCACATATTTAGACAAAATCAACGCCGCCGTAAACCTGCGAGTCATCGCCGAATTAATCGGTATAGGACTCATTCTCACGATTATTTCAAGTCTTGCGGCAGTCGTGTTCGTAATGCGGTACGAGCCGTTGAAAATTCTTGCGGAAAGGGCATAGAAGAGCGGAGGTGTCGGCAACTCTGTTGCCGAGCAGTCCGCTTGACAAAGAAAGGGCATAGGTAAAGAAATGAGTATACTGAAATTAAGCGAAATCGGCTATTCCTACGACGGGAAAAGCAAAGTATTAGACAACATCAATTATGAATTTGAAAAAGGAAAAGTCTACGCCATTGTAGGGCGGTCGGGTGCGGGGAAAACTACCCTGCTGTCACTGCTGTCGGGACTCGCGTCGCCGACTGCGGGGTCTATCGAATTCGACGGGAAAGACATCAAAGAAATCGACCGTTACCGATACAGGAGTCAGTTTGTCGGGGTGGTTTTCCAGCAGTTCAATCTGTTACAGCACCTGAACGCAATCGAGAACGTGGAATTGTCCATGCGTGCGTCGGGCAAGAAAATCGACGATAAAAGAGTCAAGGCAATCGAGCTTTTAGACAAGGTTGACTTAGACGACTCGCTGATAAAACGCCGTATTCTGAAACTGTCGGGCGGCGAACAGCAGAGAGTCGCCATAGCACGGGCGTTGTCGTTCGACCCCGACATTATCTTGGCAGACGAACCCACGGGAAATCTCGACGTCACGACAGGGGAAGAAGTCATGGACATATTCAAACGTCTTGCTCACGAGGAAAACAAATGCGTAATCATCGTTTCACATTCGCCCGACGTGGCGAAAACGGTTGATGAGGTCTATGAATTGGCTTCTTTGAGAGCGAAAAGGAGTAGGAGGAAATAATCATGAAAAAGAGAATTATATCAATATTAATCGCAGTCGCGATTACGTTACCGACCATTGCGGTTTGCGGAGTTTCCGCGAGTTACGCCGACATTTCCCAATTCGCCGCTGAAAACGAGTCGAGCAAATTAGAAAAGGCTCTGGACAAACCGTTAATCGGAAACGCCTTGGAAATCCTCCGATATTTGGCGAAACTCCCGAGTTTGTACGACGATATAAGTAAAAGTCCCACGTTTGAGGACGCAATGGAGATTCTTCGCTGTTTGGCGAAACTCCCCAGTAAATATGACAATGTCGAATCGGATACGGCAGCAGTAACCGAGTCGGAATCGGATTCCGATTATACGATTATGGCGTTCGGTGAGGAAATCATATCAATCGACATCAAAATCGACAATGAGGACTGGCAGGACTTCCTCAAAAACGCGACAAAAAAGGAATGGTACGAGGCGGACGTCGTCATTAACAGCGAGTTGTTTGAGTCGGTGGGTTTCCGTGCAAAAGGAAATTCCAGTCTGTCATCTGCAAGGGGAAGATACAGTCTTAATTTCAGAATGGACAAATACGTTGACGGTCAGACTTATTACGGACTCGACCGATTCTGCGTCAACAACATGATGGGCGACGCGACCTATATGAAAGACTACATCGCCTACGACATCATGGACTTCATAGGCGTGGAAACACCGCTCAAAAACTATGCAAGCGTCAGCGTAAACGGCGAGGATTATATGTTCGGCGTCGCGCTTGAACGCTACAACAAGTCTTTCTTAGACAGAGTCTACGACACTACAAAGGGATTCCTTTACAGCGTCAAAATCAGCATGGGTGCGAGAGGCGAATTTGAGGGAATAGGTCGCCCCGTCGGGGAAGCTCCTGTCAGAATCCCGCCTAATTTCGGGGATTTCGGGGATTTGGGTGACTTGCCCGAGGGATTCGGCGGCGGCAACATGATTATAGTCGGTGGTAACGGAGTCGGCGGAATCGGCGGAATGAACGGAGGCGGTTCACTTGTATATACCGACGGCGAAGTCGGGAGTTACCCCTCGATTTTCGACAATAACGTCTTCAACCGCACCACCGAGGAAGACAATCAGCGGGTTATCGAGGCTATCAAAAATCTGAACGAGGGAACCGACCTTGAAAAGTACTTCAATGTAGACCAAATTCTGCGATATTTCGCGGCACACACCATAACAGTGAACTTAGACAGCTACGTTTCAAATATGGCACAGAATTATTATATTTACGAGTATAAAGGCAAACTTTCGATTCTTCCTTGGGACTACAATTTGGCTTTCGGCGGATTTCAGTCAGGCAACGGGAACGACTTTGTCAATTTCCCGATTGACACCCCTGTCAGCGGGGTCAAAATTGAAGACAGACCGCTCTTAGACAAACTTTTGGAAGTGGACGAATACAAGGAAAAATACCACTCCTATCTGCGGGAAATAGTTGAGGATTATTTCGAGTCGGGATTGTTTGAGGAAACGGTCAACGCACTGGACGGCAAAATCAAAGACTGTGTCAAAAACGACGTCAACCCGTTCCACACTTATGAGCAGTACGAAACTTCGCTTGACGTGTTTGTGGAGGCTTGTATGCTCCGCGCAAAAAGCGTCGCGGGACAGCTTGACGGGACTATCCCGTCCACAACCGACGGTCAGAACGCCGACAAGTCCGCATTAATCGACGCGTCCCACTTGAACATGAACGCTCTCGGAAGCATGGGCGGCGGATTCGTCAACCGCGAAATTCCCGGCGATTTTCCGGGAGGATTTCCGGAGGGATTTCCGGGCGGGCAGGTCTTTGACAGGCAGTCGGGGCGGGAAATCCCGCTCCCCGACGGTCGGGAGTTTCCGAGCGGTTTTGACTTCCCCGACGCAGAGGGATTTATGCTTGATTTTTTTGCGGGATTGTGATATACTGAATATTGAAAGGCGGTGATATTATGGTACGCGAAATTAAAGATATAAGAACAACTTACAATGAAGCGGCAAAAAAGTACGCAAACGATTACATTCTTATGAGAATGGACAACAGCGAACCCGAATGTGATACAGGAGTGCTTTTATACGTCGGTGAAAGGGACGGAATGTATTCTTTATTGGACAGTTTGGAGGATAAGAATAATTGTTTTTTATTCAACGGCGAGAGTCTGAACGACAGTTTAGGAGGAATTGAACTTGACTTCTAAGGTAAATTTTGACCCGTATGGGTTTGCTAATTTATGGGTTACAATTCCTATGAGAAATAAGCCCGACATATTAAAATTCATATTCAAGGTTGACACGGGGGCGAGTTGCAATACAATCGACAAAAACGACTTAAAAAGTTTGGGGTATGACGAAGATTGGATTAAATCAAATCAAGAATTAGTCGGTAATTATAAACCTTTACTCGCCTCGGGAAAACCTATGGACGGTTGCTATAAAATCGTTTTACCCGAAATTCGATTCGGTGTTTACACAGGTCGCAATATACGGTTTATAACAGGATTAAACAATTCTTTCAAACT
>Ga0082212_10004643_pt2 | contig 12864 bp, 11 predicted proteins | sample TergutNt197P3_FD_71548 | JGI IMG/M metagenome (GOLD analysis project Ga0082212, IMG submission 71548) | Neocapritermes taracua P3 segment gut microbial communities from Petit-Saut dam, French Guiana - Nt197 P3 | ecosystem: Host-associated > Arthropoda: Insects > Digestive system > Gut ... | reverse complement strand
TCCGCCCACGTACGCCGGGAAAAAGCAAGCGCCACGATGCCGCAGGTCGGGATATTGTCTATGCTCAATCCGCCAAGTTCATTAGCCAGATATGTGCTTTCCGGATTATGGCCGACCAGCATGAGCGTGGTCACCCCGGAATCGACGGCGCGGATCAATTGGATCAATTCCTGCGCCGATGCCGCATATTGCGCGGGATTTTGCCGCACCTGTTCATGAGGTATGCCGATTTGGCGGGCATAGTGCAGAGCCGTTGTTAACGCGCGCACCGCAGGGCTGGTCATGATAAGATCGGGCCGCACGCCCAGCCGTACAAGGCGGCGGCCCATTTCCGGGGCATCGCTTTCACCGCGTTTATTCAATGGCCGGTTAAAATCGTCCAGGCCGGGGGCATCCCAGCTCGACTTGGCATGGCGGCAGATTAGCAGGCTTATTGTTTCAGCCGGCAATAAGATTTTGGATTTCACGCCACAAATCCTCATAAGCGGCCGCGGCGGCCGAAGCGGGCCGCGCCGCCGCCACAGGCTGCCGATAAAGGCCCATCCGTTCAATATCCGCCATGTAAGGAATGAAGGCGTCAAGCACCCGGTGTTGTTCCCGTAAAGACTGCATCATCTCCATATGCATCTTCTTGCGTTTCTCTACCATGGAAAAAAATATCACAGCCTTGTCATGCGCCAGTCCGATCTTGTCCAGGAAAGCAAACAATTGGTCAAGCGACAACAGGGACAAGGTCGTTGGAATCACCGGCATAAGAATATAATCCGCCGCGTGAAAAATATTCTCCGACAGCAGGGTAAGGTTGGGCGGACAATCAAGGATGATCCGGTCATACTCGTCATGCAGCGGAGCCAGCGCCTTGCCAAGCCATTTGCGCGACTTCTTGAGTTCATCAAGGGCCAGGTCAATGTTGCGGTAGGAAAAATCAGCGGGCAGCATGTCAAGCCCGGGATAATCGGTGCCCTTGATGCTGTCTTCAATGTACCTGCCGCCTTTGAGCAGCTTTTTTGTCCCGAATTTTTTGGGCGAACGGACACGGAAATAAAAGGATGCCGAAGCCTGTGGATCCATGTCCAAAAGCAGGGTTTTGCCCGGCTGTTGCGCGGAAAAATAGGCAAGGTTGACCGAAGTGGCTGTTTTGCCCACTCCGCCCTTTATGTTGTACACGGCGATAATGCTCACAAAGACTCCTTATTGAAGAGTTTATTAAACAGCATTGTGGTTTTATTATCAACGAATTGCGCGTATGCCTCGGCAAAATGGGCGCGCAGTCCCTGCTGCTCCTGAAACAGGCTCTGCAAAAGGCCGCCAAGCGCCGCCGCCTGGTCGAGATTGCCCCGCGCCCCCGCGGAAAGGCTTCCCAAGCTCTCGCGGAGCATTTCCTGCTGCACCGACAGATCGTTGAAACGTCCGAGAATATTCTGCAATTTTTTCAGGGACCGAATAAGTGTCTGCAGTTCCTGTTTTGGGTACAGTGAACCGAAAAATTCAATCGCATAGCGCAGTTTTTTGCATTTGACGCGCAGGCGATGCACCTCGGCATCAGGAGTGACGGCGTCAAGGAGTCGCCCGTCACGCCGAACACGTTTATATCTTTTCAGAATAATCCGGCCGGCAAGTTCCCGCACCGGCACATCGAACAATTCCGCCGGCTGCCTATCGCTGTGTTTCAACACTCGCTGCCATGCGTCGAGCGCCGTCTTGTTTTTCCCTGCCTCCAGCGCGCGAGCCAGTTTTTTCCACTCAACCTGCCGCTTGTGTTTCAACCCGTCAAAAAAATCCCTTATTCCCGGTCTTAAAAAGTGAGGCAGCCGCGTAAGACAATCCTCGAACGCAAGCAGATAGACGTCAAGATCGCGGACAGGCCCTGTGAGAGCGCCGAGCCGGCTGAACTCGCGGCTAAACCGGACTTCGACCGGTTCGGGCAGCACCCGTTTCACCAGGCTTAGACCGGAACGCGTGCGGCGTATGGCGACACGCATGATCCGGAGAAATTCCGTGTCATAATCGGCGGCCACGCCCGGCATATTACGGGTGATCGCGTCCAGCAGTATTTGATAGATGCGAACCATGGCACTGCGGGCCGTTTCGCCGCCGTCAAGCTCAATCGTGAATTTCGAGTCGTAATCAAGAGGACTGCGCCCCTTTGCCCGGCATCCTTCCTCGAAGCCTGTAAAGGGCGATACGGTCACGGCTACGCCGTTTTCCGCAAGAATGCGCCGGACGGATTCCTCCTCGCCGTCATAGCCGCGAACCCCAAATATGCGGATTATGTGAAAGCGCCGTTCATCTTCCGCGTCTGCAGGCTGCCGGGTTTCGATCTCAACCCTTGCCACTGTCTTTTCGTCGCTGTTGAGCAGGCGAACCTGACTGCCGCGCAAACAGACCGTTGCCAGCGGCAGCAAACAGCGGACGCCCAGAACCTGTTCCAGAAATTCACGCAATTTTCCGGGAGGGAAATCAAAAGCGAAACAGGATGTGTGAAGTTCAGGACCGCCCTGCTGCGCGATTGCCTCGCCATTGCCATAATGTTTCAATGTCCAGCAGGCGTCGCGGCAATCAAGCAGGCAGCCTTGCTTATAAAGCCGCCAATCAAAAGAGTCGGCATAGACCACAGTGGTTTCGTATTCAGGAGCGATATCAAGCCTGAATACGGCGGCCAGCGCGTCAAGCAGCCTCTCTGCCGGCAGAAAATCGGGCAACAGCCATGCGTCTCCGGCGGATAACGGGGATAAGCCGTGTTTTACTTCCCCGCTTCCCGCATCCGGACTTTTGATAATATCCATGCTCCCCAACCCATTGCTTACAAATGTTTGCAACCTCCGAATTTTAAATCAAAAAGTTGTTGCATCGTCTCATATATTTTTCTCTCGGTCTCCGGGTTTGCCTTCGTCAACGGCGCACGGAGGTAATTATTGCAAATACCGATTTTCGACAAAGCATACTTAACGGGAATAGGATTACTTTCCGCAAAAAGCGCGGCATTAAAATCAAATATTTCGTTGTGAAGCGCCCGTGCTTCATCCAGCAACCCAGCTTTAACAAACTCGTAAAGTTTACGTTGTTTCGCGGGAATAACATTAGAAGAAACGCTTATCGCACCCGCAGCCCCCATAACATATGCGGCAAAGTTTGATGCATCGTGACCGCAATAAAGCGGCAAAACACCGTCAAGCACATGTGCCATCTCAATAATTTGACAATCATATGCGTCCTTCAACCCGACAATATTCGGGTTATCCGCAAGTTCTACGGCAGTTCTCGGAGTAATGTTAACACCGGTACGATCAGGAACGTTGTAAAGAATTGTCGGCGCAACTTTAGCGATTTCGGTATAATAATCTATTAACTCCGTCTGTGTAGGTTTGTTGTAATAAGGCGTAACTGCAAGCACGGCATCCGCCCCAGCTTTCATCGCGCGCTCGCTTGCTTCAACTGCATGTTTCGGATTGATGCTTCCCGTCCCAACAATAAGCTTTGCCCGCAACGCTGTTACCTCAAGGGCGGATTTAATAAGGCTTTGTTCTTCGTCCGTTTCCAAAGTCGGATTTTCGCCGGTGGTCCCCATAGCAACCATCGTTTCAATACCATTGTCGATTTGGTAATCAATCAACCGTTGCCAAGCCTTGAAATCGATTTTGTCATTTTTCCTAAAAGGCGTGACCAACGCCGTCGCCGGTCCTTCAAATAATGGTTTTTTCATAACTTATCGGGAGTCAGACAGCGTGAGCATGAAATAATGGGATAGCATTGGAATGCTATCCCATTATTTCATGTTAACGGAGGTTCTTGCAAAACCTTCGGTTTTGCAAGAACCTCCACGGTTTCAAAAAATGCAACGGATTTGCAATCCGTTTTCGTATTTCCGCGCCTGGACCCGGGAGTTGCCGTATACGCCGCCCCCCCCCGGACTTTTCGCGGGGTTTTCCCGCAGATTACTACTTCGTCACCGTAAAGGTATCAATGGATTTCGAAGGGGCGTCGCAACCGTAGGTGTTGAAGGTTACTTTATTGCCTTCGACATCAACAATTGTGAAAGACGGTATCTTCGACTGAAGACATTCTGTGTTTGAGAGGGGCAGAATGCCGGTGTAGTTAGTCCAGGGCAAAGTATCCTTATTGCTGGTGGTGTTGGCGTCGTTGCCGCCCATGTAAGGCACGCTGCCCGCTTCACCGCCCGCCAGATACGGATAGTTGTCGTTATTTTTCACATACAGATTACCCGACTGGTTATACAGGTCATAATACTTCAGGCCGCTGCCCGTCGTCATCGTAACGTAAATTGTGCCGTGGGGATTCGTAATCGTGCCGCCGCCGTTCGCGATATCCGGCTCGGACGGCTCGCCGCCTTTTTTGCCTATCAGCGGATAACTGCGGGCGTAGACATGGTCATGTCCCGCCAGGACAAAGTCAACATCGTGCTCGGTCATCAGCGCTTCGAAGCCGGCTTCAACATAGTACTGGATATCCCTGTCGGCGCAATGGTCGGCGACGCTGGCCGTGGATTTGTGGTGCTGAACAAATAGCCAGGTGTATCCCGGACTATCGGCTTTCGCTGCCTTCAGGGTTTCGTCAAACCGCTCTATGTAAGGCGCTGCGTCGGCTTTGCTGGCCGGATAGGCCGATGTGTTGAGCACCACAAAAAGGGCGTTGTTATAGCGATACCAATAGTGGCCCGCCGCCTCAACATCGGCGTATTGCTGGTTTGTTCCATTGCCGTATTGCGATCCTAACAGCGGTTCAAATTCAAGCTCATTGGGAATGTTGTAGTGATACCGGAAGGGATAATGCCGGTCGTGATTGCCGATGGCCGGCGCCCAGGGAATTGACCTGAGTTCCGGTGGAGTGAAGAAGTACCTGTATTCAGTTTCATCGCCGTTGCCGGTAAGATCGACCTGATCCCCCACTCCCGCTACAAAGTTCACGTTTTTGAGACCGACATTACTCATCGTTTCCAGCCAGCCCCAGAAGGTAGTAGTGTATGGGGCGGGGTATTTGCTGGTAGAGTCCTGCATTCCCTGTCCGCTTGTACGATACTGGGTAAGCTGCGGGTCGCCAATCGTGGCAAAGCGGAATTTGTCTTTTTGGGGAGTCCGGTATGTGTACTCCACGCTCCAGTTTTGCCCGTCGTCGGACACCCAATAGCTGTACTCGGTATCCGCTTTAAGCCCCTTTACCGTAACCTTGTGGGCGCTCTTGCCCGCTGACGCGTCTCGCGCGCTTCCAGCCGCCTCTATAAAGTCTTTGTCGTAATCAAAGAACCGTACCTTAATAATCCCATCATGGGGATTAATTCTATCGGAATACCAGTTTAGGTTGATCTCCTCCGTATTCGTTCCCGGGGTCAAAGCCAGGGTCTCCGGCGTAAATGTATCTCCCCACCGATAGTCTTTGTTAAGATTTATTGGGGAGCTTGGCCGGCTCGGTCCATTCGGTCTGTTCGAGTTGCCCGAATTTGAATCGTCGGAACACCCCGCGAGATTTGCCGCGGCAAGCCCCGTCAGCCCTATGCTGCCGATCTTAAAAAATTTTCTTCTATTCATACTGTCCATATTGTTCTCCTTTACAGTTATAAATATTTTCGGGCTTATGATGAGTTGTGTCCGTGTTTTTTGGATAAACAACGTGTTAAATTTTGGTTAACAGTGCCGGATGCCGTTGCCTTAATCGCTTTGTTGGCAAGAAAAACCAGAAAAAGTTAAAACCCGATATCAGCGGCGAAGCGTTCCATTATGCCGTTTACATCATAGTTTTCGGCGCGGCGCACAGCCGCTTTTCTGAAATCCATCCGGCGCCGCGGATCGCCAAGATGCGCGATGATTTTTTTCGCCATTTGCTCTTCATTGCCGACCAGGTATCCGCATGCGCCGTCGTCGATAATATCTTTCGGCCCCTTGGTGTTATAGGCGATCACGGGCAGGCCGCAACTGAGGCTTTCGAGCGCGACGCATGAAAACGTATCGAATTTTGAAGGAAACACCAGTATATCGGCCGCCGAATAAACGGCGGGCAACCGTTCGCGCGGTACCCAGTCAAAATAGTACCCTTCGGGCAGCTCTTTCTTTAATTGCCCGTACGCGGGGCCTTGTCCCACCACCGCCAGCGCGGCATCGGGGACGGCTTCCTTCACCGTTTTGTAGATGCGCGGCAGTTCCAAAACGCCTTTTTCCCTGCTCACCCTGCCGACGTAAAGCATCACGGGCCGGTCATTGTCAATTCCAAAAACATCCTGTCTGGACACATCTTCCGGCCTGAAAATATCGTCGGCCCAATGCGCCGTGAGGCGGACTTTGTCTTCGGCAAAATTCATATTGCGGCCGGTGAGCCATTTGCGCTGGTCGCTGTTCAGTACAAAAACCCGGTCGAAAGCGCCGTAAAATACGCGCAGGAAGCGGCGGATGCGGTTTTGGTTGTGTTTGTTGAAATTCAGCGTCTTTCGGCTGAACATCACCCAGTCGGTATGTATGAAAAAACTCGCCGGCACGGAATAGGCATGCTTCAAATACAGACCTATCGCGCCCATAACGCCCTCGGTGGAACAAACAACGCGGTCGTATTCCCGTTCCTGAAACAGATTGTGTATTTCCACAAAATTCGGCACACGAACAGGCTGGTCGGGATAGAAAGGCGCGCGAAATTCGCATAACGGCTTTACCACGATAAGGTTGTCGTCGTTTTCGAGCGTATCGCTGCATACAAGCAGGTCTATGGGCAGTTTGCGCCGTTTGATTTCGCGGTGCATAGCCTGCAGCGCCGACGAAACGCCGTTTTTGTCCCCGAAAGTATCAGTAAGCCAGAGGGCGCGCTCTGGATACTGGTATTTGCCGAATCTGGCGGAGAACTCCTTTAGAAACGGGCGCGTGTTAAACAAAACTTTCGTGCCCGCGAAATGCGCCGCCAGCAGCAGCAGAGACGCGAAGAAAGGAAACGGCAGACCGTCGAGAATGCTTTCAAGGTCGATGTCATTCCGGCTCTTCCCGCCTTTTTCGGCGTAAGCGCGCAGATGGCTCGGAAGTTCGATCCGCGCGATGAGCGCTTCGAGGTCAGGCGCTTCCGCCTGTTTATCTTCGGCCATCTTCGATATTTTCCCGGCCAGGCGCGAAAATAAAAGTTCGTTTAAATACCGGTTAATCGAATATATCGATTGCTGGTATTTTTCAGCGATAAGCCCCTTTTCGTTTTGGTATTCCCGGGCCAGTTTCACCACATCGTCGAATACCGGCTTATAAGCCGAAGGTATGACGAATTTTTTTAAAAACGACGGCGATTTCCCCCAAAAACAGTTGTGCAGTATATCTACAAACGACATGGTGACTTTGTGCCGCTGGAGTTCGGCAAAAGCATTTGAGGCAAGCAGCGAAACAATCCTGTCGAAAGTTTTTCCCTTGTGCAGCAGTATGCGCAAAAGGCCCGGATCCTTGTAGTTCAGGGCAATCTGGCACACATAGTCCAAAAAGGTGATGGTGAGTTTTTCCGAATTCTGGTGCGATCCGTATGGGATCATGCCGCCCCGCCGGATGGCTTCGAGCGCTAATTGCGACTTTGGTTCCGTCTTCAACCGTTCACGCAGATTCGGGATATGCAGCCAGGTTCCCGTCAGTCCTGCGAAAAAACCCATGTGACTGTCCGAACCTCCCGAAAGCGATTTTTTATATGGGTCGCGGCAATATCGTTTGGGGTCTATGCCGAACCGCGCCGACAACCGGTCGATTTCCTCCGGCACCGCTCCGGTGATCCATTCCTTTACCAGCATGTTTTGCCAGGTGTCGCGCTGGCCGTTGAGCATTTCGAAACGCTCAAAAATCAGAAGCATCCTGTCGAAAAACTCCGCCGGCGGGAGACTGTCGGCGGAGTAGTGGTAAAGCGGGTGCGCCCATATCGTGGGTATATCTTTTGCGGCGGCGTATTCCTGAAAGGAGTATACGTTCTCGCGAAGTTTCTCTAAACGCTTTTCCTCTTCCGGTGTAAATCCGTAGGCAAGCACGTGGATGCCTATATTGAAATCGGGCGTCCAGCAACTGAACTCGGCGCCTGCCAGCGCGTCGACGCCTTTTTCCCGCAAGGCGTAACACGAGCGCGCGTTGTTGTGATTGGTAATCGTAACTGCCTCGCAGCCGTTTTTCTCCAGTTCTTCCACTACTCTTCCGGTCGGTATCCACGTCTCCGGAACATTCAGGATACGGCCTATAAGTTCATCGGGTTCGTCGCTGTTGCGGTCGTGGCAATGCAGATCAATTTTTAAAAGATCTTCCCGCGGGTATTTTTCAAATTGCTCCGAAACGAAAGCGTTTAGATCTTTTTTTAGAACCGATTGAAGGGTACTTGCGTTCATTGATAACAACAGTGAGATCGTGTTAAGAACAGGGCGCCGCCGACATGCTGTGCGCCATGCGCAAAAGGTTCAGGCGCTCTTTGCCCATATACCGCCGCAGCAGCTTTTCAGGGGTGGCCGCGAGATCGACTACCATCAGCGCGTCCAATGTGCCGAACACGCGGTCCTCATGGAAAGCGGCAATGCGCCCTCCCATTTGCAGGTAATGCTTGAAAAGAATCGGCAAACCTTTATCGCCTTCCAGCCCTTTTACCGCGCGATCAATAACCTTGTATTCGATCCCGCGGACGTCGGGCGCGTTTGAACCGGGGTATGGCCTAGGCTCGCGGCGTCCTTTGACAAAAGGCTTCAAATCATGAGCGGAATATTTTTCTTCAAGATGCTGGCGCAGCATAAACACCGATTCCGGAGCGTAGTCAAGTCCTATGCTTGACGCGCCTAACAGCGTCCGTGTCCCGGTCGTGGCGGCAAGGCCGCATATTCCCTTCCAGAGCATCATAAGCGGCGCGTAATCACGCTGATATTCACGCGTTACAAACGCGCGCCCCAGTTCCATGGATACGCCGCAGCGTTCAAAAAACTCTTTTTTATATCGGAACAGCGAGGACGTATAAAGAGTCACGGCCGTTTTTCGCGATACGGGCGGAAAGACAAGATGCGCCCGGTATCCTCCGGCAATGGTTCCGGTTTGTTCGTCCCAAAGCACGATGTGTATGTAGTGCGGATCAAAACGGTCAATATCCAGCGCTTTGCCGCTGCCTTCCCGAACGGCGCGGAAGGCGCTTTCACGCAGACGGCCAATTTCGTGCAGGATACGCGGCGAATTTTCGCCATCCACGCAAAGCGTCCGAAATCTGTTATCTTCGGCAAGAATGCGCAGCGGCGACAATGAGCGGATCTCGTCCAGCAATGCCTTCCGTGCCTGTTGAGCCGCTATAGGCGCAGGCTGTTTCGCGGCGCAGCGCGTCTCCGTCCGTCCCAGACTGTAGCACCGGGCGCGAATATAAGCTGTGCGCGTCTTATCGTTTTGAAATGCGGACAACAGATCAGGTTCCACAATTTCTCCTATCCGCATACGTATTTTACAACCTCGCATACGCAGCAGTTCGCGCGGCAGAAGCACAGTGCGCAATATCGGGTGCAGGCAGCCCGCCGCCTGGAAAAGCATGCTGTTGCGGCCGGCGAAATACAGCGGGGCCACTGAAGCGTTTGTAATACGCGCCAGGCGTCCGATCAGAGAATTCCATTCCGGATCGGTGACGCGCCTTTCCCGCGCTTGCCAGTGCGATACGGTTCCCGAAGGGAATACCGCCATGGCTCCGCCGCTTTCAAGATGAAGAAGCGCCGAGCGCAGACTGGAAAGATTGTCTTTATCGCCCCGCGCGCCGAAAACATTGACGGGAATGAACAGTGGGCGCAGTTCAGAAATACGATATAGCATACGGTTGACGAGGATTTTCAGATCAGGTCTCGCTTTTGTGCACAGCGCTGCCAGCGCAAGCCCCTCAGCGGCGCCGAAGGGATGGTTCGCCGCTATAATCAAGGGGCCTTTGGCCGGCAGGCTGTCCAGTGTTCCGCCGTGAATCTCCGCTGAAATGTTCAAGGCTTCCAGGGCGCGTCCGGCGAAGTCCGCCGGGGCATTCGCTAGTGGAATACACTGGTGGTAGCATTTGACAAGAGGATGCAGTCGTAAAGCCTGGGGAAGGAGCCGGTCTGTAAAATAAGAGTTTGTTAGCGTCTTTGGCGTTGACGTTGACAACGTTGAGGTTATTTCATTCACTGCCCCCTCCTTGCGCGTTATGTTCAACTACGGAACAAATACTAGCTGCGGTTTGTTAAGAATTTGCAAGGAGATTGTGAATTATCAACTAATTATGAAAGCGGCATTTGAACAAGCTATCCAGAAACATGTTGTAGATGTTCAGGGAGCATGTATATACTTGTTGCAACATGTTTGTTTAGTATAAGCGGCAAAAGAAAGCATGAACGACCTGTGGGGAGAATTGATTTTCCCCACAGGTCGTTCATGCCAAAATTAAAAAAGGAAGATTGCCATGTTGTCACAGGTTGCAAAATGGGGAAATTCGCAAGGTGTGAGAATATCAAAAAAAATGCTGCAGGGTGTAGGTATTGAGATTAACGACCAGGTAGAAATTATTGCAAAAGACGACTTTCTTGTTATCGTCCCGACAAGGAAAAAAAATCTTGAATGGTATCTTGAAGGCTATGAAGGCGAGCTTGATAGATACGATTGGGGCGATTCGGAAGCTCCCAAAGGACGCGAATTATTATGATGCAAGGCGACATCGTTTGGGTTGATTTCGATCCGACAAAAGGAAGAGAACAAGCGGGGCGCCGTCCGGCATTGGTTATAAGCCGGACTTTGTATAACAGTAAGCGCAGCCTTGCGATTGTCTGTCCGATTACAAGCCAAACCAGGCCTTTGCGCTTTCATGTGCCGCTGGACGAAAGAACCCAAACAAAGGGAGACGTAATTTGTGAACAGCTAAGAGTTATTGATTTACTCGCCCGTGAATGCAAGGTAGTCGAACAAATACCAAAAGATTTGCTCCGGCAAGTATTGGAAGCGGTAGCATCAATTATTTCTTTAGAAACTTAGACGTTCGGGGGTATGCGAGGGACGTAAATGGCGGCATATCAAATGTCGGGCAAAAAATCTGGGCAATGGCGAACGCGCTCCGTACCGATGTCATATTCGCTCATGAACCGCCGGGTGTGGACTGCAAACATTGCGGCGATTCCTTGCATGAACCGCAGCGAAATTGCTGAAGCAGGTCTTTGCAGTCTAACCATTGCGTTCTGCCGAGTTCCAGAAAATTCTTTTTCAGAGAAGCGATCTGTGCCAGTTTGGCGCAACAACCCGTGCAATGCCGAGCCTCTTTTAGATGCTCGAACAAAGTATCCGGGCCGGCCGGAACTGTCATGATTGTCTCCCGCACCTGACAGGATTCAACTCTTCGCGGCTGCCTTCGGTCATGTAAACGATCGCTTCGCAGATATTGGTTATGTGATCCCCAAGGCGCTCCATATGCCCCGAAAGCCGCAGAAGCCGGGCGGCCGGTTTCACCATGTCTGGCCTGTCCTTGATAAGGGTAAGCACCTCGTCGGTAAGGGCCTTATGCTCTTTATCTATCTTTTCGTCCATGGCAGCCGCGTTCCGCGCCGCGTTATTGTCCCAGGCAAGATAGGCGGAAAACGCGGTTTTGAGCATTTCATGCCCGGTCTCCGCCATACGTTCAATTTTTTCCATTGAAAGCAAAGATGGACGGTCGAATAGTTTTATCGCGGCCTTTGTAAGATGGATACCGTAATCGTCTATACGCTCAAGATTCGACGCGAGCTTAAAAACCGTCACCAGTTCCCTCAGATCGCTGGCGACGGGCTGCTGGGTGGCGATAAGCACCATTGCCATGTCTTCGATCCTGATCTGCATTTCGTCGATTATTTTGCCGGTGTTCTTTACTTCGTCCGCCATTTCGTCGTTGCCCGTCTTGAGAATGGCAAGCGACTTTCCCAGGTTTTCATGCACCCTGGCGGCCATAAACGTCAGTTCACGCCTCAGATCTTCCATTTCTTTCAGCATTAAAGTTCGCGTCTGCATATTCCTCCTGATTAACCGAATCGACCTGAAATGTAATCTTCCGTGCGTTTATCAACCGGTTTGGTAAAAACGGATTTTGTTTCCCCGAATTCGATCAAGTCGCCCAAAAGAAAAAAGGCTGTCCGATCGCTGATGCGGGCTGCCTGGTTCATGGAATGAGTAACAATAATAATACTGAAATCCTTTTTCAATTCTCCGACAAGCTCTTCGATTCTTCCCGTGGCTATAGGGTCAAGCGCGCTGGTTGGTTCGTCCATGAGGATAATCTCAGGCGACATGGCGATGCTCCGGGCTATGCAGAGCCGCTGCTGCTGTCCTCCGGAAAGACTTTGCGCGGATTTTTTCAGCCGGTCCTTTACCTCGTCCCAAAGGGCTGCCTTGATCAGAGACTGCTCGACTAATTCGGCAAGTTTTTTCCTGTCCTTCATCCCCTGCCTGCGTCTGCCGTAGGCGACATTGTCAAAAATGCTCATATTAAACGGATTAGGTTTTTGGAAAACCATTCCCACTCGCGTTCTCAATTCGCTTACTTCGATGCCGCCGTAAATATTTTCGCCGTCGAGGATCACATCACCGGTTATCCGGCACGATGGGATAAGATCGTTCATTCGGTTAATCACGCGGATAAAAGTTGATTTCCCGCATCCTGACGGGCCGATAAGTGCGGATGCCTCGTTTTTTTTCAGGTCGAAATTTATATTTCTCAGAGCGTGAACTTCTCCGTAATAAAGGTCAAGACCCCGAACCTGAAGTTTTTCTCCGGTCATTCCAAATTCTCCCCGGTGTCTCCAAGGCTTGCGCCGATTATTTTTACCGCCGTGTTTATCAAAAGCACCATGATTATCAGCACGACCGCGGCGGTAAAGGCGTGCGCGAAATCCTCGGGGGTGAGAGCTTCCTTGGTAAGGTA
>Ga0082212_10009069_pt1 | contig 12865 bp, 10 predicted proteins | sample TergutNt197P3_FD_71548 | JGI IMG/M metagenome (GOLD analysis project Ga0082212, IMG submission 71548) | Neocapritermes taracua P3 segment gut microbial communities from Petit-Saut dam, French Guiana - Nt197 P3 | ecosystem: Host-associated > Arthropoda: Insects > Digestive system > Gut ... | reverse complement strand
CCCACCCGTTTTGTGCTGCCGGATAAGCCCGCGGCCCCGCCGGTCCCGGCGAAGACGGATCAGGCCGGCCAGTCCGTCCGGCCGAAACCGGCGGATGCTCCCGCTACTCTGCCCTCCGGCTATATCCCTCCGGCGGACCACGCTCCGGTCCGGAGGGCCAGTCCGGCCCGGCCGGCCCCTTCGCTTGGACCCGCGGTTCCCGGACCCCCGGCCCCTGAAGCGGCGGAGGTTCCGGTCCTTGAACCAGCGGCCCTTGAACCAGCGGTTCCTGAGCCGGCTGTTTCTGGAACGGACGCGCCGGACCAGGCTGAACCGGACCGGCTGGCCGAGCCCGGACCGGACGCCGGCCCCGAAACCGAAGCCCCCCCCGGGGGCGCGGTTGAGAATGGTTTGGAAGAAGCTCCCGCCCCCCAGGGCGGCCCCTGATGAGGCCATTTTCAGGTATGAGGATGAAGTTCTGATCGTGAAAACCTTTGACGATGTTTTAAAGCGGCTTGAACGGCAGCCCCTGTTGGTGGCCAACCGGGGCATCAGCGCCCGGCGCATCTGCCGTTCCTTCAAAGAACGCTTTCACGCCATCGCCATAATGACGGCCACGGATATCGACAAGGCCTCGCCGGCCGCGGCCTCGGCCCAGGAACTGTTGCTTTTGGGCCATGATCCCCGGGCCTATCTGGACCTGGAACTCATAATCTCCCTGGCCAGGCAGCGAGGCGTCCTGGGCCTCCATCCGGGCTGGGGTTTCGCGTCCGAGGACGCCCGTTTCCCCCGCCTGTGCCAGGAGGCCGGGATCGTCTTTATCGGTTCCACGGCCGAATCCATGGAACTTCTGGGCAACAAGGTCGAGGTGCGGCGCCTGGCCAAGCGTTTGGGGCTGCCGGTGGTGCCGGGCTCGGATGGGGCCGTGGATGTGCCCACGGCCCGGCGGGCGGCCGCGGAAATCGGCTTCCCCATCATGCTCAAGGCTGAAGGCGGCGGCGGGGGCAAGGGCATTATAGAAGTGCGGAGCGAGTCGGAACTGGAGGAGGCTTTTTTTAAGGCCTCCACCCAGGCCGAGGCCTCCTTCGGCAATCCCCGGGTCTATGTGGAAAAATTTCTGCCCGAGGCGCGCCACATCGAGATCCAGGTCATCTCCGACCAATATGGCCGCATCTTCACTTTTGACGAACGCGACTGCACGGTGCAGCGCAACAACCAGAAACTGGTGGAGATCACCCCCAGCCCCTGGCCGGCCTTCACCGAGGAACTCAGGCGGTCCCTGAAGGATTACGCCCGCCGCCTGGTGGCCGAGGTCGGCTACTATTCCCTGTGCACGGTGGAGTTTCTGGTCACCCCGGACCTGGAGCCCTATCTCATAGAGGTCAATACCCGGCTCCAGGTGGAACACGGCATAACCGAGGTCCGCTACGGGGTGGACCTGGTGGAAGAGCAGGTGGCCATAGCCTTCGGCGCGCCCCTGAGCTTCACCGAGGAGAACATCCGTCCGGTCCATACGGCCATGCAGCTCCGCATCAACTGCGAAGACCCCCAGAGCGATTTCACCCCCAACGCCGGGCACGTCACCCGCTACGTCTCTCCCGGCGGTCCGGGGGTGAGGCTGGATTCCAACCTCTCGGCCGGCTATGATTTTCCTCCCCACTATGATTCGGCCGGAGCCCTTCTCATAGCCTACGGCCAGGACTGGCCCAAGGTGTTGGGCATAATGAACCGGGCTCTCAGCGAATACTTCGTCGGCGGCCTGAAAACCACCATCCCCTTTTTCCGCCGTCTCCTGGACACCCCCGAATTCCGCCGGGGCGAGTTCACCACCAATTTCATAAGCCAAAAACCCGAGCTTCTGAATTATCGCGACCTGCCTTCCGAAGCCGTGCGTCTGGCCCGCCTGGCCGCTGAAATTTCGGTTCGCGGCCACAATCCCTTCGTGGGCCTGGGGGCCTATCGCACGGCCGACACGCCCAGGCTGCCGCGTTTCGAGCTGGTCCACCCCCCCCTGCCGACCGATGTTCTGACCGCGCCGTCACCTTATGTCCGGGGCGACCGCCGGATCCTTCTGGACCAGTTGCGCGGCTCGAAACAGGTCCACCTGGTGGACACCACCTGCCGTGACGTCACCCAGTCCAACAGCGGCAACCGTTTCCGCCTGGCTGAAGACACCCAGGTGGGCCCCTATCTGGACAACTGCGGCTTTTTGGCCCTGGAGACCGGTGGCGGCGCCCATTTCCATGTGGCCCTCCTGGCCAACATGACTTATCCCTTCACCGAGGCGGCCCGCTGGAACGAGTTCGCCCCCAAGACCATGAAGCAGATCCTGGTCCGCTCCACCAACCTCCTTGGCTACCGGCCCCAGCCGGCCAACCTCATGGAAAAAACCGGGGAGATAATCGCCCGCCACTTCCACCTGGTCCGTTGCTTTGATTTTCTAAATCACGCTGAAAATATGCGGCCCTTCACCCGGGTGATGATGAGCCATAAGACCCTGCTCTTCGAGCCGGCCCTGGCCTTAAGCTGGGCCCCCGGCTTCACGGTGGAGCATTATGTTTCGGCGGCCGAGTCTCTTTTGAAGGTGACCGCCGAGGCCGCCGGCCTGAGCCTCCGGGACGTGACCCGGGAAATAGCCCTGGGGCTCAAGGACATGGCCGGGGTCTGCCCGCCCCGTTTCATTGCCGCCCTGGTCCGGGCCCTGAAAAAGAGCTGGCCGGAACTGGTTCTCCACTACCATCGCCACACCACCGATGGTCTCTTCATCCCCAGCGTGGCCGCGGCCGCCGAGGCCGGCGCGGAAATAATCGATGTGGCCCTAGGGGCCGCGGTCAGGAGTTACGGCCAGGGCGACGCCCTGGCCCTGGCCGCCCATCTGGAAGGGGAACTGGGCCTTAAGACGGCCCTCAACCGGGAACTCGTGGGGGCGGCCAATTTCGTGCTCAAGCAGGTCATGCCCTATTATGACCGCTACGCGGCCCCTTATTTCCAGGGCCTGGATTATGAGGTCACCAGTCACGGGATGCCCGGCGGGGCCACCAGTTCCTCCCAGGAAGGGGCCCTGCACCAGGGGCGCATCCATCTTCTGCCCTTCATTCTGCGCTTTCTGGCCGGCACCCGCCGCCTGGTGCGTTATCACGACGTCACGCCCGGTTCCCAGATAACCTGGAACACCGCCTTCCTGGCCGTGACCCAGAGCTTCGACCGGGGCGGCTGGCCGGAGGTGGAAAGCCTTCTGCGCACTCTGGAAACCGTGACTGAAACGCCGGAAGAGAACCTATCGGAAGACCTCAAGGTCGAGCGCCTCCTGCTCTACGCCGATGCCAACGACGCCTTCCGGGATCTGCTTCTGGGCCGCTTCGGCCCCCTGCCCCTGGGCTTCCCCCCGGATTGGGTCTACCAAAGCGCCTTCGGCCCGGACGGTTTTGAAGATGCCCTGGCCGGGAGGACCGAGGAGTCTCCCCTAAGCGGCCTTCCGCCGGTGGACTTCGAGGCCGAGACGGCCGCTCTGGAAACGGCCATAGGACGCCCCCCCACCGAGGAAGAACTGGTCATGTATCTCAACCAGCCGGCCGACTCCCTTAAGACCATCCGCTTCCGGGAAACTTACGGCAACCCCAACAGCCTGCCCCTGGACGTGTGGTTCGAGGGTCTGGCTTCGGGCCAGACCATGAATTTCACCGACACCGGCGGCAAGCCCCACCGGATGACCCTTCTGGACATACAGGCCCCCGAGCCGGACAGCCCGGCCTCGGTCCGCTTTGTCCTGGATTCGGAAATCATGCGCCTTGAAGTGCCCACGGGCGAGCCGGGCTCGGAACGGGCCGCCACGGGGCCGACCCTGGCCCAGCGCGACAACCCTTATCATGTGGCCGCGCCCTTGAGCGGCGATTTGTGGGTCCTGTATGTCAAGCCGGGCGATTTGGTGCATCCCGGCCAGGAACTCTTCAACCTTTCCATAATGAAACAGGAAAAGGCCGTGACCGCCGCCATTGCCGGCCAGGTGAAAAGGGTGCTTAAAGAGGCCGATTTCAAAACCACCCGGCGGATGACGCCTGTCCGGGCCGGCGAACTCATCGTGGAACTGGCTCCCTTGCCCCACTTCTGTCCGGCCTGCGGCCAGGCTCTGCCCCTGGAGGACCTGCCCTACTGTCCCTTCTGCGGCGGGGCCATGGGGGAGGAATGAGCAGGCTATTTTGGCCGGTCTTCTGGCTGGCTTTGCTTCTGGCCGGGTCCGCCCGGGCCCAGGCCGACCCCCTGCCGGCTTCGGCCACCATGGGCGAAGCGACGGGCCGGACCTGGCACTACCCCCCCGCCTCCCCGGTTCCCGGCCGGCCGGAAACCCCTCGGCCGGTCCCGCGGGCCTCCAGCAGGCCCGGTCCGGAGGAAAAGACCTTGCCTCCCGAAGACCGGGGCCACCGGCCGCCCCGGCCCCCCAAGCCCACCAGGAGCGGCGTCATCCGCCTGGCGGCCGTGGGCGATCTCATGCTGGGCACGGCCTCTCCGGAAAACGACGGGATTTTTTCAGAAGTCAAACCGTACCTGGCCGACCGTCAGGTCGTTTTCGGCAACCTTGAAGGCCCCCTGACCGACCAGGGGACGCCCACCAAGGACCCTTCGGCCGGCGCCTACCATCTTTTCCGCAGCTCCCCGGCCTCCGGCGGGCTATTGAAGGCGGCCGGCTTCAACATCCTGTCCCTGGCCAACAACCACATTAACGATTATGGGCCCGCCGGCCGGGCCCAGACCGTCTCGGTGCTGGAGGATCTGGGTATCGGCCACACCGGCGGCCCCGGCGAAGTGGCGGTCCTGAAGGTCAATAAAACCAGGCTGGCTTTCATAGCCCTGGCCCCCAATGCCGGTTGCCAGGATCTCCGCGACCTGCCCGGGGCTGTGGCCCTGGTCCGGGCCGAGGCGGCCAAGCCGGACACCCTGGTGATCGTCTCTTTCCACGGCGGCGGCGAAGGTTCGGCCTATATGCGCCGGGTCAGCCCCCAGCCGGAATTCTTTCTGGGCGAGAACCGCGGCAACCTGCCGGTCCTGGCCCGCGCCCTCATTGACGCCGGAGCCGCCCTGGTGCTGGGCCACGGCCCCCATGTCCCCCGGGGCCTGGAACTTTACAAGGGGCGGCTCATCGCCTGGTCCCTGGGCAATTTCGCCACCTTAAGCGGCATGAACCTTAAGGGGGCCAACGGCCTGGCCCCGCTCCTTTTGGTTGACCTGGCCCCGGACGGCGTCCCCCGGCGGGTCAGGGTCGTCAGCTTCAAGCAGGATCCCGGCGAACCCCGCCGGGGCCCCCGCCTGGACCCGGAGGGCCGGGCCGCCCGGGGCATGGCCGAATTGAGCCGGGGCGATATGCCCGAAGAATGGCTGGACGCTTTAGGTGAGGCCGGGGCGGGCCGGAGCCGGACAGCCCGCCGCTGAACAAAAAAGCCCCGGGATTTCCCGGGGCGGTGCGGCTTCAGGCCTGTTAGCTAGGCGCCCAGGCGCTGTCGATAGGGGTAGTAGTCCCCGCGCCTTATGCGGTGGGTCTTCATGACCAGGGCCTCATTGGTGCCGGTGTGAAAAATCAGGCGGCGGCCCTTGATCCCCCCCACATCCTCCGAAACCACCCGAATACCGTTTTTCTTGAGTATCCGGCGGGCCATTTGGACATTCCGGTAGCCCGTCTTGTCCCGGCTTAAGGCCCCGGGCACATCGCCTCCGCCGAAGATCTGGGCTTCCAGATCCTCCAGCCGGCTGCCCTGCTGCCGCAACATCTTGATCAAGGCCGGAATTGAGACATCCGCGTATTGGGAAGTGGAAGGCCCGAACAGTTTGGTCTTGGGATAGAGAAAGTGGTTCATGCCGCCGATTTTGAGGCGACGGTCATGAAGGCACACGGCCACGCAGGTACCTAAGATAGCGGAGACCATGGCCGGCTCTCCCCGGCTGAACAGGCCGCCGGGCTCCAGGTGGTAGCGATATACTTCCAAGGCTTTGCTGGTCGTCATATGGCTGAAATCCCCCAAGAGATTGATTTTGTAAAGTTATATATCACAACTTGTAGTGGTGTGCAAGTAAAAATTACTACTAATGGCATTTTTTTTTAAAAAAGATTCCTATAGCCTATAATATATATATAAATTTTAATAATTAATATATAAAATTGGCCGCCGATTCATAAAAATATTCAATTCCCAAGCCTTTTCTGATAAAATCAAATCATGTTTTTGACAGGTCCCGGGTCGCTCACCTTTGTTTTCCACCCAGCGCGTCCCTCCCGGCCCCTCTCAGACCCGGCCCGGGCCGTCCGGGACGCCGCTGACAGCCGCGGCGCTGACTTTGGCGCCGCCAAGAGGGCGATATGCAGTTGACCGTAACTTTCAGGCACATGGAGCCTTCCGAAAAACTTAAGGAATACAGCCACGATAAACTGGCGCGGCTGGAGAAATATCTGGACGCGGTCATTGACGCCGAGGTGGTCCTGACCGTGGAGAAGTTCCGCCACCGGGCTGAAGTTCTTATCGTCAGCGATGGCCTGAAAATTAAGGCCGAAGAGGAAACCGAGGATATGTATGCCGCCCTCGACATGGTGGTTGACAAGCTGGAAAAGCAGATAAAGCGCCATCGGGAAAAGCTCAAGACCCATAAAGTGGCGGGTTCGGCCGCCAAGCGGGGTCACCGCGAACCTTCGGAGGGGCGCGCCCATGAGGCGGCTTCGCCGGATTCCGGGGGGGAGCCGGCCGGGGCGGCTGACAGCCTGCCTTTGGACCGTCGCCAGACCGTCCGGCCCGAGCGCCTGACCCTGGCCGAAGCCGGGGCCAGGCTGTCCGAGACCGCCACCGGCCAGGTCGTTTTCATAAACACCGAGGATGGGCGGCTGTCCATTCTCCGCCAGGTTTTCGGAGGCCGGCTGGAACTGGTGACCATTGTCGATTGATTCCCTGACCGGCCACATCACTGAAGACCGGGTCTGGCTGGATTTCGAGGCCGGGAGCAAGGCCGAGACCCTGGGGGCCTTAAGCCGCCTGGTGGCCGAGGCTTGCGGCCTATCCCGGGCCGAGGTGCTGGAGGTTCTCGCGGCCCGGGAGGAGTTGGGATCCACGGGCTTCGGGGAAGTGGCCCTGCCCCACGGCCGCTTGCCGGGCTTGGCCTCGCCGGTGCTGGCCCTGGCCTTGGCCCCCAAGGGGGTCGAGTTTGACAGCCTCGACGGGCGGCCGGTCCGGCTTCTGGCCCTGGTCCTGACCGGGGCGGACGGCCGGGAGCATCTTCAGTTGCTGGCCCGCCTGGGGGCCCTGTTCAAATCCCCGGAAGCCGTGTCTGAAATTTTGACTATTCGGACACCTGCCGGGGTATTGGAGTTTCTGGCCCGTTACTAAAGCCTTATTGGCGGCCGGGTCATGGTTTCGGCCATCCGGCGCCCCTGAAGACCTTATGAAACCCTTCGTCTTATTAGGCCTTTTTCTGGCCGGTTGCGGCTATCAAGCCTCGCCCTCGCCCTACAGCCTGCTCCAGCCGCTGACCCTCAGCGTGCCCGTGGCCGTCAACCAGAGCCGCTTCGGAGATTTGGGCCCCCGTCTGACCCGGGAAATAATAGGGCTCCTGGATTCGTCCTCCAACGTCACGGTCCGGGAAACGGCCCCGGCCACGCTCAAGCTGGCCATAACCGGAGTGGAGATCAGCGGCGGGGCCTGGAGCCCCGAGCGCAATGAATATGATCTGCCCCAGGCTTCGGCCAGCCGCGTGGTCAACCTAAAAGTGGAGGCCGTGCTGGAAAAAGCCGGCGAAAACGGGGCCGCGTCGGCCAGGCGGCTGCGCGTCGAAAGCCGGCGCAATTATTATGTCAATGACGACGAGTACCAGACCCAGCTTTTGGAGGCCGAGGCTTTCAACTGGGTCCTGGCCGACCTGGCCCAGAAAATCACCCAGGGCCTCTTTTCCGAATTTTAGTTTTTTAGGATTGCCGCTGAACGTATTCGTTCCCGGGCGATGAAACCAGTTTGAATACAACTGAACGCCGGACCAAAAAAAATGGCAAAGGAAGTTTTTCATCTTCAAGGTCTCAGTTGCGCCGCCTGTGTCGCCCGGGTGGAAAAAGCCGTGACCCGGCTGGCCGGGGTGGAGTCCGCCCAGGTCAGCCTGTTGAAAAACAGCCTGAGCGTGGACTTTGACCAGGCCCTTCTTTCACCGGGGGCGATCATCAGGGCAGTGGAGGCGTCCGGTTACGGGGCCAGGCCGGTCCGGGGGGCGGATAACGCCGGGGCAGGGGAGCCGCCCGCGCCGGCTCTGAAAAAACGCCTTCTGGTCTCCCTGGCCTTTACCCTGCCCCTGTTTTACCTGGCCATGGGCCATATGATGGGCTGGCCCCTGCCGGCTTTTTTCCTGGGCCTGGAAAACAGCCTGAACCTGGCCCTCACCCAGTTCCTCCTGCTCCTGCCGGTCCTGGTGGCGGGCGGTCAATATTTCCGGGCCGGTTTCGGAGCCCTGGTCCGGGGGGCTCCCACCATGGATTCCCTGATTGCCCTGGGCTCCGGGGCGGCCGCGGTTTACGGCCTGGCCGGCCTTTACGCCCTGGGCTATGGGCTGGGGCGCGGTGACGAGCGGTTGGTCCACCACTGGCTTACGAATCTGTATTTTGAATCCGGGGCCATGATCCTGACCCTGATCACCCTGGGCCGCTTTTTCGAGGCCCGGGCCAAGGGGCGGGCCTCCGAGGCCCTGACCCGGCTGATGGACTTAAGCCCCAAGACGGCCGCGGTGGAACGGGCCGGCCTGGTGGTGGCGGTGCCCCAGGCCGAAGTCGTGGTCGGGGAGGTGGTCATTGTCAAAACCGGCGAGAGCGTTCCGGTGGACGGCGTTATCCTGGAGGGCCGGGCCGCGGTGGATGAATCGGCCCTGACCGGCGAGAGCCTGCCGGTGGATAAGGCGCCCGGGGACCAGGTCGCCGCGGCCGCCATCTGCCGGGCCGGATTTTTCAAGATGAAGGCCGTCCGGGTCGGTGGGGAGACCTCCCTGGCCCAGATCATAAGGCTGGTCGATGAAGCCACCTCTTCCAAGGCGCCCATAGCCCGGCTGGCCGATAAGATCAGCGGCCTGTTCGTGCCCGGGGTCTTAGCCGTGGCCTTGCTCACCGGCCTGGTCTGGTTCGTCCAGGGAGAGGGCCTGGGTTTCGCTCTGTCCGCGGCCGTTTCCGTTCTGGTCATTTCCTGCCCCTGCGCTCTGGGTCTGGCCACGCCCACGGCCATCATGGTCGGGGCCGGGCAGGGGGCCAGGCACGGCCTTTTGTTCAAGTCGGCCGAAGCCCTGGAAAACGCCCATAACCTGACTACGGTGGTGCTGGACAAGACCGGCACCCTCACCGAAGGGCGGCCGGAGGTCCAGTCCCTCCGGCCCTTGGGCGGGCTGGACGAAAAATCCCTGCTGACCCTGGCCGCCGCCCTGGAGGACAAATCCGAACATCCCTTGGGCGCGGCCATTGTCCGGCGGGCGGGCCGGGAGGGCCTTTCCTGGCCGGAGAGCGCCGATTTCCGGCAACTGCCGGGCCGAGGCCTTGCGGCGATTGTAAACGGCCGCCTTCACTATGCCGGCAATTTCCAGCTTATGGTCGAACTGGGCCTGGACTCGGCCGAAGCCCGGCGCCTCGGCCAAGAGGCGGCCGGGGCCGGGGCCACACCCCTGTTTGTGGCCGATGAGGAAAAGATCCTGGGCCTTCTGGCCCTGGCCGACCCCATAAAGGCCGAAAGCCCCCGGGCCGTGGCCGGGCTCCTGACCTTGGGCCTGGAAGTGATCATGCTCACCGGGGATAATGCCCTGACGGCCGAAGCTGTCCGGCGGCGGGTGGGGCTGGAAAAAGCCATCGCCGAGGTGCTGCCCCAGGACAAGGAGCGGGAGATTCGGACCCTTAAAGAACAGGGGCGGAAGGTGGCCATGGTCGGCGACGGGGTCAACGATGCCCCGGCCCTGGCCCGGGCCGATGTGGGCCTGGCCATCGGGGCCGGGACCGACGTGGCCCTGGACTCGGCCGACATCGTCCTGGTCGGAAGCGATTTGACGGCCGTGGTCACGGCCATAAAACTCAGCCGGGCGGTCATGCGCACCATCAGGCAGAATCTGTTCTGGGCCTTCTTTTACAACCTGGTCAGCATTCCCGTGGCCGCCGGGCTGTTCTACCGGGCCTGGGGCCTGTCCCTGAGCCCCATGCTGGCCGCGGCCGCCATGAGTCTCAGCTCCGTCTGCGTGGTGACCAACGCCTTAAGGCTCAGGTCGTTTAAGCCAGAGCCGGGGCCGGACCAGGTTCCGGCCTCCCGGCCCGATCGGGAAAATCTGAAGGGGGAACCTATGCCCAAAAAACAAATGTTGATCGAAGGGATGAGCTGTGCCCACTGCTCCGGCCGGGTGGAGAAAGCCCTTCTGGCCTTGTCCGGCGTGGAAGAAGTCCAGGTGGACCTGGCCGCCAAATGCGCCGTGGTCAGTTGCGCGGCCGGCCTGGACGACGAGGCGCTGAAATCGGCGGTGACCGGGGCCGGTTACGAGGTGGTGGAAATCAAAAATGCTCCTTAAGGCCTTAGATTTGGCGCGTCGCTTTGGCCTGTCCGATCCCGGGCGGCGCTTGGTCTGGCTCGGGCTCGGCGGCCTGGCCCTGGGGCTGGAGGTATTTTCATACATCTATTTTCAGAGTTTTCTGAAACTGAAGCCCTGTGAGCTCTGCGTCTATATCCGGTTTTCCATGGTGGCCGTGTTCCTGGGGTCAACGGTGGTCGCTTCAAGCCCCCGCCGCCTCGTCTGGCAGGCGGTCGGCGGCCTGATCATCCTCTGGGCCCTGGTCCAGGGCCTGGTATGGGATATCAGGTTGGTGGGGATTTACTTGAAAGCCGCGGCCCCGGATTATTTCGCCCTGTGTTCGCCCGCCTCTGTCCGTTTCCCCTTCGGGCTGCCGCTGGAGCGCTGGCTGCCGGCCCATTTTTCACCCACGGCCCCCTGCGGGGTCGATGGCTGGCGCTTCTGGGGCCTGAACATGGCCGAATGGCTCTTGCCGGTTTACGCCTTTTTCCTGGCCGCCTATCTCGGCCTGTGGTGGAAATGGCTGCGGGCGCGCTTTTTTTCGCTTCATAATCATAATGATATAAAGAGATCACACGACCCAAAGGAGGAACCATGACCGTCAATATCGACCACCTGGCCTGGCTGGGGCACGCCAGTTTCCGCTTGAGCGGCAGTCGCCTGATCTATTTCGACCCTTGGGAAGTCAGCGGCCCGGCCGCCGACCTCATTCTGATCACCCATGACCATTTCGATCACTGCGACCCGCCCACAGTCAAAGCCTTAAGCGGGCCCCAGACCCGAATCGTCACCGAGTCGGCCAGCGCGGCCAAGCTCAGGGCCGAGGGTTTTGAAAACCTGACGATCCTGGAGCCGGGCGGAGAGACGGAAGCCGCCGGCGTCAAGATCAAGGCCGTGCCCTCCTATAACACCAACAAGGAGTTTCATCCCCGGGACAAAAATTACCTCGGCTTCGTCGTGACCCTGGACGGTCTGAGCGTGTATCACGCCGGCGACACCGACCATATCGAGGAGATGAAGACCGTCAAGGCCCAGGTGGCCCTGCTGCCCGTTTCCGGCACTTACGTCATGACCGCGGAAGAGGCGGTCCAAGCCGCGCTGGACCTCTCCCCGGCCGTGGCCGTGCCCATGCATTTCAACAAGATCGTCGGCGACGAGTCCATGGCCGGTGCCTTCGCCGCGGCTCTTCAGGGACGCCTGGCCGTTGAGATCAAGCCCCTTGTAAAATAATGAAAAGGCCTTAAAGGCACTGGAGGGACGAATCATGAAAGTTTTAGCCGTCAACGGCAGCCCCAGGCAGAGCGGCAATACGTCCGTCATGCTGGGCTGGGCCGCGGAGGAATTGACCAGGGCCGGGGTGGTTGTCGAGACCGTGCAGATCGGCGGCAAGCTGGTGGCCGGCTGCAAGGCCTGCGGTTCCTGCGGGGAGAAGAAGGACCGGCGCTGCGTCCAGTATCAGGACCCGGTCAACGATATCATAGCCAAGATGATAGAAGCCGACGGCCTCATCCTGGGCTCGCCGGTCTATTTCAGCGATATGACCCCGGAACTCAAGGCCCTCATCGACCGGGCCGGTTTTGTGACTTTATGCAACGGGCGCCTGTTGAACCGCAAGGTCGGGGCGGCCGTGGTGGTCGCCCGGCGGGCCGGGCATGTCCATACCTACGATTCCATCAACCATTTGTTCGGCATATCGGGCATGTTCACCGTGGGTTCCATATATTGGAACCTGGGGGTGGCTCGGGAAGTGGGCGAAGTGGATAAGGACGAGGAAGCCAAGCGGACCATGATCACCCTGGGCCAGAACATGGCCTGGCTTTTGGAGAAGATTCACCGTCCGGCGGGGTGAGGGATCTGGGGTCGGCGTAGGGTTCAGCAAGCAAAGGCCCGGAGTTTTGCTCCGGGCCTTTGTAGTGTTAATAGATCGGCGGCGACCTACTCTTCCGCCCGCCTAACGGGCAGTACCATCGGCTCTGCGGGTCTTAACTGCCGTGTTCGGGAAGGGAACGGGTGATCCCCCGCGACATAGCCGCCGAATTTGGTTGAAAAACGAATACAGGGAGATTGGTGGTAGGCATCCTGGACAAAGCGTCCTTAGAGGGGAGACAAAGACAAGGAAAGCCGCACGGACTATTAGGGCCGATGGGCTCAACATGTTGCCATGCTTACACCTTCGGTCTATCGACCCGGTGGTCTTCCGGGGTCCTTCAGGGGGCTTAACGCCCCGGGAAATCTTATCTTGAGGCGGGCTTCCCGCTTAGATGCTTTCAGCGGTTATCCCTTCCGAACATAGCTACCCAGCCGTGCCTCTGGCGAGACAACTGGCGCACCAGTGGTTCGTCCA
>Ga0082212_10009068_pt1 | contig 12866 bp, 16 predicted proteins | sample TergutNt197P3_FD_71548 | JGI IMG/M metagenome (GOLD analysis project Ga0082212, IMG submission 71548) | Neocapritermes taracua P3 segment gut microbial communities from Petit-Saut dam, French Guiana - Nt197 P3 | ecosystem: Host-associated > Arthropoda: Insects > Digestive system > Gut ... | reverse complement strand
TTAGATTTAATTGCTGGTCTGCCATTTGAAACACTGAAAAGCTTTAAGGAAGGATTTAACAAAGCATTTAAGCTGAAGCCGCATACGCTACAGCTCGGGTTTTTAAAACTACTACATAGTAGCCAGCTCAGATCGGAAGCTGACAGTTTTGGCATAGAGTATTCCGATACGGCTCCCTATGAAGTCAATTGCACCCACCATATGTCAGCAGAGGATATTAATAAACTGAAAGCCGTAGAGAACGCTTTGCGAAATACATACAATAAGGGAAGATTACTCGAAACAATAGATCACACGCTGCAAACATCCAAATTTTCACCCTTCGAACTGTTTTACTTCATTGGGGATAAGATCCATTATTACGCCATGCCACTGGAAGATTATCTGCGCGAAGTATATCTATTACTAATGGTACTCAGTACTTCAGACCTGCATGAAATCAAGGATCGGGTCATTCGCGATACCCTGCGATCATCAAAAGGAAAATGTATCCCTGCACATATGAGATCCCATCAAGATCTGCGTCGAATAATGTCGGATATTGCCAGTAAACGACTCGGACACCGAATTGATTATGACCACATCGAGTTGACATCGGATGGGCTTGGAGTGTATATAGATGAATCAAAATGTGACCCAGTTACCGGTCTGTACGAACTATATACGATAGATCTGTTGGCTGAAGACTGATGCCGCTATCCTAGAGTTTTTTTATTGACAACAGAAATGTTCAAACATACAATCTAGATATATTCAAAAAGATGGAGGAAGAGTAAAGTGAAAATATGTTCAGCTTGCGGAACCCAACAGGATGACCGTGCTATGGTCTGTAGTAAATGCGGACAGAAAATTAATGCTATTCACCAATCCTCACCGGCTAAGCAACCTGTTTCATCGGCTGGTACTCCGATTGCCGGTAGACCGGTAGGTTCGCCACAACTAAGAGATAATAGACCGGTAACACCAACACGTCAGCAGGAAAATCAGCCGCTCAAACAACAGACGATTGCACCACAATCACAAGGGATAAACAAACCGGTGTCACCAACACCGGTAAAACCACAAGGGAACCAACCGGTAGTCAATCGTCCGGTACAGCCTGGATTACCCAAAAAGTAGTAGAAAAAAACGATTGGGCATATATCAAAGGCTTATGAAGCAGGCAACGTGAAGAAACAAAAAAACGATCATGGAATATGCATGATCGTTTTTTAGTTATACATATATCTATCTATAGCTACTCAATGTCTGTAACATTTCATAGATGCTGTTTGCAGTTGGAGGACATCCCGGTACCGATTTACTAAAACCACAAGCACAGTTTCCGATACCGATTCCCTCTCCCGTCTCTCCTTTGTATCCCTGCCCGATGTGAAGTGATAACTCCCGATTTCGACTTCCGTTTCGATGAAGGGCGTATATGAGGGATGAGTAACAGGCTGAACAAGCAGATTTCTCTGCTATCATTTCCTTGTAACGATCGGCAACCCGGGTGGTATGGGTAGACTTGAGTGTCTTTTGTTCGACGTTTATCTCGGCTAGCGGTGTTTGCTCGTTAAAGTATTCACCGAGACTTATCTTTCTACCATAGCTCAGGTAACCTATTTCATCGGGTGCGTATCCTATGAGTGAAGCACAATATGAATCTAGGAGAAAGGGATCTCGTCCTACAATTATCCGGTTAGCTTCAACTGGATTACCGCCCTCTTCAAAGGTCAGATCTCCACAGATACCATCGATAACATTGTATCCCACACTTATGAGCTTACTCAGTTCGGCAATCGGCTTATTAAGTCCTAACATATGAAACCGACGTTTCTCACTGTCGGGGATACATCCTTTTAAATTCTTTAGACAGCAGGTTAGTTTGGTCTGCCCGTGGGCTTTCAGTACCGGGACATTGATCAGGAAGTCTGTATTCAACGCCCGGTCGCATATGTCGATGCTGTACCCACTGTGTTTGTGCGTTGTAGAACTGTCGGTCTTGAGGTTAATGAGCGGGACGCCGTGCCTTCTGGACAGTTCCTCATAGCCGCAAGCCTTATACGCCCGCTTGGTGCTGTCACCGACCCAAGAGCTTTCGATGATGTTTATCTTTGTGATCCCGTATTCTTTTAGAAAAAGGATAATCCCCTCAACGACCTCGGGGTGTGTGGTGGCGCCGTCATTGGCCGGGCGCGATACAACGAGGTTCGGTTTGATGGATACAGTCATGCCGGGTTTCAGGCGGTCGTGTATGTTGGACGCAGCCAAGGCATCATAGGTGTTTTGCGTGTAGTCTGTGCCGTAGGATACAACGATCATTTTTTCGCCCCCTGTTCAACTCCATTTCAGCGGTATTGTCTTCATCAGTAAAACTACAATGATTATGTTCATGATCAACAGCAGCGGTACACCGATTCTGAACTTCAGGTGCTTCGTCTTATGATGGAACGCATACATCCCGAACAGAGCGCCTAGGCTGCCCATGAACGTAGCACCCAGCAACAGTGTTTTCTCACTTATGCGTCGGCCGTGTTGCTTGGCTTTGCGTTTATCCAGCCCGTACATGACGAAAATGATTATATTCCAAACGGCAACGATGATTGCAAAATGAAACGCTGTCATAACGCAAACAAGCTGTTCTCGTAATCCGAAACAAACTGCCGTTTCCCCTTCTGAACAACGGTATGTCCTTCTGATTCCAGCAGCATCTTTTGACCTTCCGGGTACTTTTCGTTCAGCTCCCCTTTGACTTTGATGGTACGCCACCACGGAATCTTATCCTCAGCCCGTTCTTCACTTGCGTGAGCGCAGATGTTGGTGAAAATCCCCGCCGTCAGCGGACAGGTGACATCGGCGCCGGCCCGCGCCGCCAGATGCGCGCGAACACGGTCAACTGTGATAACCTTTCCTTCCGGGATTTGCGCCATTACTTCATTGTACTGCAAAGGAGCGGCGATCAGCATTTTCGCGCCGCCCATGCGCTTCACCGATTCTGGCTTGTCCGATAAGTCTTCGATCTTGGGTAGATCGCCGGAGGTGTTCAACTTCTCGTTATAGGTTTTTCTTGCCATTATAATCAGTCTCCCTATATTTTCATCATCACATAATCCTTGATTTCCAAGCTGTCCGGCGCAACCATACAGTCCAGCGCTGTCACCTTCACTCCGGCAGTCTCGGCGGTCGCTAACGCCTCGCCAAAGGCCGGATGAGTTTTGCTGTTGGGCTTGAAATACAGAGCCTCACGCATTTGGATCACGAACACCACATGGGCCTCATACCCATCCCTGACGCATTCGGCAAGCTCGTTTAAGTGCTTCACGCCTCTTAACGTAGGTGCGTCAGGGAACAGAACCACGCCATCCTCCTCTAGTGTCACGCCTTTTACCTCAATGAAAAGTCTTCGATCTCCCGCTTCCACATAGAAATCAAATCGGGAACCGCCATACTTGGCTTCCGGTTTGATGTGGCTGATGCCATTTATGTACCGCCCGGATTGCAGATATTCGAGAAACACCTTGTTGGGAGCCTGACTGTCTATGTTTATGAGACGGTGGCCTTTACGGACTGTCACCAGATCATACTTGGTGGAGCGGCTTGGATTATCTGTCAGACTCAGATAGACTTCCACGCCGGGGATCAGCAGTTCTTTGCAGCGTCCTGTATTCTTAACATGGCATATCTCAGTCTGACCGTTCATCTCGACTTCGGCAATAAATCTGTTGGGGCGGGAGAGGAAAATGCCTTTGCGAATGTTGAGATACTTCATGGCATCTTACCCCCAGCCTTACCAGTGTGTGATTGGTATGCTAATGATTATACCAAATGGCAAGGTTGATGGCAAGTTCAATGGCAAGGCTCGTGTCCAGATTGATGTCCTATAAATTGGCAAGGTAAATGGCAAGGTTGATGCCGATGACATGCAAATATAAAAATGTTAAGATGATAGCGTCCAAAAGTGGGCGCGGGTCATATCAACCGCCGCCGATGGGTCCTGAACAAGAGGCCCATGGCGGCGATTTTTATTGCCCAGATTTAGAAGAGAGGAGGAAACCATATGCCCAAAAATCCCTCGCTGAGAGAACGCCTGCCCCGTTACTACCGGTCCATAGTGGCGGCGGTTATGGCGCTCATGTTATCTTTGCAGCCTGTGTTCGCGTCGGATACCATTTGGACTAAGTTCTCGACCGTCATGAAGGACATCTACGGCCAACTCGTCGGCGTCTCGACCATCATCGCCGTCACAGCCGCCGCCGTCGCGCTCCTTGTCCGGCTGATATCGAGAAATCAGCGCGCGGTGGATGAAGCTACCAGTTGGCTCAAGCGGATTATAGTCACTTGGCTGATACTGAATACGCTGGGCTTCATTGTCGCGTACATCCAGCCCTGGGTGGCCGGCGGCCAGTACACCCCGTAACAACCATCTCCTTATTTTGGCCAAGACAAGGAAGCGTACCGCAAGGACAGCCGGAATCTTGCGGTTTTCTCTTATCCGGTAAAACCATTTGAAAGGTCAGGTATCCACATGAAGAAGTTTATTTCCAGCACGTTCGGCAAAGCCGCCGTTTTCGCCGCCCGTACAAAGGCGGCTATCACCTGCAGTCGCGGTGAGAATTTTCTTGACTCAGGCTTTAAGATTCTTATCATCGTGGTCATCGCGGCGCTGTTTCTTGCGGCGTTGTACGCTCTATTCGGGGATGTCATCATGCCCAAGGTGACGGAAAGCGTCACCGATCTGTTCGACAGCTACAGTGCGCCGTAGGTTCTCAGGAACCTTGCGGCGAACCCTTTTTCCAGCAAATAAAATTGAAAGGTCAGGTACTCACTATGAAAAAAGCACTCACAAACGCCCGCGGAGCGATTATGTCTCTTTTGTTCATGATGGCGGCAACCGTCTGCTTTGCCCGCCCCAGGCTGGTTCTTGCCAACAAACGCGGTGAAAACTTCGTGGATTCGGGGTTTAAGATTCTTATTGTGGTCGTCATCGCGGCCCTGCTGTTGGCCGGGCTGTACGCTCTGTTCGGGGATGTCATCATGCCCAAAGTGACGGAGCGCGTCACCGAACTGTTCAACTATAACGGCACATAATATGAACGCTGTGTGCAATGCGGCGGGGGCGGTTCATTCCGTCCCTTTCACGCATTTATGGGAGACTGACGCCGCTGTCATCACTACACTGCTGTACATCGCGGCATTGCTTTACGCCTCGGTGCGGGACATCAAAACCCGGGAAGTGTACGACAGCGTACATATCATCATCGCAGTCACCGCGCTGATCGGTTTTGACCGGGCGAACCTCCCCGCCATGCTGACCGGCGCGGTACTGTCCGCGCTCCCGCTGTTTATCGCCGGCCTTGTCAAGAGGGGCAGTGTTGGCGGGGCGGACATCAAGCTGATGGCGGCAAGCGGTCTGATACTCCGCGCGGAACGAGGAATCATCGCGCTGGTTATCGGACTGTTCCTCGGCGTGGCTTGCACCTATATATACAGGAAACTCAAAAAGACAGACATGAAAACCCCATTTCCCCTTGTGCCGTATCTGGGGTTGGGGTGTTTCCTTATGTACCTACTATAATCGAAAGGATTGGTTTATCGAATGAAAAACAGGACAATCATCGGCATCGTTTGTATGCTGCTGGCGGTGGTCGTTTGCTTCGGCGTCGCGCCGCTGCTGAATCGGTCGGCGTCTGCCAAAGTTGATGTGGTATGCGCCGCTGCGGACATCCCCCAGGGCCGAATCATCACGGAGGACGATATAAAGATCGTAACAATGGGCGCGTATAACCTCTCCCCAAAGGCAATCCGGGACAAGAATCAGGTTGTAGGCAGATACGCTGCTTGTGATTTGAAAGAAGACACGATGCTCCTTGCCTCTAACATCAACAACGAAGCCAGCGGCGCGGAGGATATTTTCAAAACACTGGACGGTGCCAAGCAGGCCATCAGCATCACCTTGGACGGTTTCGCCGGCGGACTATCCGGCAAATTGAGAAACGGCGATATTGTCAGCGTGATTGCAACCAGCGATGGTATGACTTCCATCCCGATAGAGCTGCGATATGTGCGCGTTATTACAACCACATCCTCCAGCGGCAACGATGCCGGGGAGATGGACCGAGACGGTGAAAAACCAACCACGGTTACATTGCTGGTCAATGAGAAGCAGGCGACATTACTGGCGCGATACGAAGTCAGCGGCAAACTCCACTTAACCCTTATCTACCGGGGCAGCGCCGAACAGGCCGCGAAATTCCTTGACGCTCAGGAGAAGGTGTTTCTTTCGGGAAGCAGGGAGAACTGAGATGAGCAGGATTATCGCCCTATGGGGCTGCCCGGATAGCGGAAAAACCACTCTGTCCGTCAAGCTGGCACAGTCCATCAATGCAAAGCACGGCTCAAATGTGATTTGCGTTTTCGCGGATTCAACCACGCCGGCCCTCCCGGTGCTGTTCCCGAATCGGAAGATCAGCGATCTGCGCTCCATCGGCGCAGCTCTTTCAAAAACAGACATCACCCAGGATGACGCATTGATGAGCATCGTATCCACAAAACACGCAAAGGACATCGGCTTCATGGGCTTCACGGATGGAGAAAACCGGTATTCATATCCCGACTTTTCGAGGGAGAAAACCGCCGCGCTGTTTGATGTCGCCGGCTCCCTTGCCGATACCGTGATCGTGGACTGCGGTAGTAAGCTCAACGGGGCTATTGCCTATACCGCCGTCAGCATTGCCGATTCCATCATCCGGGTATGCAAGCCGGATCTGAAGGCCATCAGCTTTTTCTCTTCGCAAATGCCCTTGTATGGGGATGTGCGTTACCGCACGGATGAATACATTACCGTTATCAATGCAACCGAGCAGGAGTCATTCATGCCCATACAAGAAGCGGCGCAGCATTTCCAAAGCGGTATTGTGATCCCCTATACAAGTGAACTAAGACGGCAGGCTATGAACGGCCAGCTCTTTGACAAGATTTCCAACAAAGCGTTTCATAAAGCCATGGGCAAACTTATAAAGACGGCGGTGATGGAATGAGCAAATCAGCCGACTTCTGGCACATTCTCAGTTTGGCACGGGAGCATATCACGGAGAACTACGCCGCCGCCCTGACCGACAAGGAAAAACTGATCCAACTCCGGTCCTATATCCAGAAATTCCTCCGTGACGGGGCCTACGAAATAGACGGTTATACCTTCGACGGCCTCACAGACCGTCTGTATTGTGAAATGGCGCAGTATTCCGTCCTCACTCAATACCTCGGCTCCCCGGATTATGAGGAGATCAACCTGAACAGTTGGGACGATATTGCCCTGACCTGGACAGACGGCAGCATCGAAAAGATCGGGGACCGCTTCCATGACCCGCAGCATTCGGTGGATATTGTCAAACGGCTCCTCCATCACTCGGGCATGATCATCGACAACGCGGCGCCCATCGCTCAGGGGCATCTCCCAAACAATACCTGCATCACCGCGCTGAAAGCCCCGATTGTGGATGAGGAAACCGGCATCGCCGCGTCCATCCGTCTGCTTCACAGCCATCGTGTTACAAGGCAAAAGCTCTTGGATACGGAATTTGCAACTGCGGAGATGTTAGACTTCTTAATCACCTGTATGCGCTACGGCGTATCGGTGGTGGTGACCGGGGCGACCAGCACAGGTAAAACGACATTGATAAACTACCTATTGGGTGAGATCCCAAATAACAAGCGCATCTTCACCATCGAGTCCGGGGCGCGGGAACTCTCCCTTGTGAAGAGAAAAGACGGCAAGGTAATCAACAATGTCGTCCATACCCTTTCCCGCCCCAGCGATAACCCGGCTTTCGACATATCACAGGAACGGCTGGTCGTTGCGTCCCTGCGATTTTCGCCGGATATTGTTGTCGTGGGCGAAATGCGGGATGTGGAAGCATATTCGGCGGTGGAAGCCAGCCTAACCGGACATACCGTTGTATCCACCGTTCACAGCGGCGCGGCGGATGCGGCCCATATGCGGATCGCCCTGCTGTGCCAGAAGAAATTCCCCATAGACTTCAACACATCCCTGATCCAAGCGGCCCAAGCATTTCCCATCGTTGTATTCACGCACAAACTGGAGAATAACGACCGCAAGATCATGAACATATCAGAAGCGGAAATCAATGCCCACGGTGAACGCCAATACCGTACCCTCTACGATTACAAAATCAGGAAGAATACCGTTGTAGGCAATTATTTTGAGATCGAGGGTGAATTCAATAAGCCGGGATCCATGTCTGACGCTCTGAAGCAGAAGCTGATGCAACATGGCATCCCTCAAGACGCGCTGAAACGGTTTTCCCTGGCAGGGCAATTCAAGGAATAGGAGGCAATTATGACAATACTCTATTTTTTATGCGTCGTGCTGGCCATCGCCGCCATCGTTCTGCTGCTGGGCCTGACACCGAAGCGGATCACGGACGATATAACGCGGATCATTACGCCGGTGCAATCATTGAGAGACAAAGCAAAAATCGCTCAGGGCAAGAAAAAGAGCCGAAAACTCTCTCTTGAGTTCGCGGCGATCCGGGACGCCATGAAGGCCACCGGGAAAGACAGGCCGTTTACCTTGGTATGTTCGGTGTCGCTGTTTTTGGGTATGGGCGGCGTGGTGCTGGCGTTGTTTTTGGACAACGTGTTTCTCATGCCCGTACTGGCTGTGGTGATGGCAGTCATCCCGTTCCTCCATGCGAAGTCGAGCCTTGGGTATTTCAAAAAGCATGTTGACGAGGAGATCGAAACCGCCCTCTCCATCATTTCAACGTCCTATTTGCGGAGCGATAACATTGTGGGCGCGGTTGCGGAAAACATCGGGTATTTGAAGCCTCCGGTCAGGGGAATCTTCCATAGCTTCGTATCCGAAACCACGGTGATTAGCGCCGACATCAAAGCGGCATTGCGGCGGCTGCGGAATCGTGTGGATAATCAGGTCTACCATGAATGGGGCGATTGCCTGATCCAGTGTCAGGACGACCGGACGCTGAAAACATCCCTGCTGCCCATAGTCAACAAACTGACCGATGTACGGATTGTAAATAACGAATTGAAAACCTTGATGTCCGAACCGAAAAAGGAATATTGGATGATGGCAGGGCTGGTAATCGGAAATATCCCGCTACTGTATATCCTCAATAGGGATTGGTTCGAGACTGTGATGTATTCCCTGGGTGGAAAAATCATTCTGGCAATCAGCGGCGTTGTTATCGCCGTGACCGCGCTTCTGATGATGAAATACACAAAGCCGGTCGAATACAAGAGGTGAGGTGATTCTGTGCCATTTATTATTGCGGCTCTGTTTTGTACAGGGCTGTTTTTTATTGCCTGCGACATCCTGCGCGTACCGTTACTTAAAACGAGCAAGACCGTGAGGAATCTGTCCAAGCGGCAGCGCACGAAAACGGGTACGCTGGAGATCTGGCTGCGCGACTTGACGATGTGGCTGTCAAGGTTTATCCGAATCAACGAATACAAGCGGCTGCAGCTCGCCGCCGATTTACAGACGGCGGGTATGAACGTCACGCCGGAGTACCATATCGCAAAGGCGCTTGTCAAAGCTGTGCCCGTCGGCCTGCTGGCCATTCCAGCGCTGTACATCTTCCCCTTATTCGCGCCGCTCATCATAGCCACGGCCATCACCTTTTATTTCCGTGAGGCCAAAAATGTACAGGCAAGAATTCAACAGAAGCGCAACGCCATCAACTTTGAGCTGCCCCGGCTTGTGTCCACAATCGACAAAACCCTAGAGCATAGCCGTGATGTGCTGTCCATGCTGGAGGATTATAAGCAGCACGCCGCGCCGGAGTTACGGGACGAATTGGCTGTGACCGTGGCCGATATGCGTTCCGGAAACTACGAATCGGCTTTGACCCGGCTGGAGGCCCGCGTCGGTTCCTCCATGCTGTCCGATGTGACAAGGGGGCTGATTGGCGTACTCCGCGGCGACGAGACCCGGTTTTTCTGGTCAGCCCTGTCGGTGAGATTCGCGGATATACAGCGCAATATGTTGAAGCAGCAGGCGCAGAAAGTTCCGGGCAAAGTGAAAAAGCTGTCCATGTGCCTGTTAGTTTGCTTCTTGCTGACTTATCTCGTCGTCATTGCCGTGGAAGTGATGTCCTCTATGGGCGCGATCTTCGGTTAGGAGGAGTCTATGAAACGAAAAATGTTTTCCCTTACCAAATCGGGAGAGGGGTACATTGATGTGGCGGTAATGGTGTTATGCTCCATGATGGTGATTGTGCTGGCACTCAACACCTTTTCATTCTTCGCAGTCAAGCAAGACCTGGACCACTACGCAAAAGAAATGATAAAGACAGCGTCCACCAACGGCCGGACCGCCGGAGATGCCATCGACGCCCGTATAGTTGAATTGAACGCCGATACCGGCTTAACCCCAACGGTCACGTTTTCCGCTGCCTACTTTAACAGCGCAAACCAAACCGTCCAGCTCGGCGACACCATAACGGTCACGCTGACGGTTCAAACTCATTTCCGGGGCTTCGGCGTATTTTTCGTCCCCGTCACCCTGACCGCAAGGCATTCCGGATTATCACAGAGGTATCACAAATGAAGATGGTTTTTGATAAACGGGGCATGTCCTTTGTAAAGACGGCGGTCATTATCATAGTTATCGCCATAGTGTTTTCCGTGATGCTCTCTTACGCCTCCATCATGTCAACCGTGAGCAGAACCCGGGATGATACCCAGCGGGTACTGGACAGTTTCTGTATCGAAAAAGCGGTTGAAATCTACGGCTCCATCAAGAACGGAAACAAAGACATGGCAAGCGGGACGTACACATCGGAGTTTATGGAAAAACTTACTACCGAGCTGGGCGTTGTAAGACAGGGCAACAATGCGTATCATCAAAGTAGAGGCAACATCATTTTTCGATACGATACCCCCCTGGTCGCCAATCTGAGCGAAGATACACTAACCCTGTCGATTGACTATGAGATCGTTGTCCCTGTCAGCTTCGCGGGCCAAAGGTTTACCGATCTTCGGATACCTCTGCGGACGGAATCTATCTATACCACGAAATATCAGGAAGGAACGTGAAAACAATGAAACGCAAGAAAAACAGCAAAATCCTTATGGGCATCATCGCGGGCGTGATCGTCTGCGCGGTTATCGGCGTCATCATTCTGACGGGAGGAGGCGCCGCCAATACGGAGAGTAACGGCCCTGATCTTAGGGATCCCACCGCCGAGGTCAATGTGCCGTCCCCTGATGTGCCGCTTCCATCAACACCAGACTTTGACTTGGCAGACCCCGGACACTCAAACGGACAGATGCCGACCCCCGACTTCATTCTTGATGTAGGCGGAAATCCGGGCAATGGCGATGAAAACAATACCCCCATCCAACCGGGAGCGACACCATTAGAGCCAATACCACGGCCCAGTGATCCACCCATTACGTTTCCCTCTCCCACCCCAACTCCGGCGGATGACGATGACACTGTCCAAACGCCGGCAAAACCAATAGAACCGGCTCTGCCGGAGCAACCGTCTGACGGCGGCGTCATAATCGGCGGCGATGACCACGACCATGCACCCTATAGCTGCAATACGAAAAACCACAAATGTGACTCCGCGATAACCCACGCATTTGTTACCAACCTTGAGATTGAGGGCTGTACATACTGCGATTCCCACTCCTGCCCCAGCTTCTACGGAACGGATCAATGGGGTAACGGCGGGTTATACCCGAAGCTCTGTCCGAAGTATAACATCAAGAGCGACCCTGTGCATACCTGTCAGGACTGCGGCAAAAAGACCGGGGACGGCAGCAACGGAACCTGCGCTCAATTCGTAAACGCGGACAACTGTCCCAACTGCGGTAAACATGTTCCGTCATGGACCTGTCACACCTGCGGCTAAAAGAATACACCCCAAGCGGCCCGGCTAAAATGCCGGGTCATTTTTTATGGAGGATACGACAATGAGAATGAAAATACTCCGAATCACATCCCTTCTGCTGCTCCTCGGCATAACTCTTTCGTCCCTGGTCATAAGCGCATCGGCGCTGTCATGGGACGGAAACTCATCGGGCGGCGGTGGCGGCGGAACGAGCGGCACCGCAAGCGGATACGCGGTCAGGTCAACCGACAACAATGTGAACTGCGTTGGCTACCGCTTCACCCTTGTGGACAAGGGCGGAAGCAACAAGGTAGCCAAAGTGATAGACGTATTCCGCAGCACATCATCCGGCACTACCGCGTATAACGGCAACCACGCATTTACAAACAAGCTGAATAAAAAGCAGCTTATCAACGGGCAAAACAACAGTTACAGCACATCAAGGACAACGGTGAATTACTATACGGAAGGCAGTATGGGCTTTGCCACGGCGCTGCCCGCTGCCAGCGGCATGGGTACATGGCAGAACAATACGACCAACCTCAACTCCATACTTTCAGCTTTGGGCGCAGGCAACATCAGCGGATTGAAAAACGGCGATAAAATCCTTGTGGAACCACTTTGGGACGTGAAGCTGAAAGGGACATACCATGCACTGACCACAACTGAAATCGCTATCTACGGCAAATATATCTTGGGGGTGAACAGCGACGGCGGCTCCAGCACCGTTTCCGATTCCTGGGGCTTTATCTCCCGGTTTACAAACCGGGAATACCCAAATGCCTTGTATACGCCGGACGGTCAGGGGTTATGGCCGGGCGTTAGTCCGATATCCTCCTCATCCCGGGGAACCTTTTACAACCTTATCAACAACGGTTACGGCGTGGGTATCGCCTATAATGAAACCCGCCCGGACTTCTCCCCTAATCTGAGCGTGAATGTCTGCGAAGCGTGGCGCGGCAGTATAGGAGTGCAGACATTCAAATATGGGACTTCCAACGGTTC
>Ga0082212_10009067_pt1 | contig 12867 bp, 9 predicted proteins | sample TergutNt197P3_FD_71548 | JGI IMG/M metagenome (GOLD analysis project Ga0082212, IMG submission 71548) | Neocapritermes taracua P3 segment gut microbial communities from Petit-Saut dam, French Guiana - Nt197 P3 | ecosystem: Host-associated > Arthropoda: Insects > Digestive system > Gut ... | reverse complement strand
CGGCTCGCTGGGAACGTGAATCGGCGGTACCACGGAGTCGTTCGGATTGTCGGTGGGACGCTGGGCATAAGTTTGCGGATCGCAAAGCGCAAAGAGCAAAGCGCAAAGCGCAGAGATTAACGTTAGCCGCGTCACCCTGTGACGCGCTGATGGTGGCCGCATGTTGTTTGGGATGTTATTCATTCTGTGATTGTCACACAAAAAACGATGCCTCTCCGCGTCGCAGGGCGACGCGGCTAACGATAACATTCTGCACTCTGCACTTTGCACTCTGCACTCTGCACTCTGCGTTTTTCACTCCTCGTCGATCAACGTTTTCTTATCGATGTTTTTGAGCATTTCTTCCACTCGTGCGATGATGTTGCGGGTGTCCGTGACGGTTTTGTCGATTTGGGCGATTTCGGCGGCGTCGTCGGTTTCGTCGGCCAGAGTCCGTGATGCCTCAAGTACGGTGCAACTGTTCCGCAACAGTGCGGCCATGTTGTACATCATGTCGTATTCAACGGTCAACATGTCATTGTCCTTTCTTCTGTTTCATCTCAAAGAGGTATTCTTTGGTTCTTTCGATTCTGGCATCGGTGAGAACCAAGGCATCATTGATAATCGGCACATACACGGTATCTTTGTATTTGTAAGCCATGTCACGAGAAAGTCTTAACGCCGTTTTGCAGATTTGAAACTGCTCAAGCATTACGATAAACATCTCTTTTTCATGCGGGGTCATTGCTTTCAGTCTTTCTTAATGGTGTGATCGTTCTACCATGCGCGTCGCAGGGCAACGCGGCTAACAACACTCTGCACAAAATTTCAAGACGGATACCGTAACAAATTATCGCCGCCGACGGAATAGCAATCTGTCAAAATTCCCCACTTTTTCAGACAGGATTGAAAGGGTTTACAGGATTGAGAGAGTTTTATTCTTGCTTTTTCTTTATCAAGATAATCCTGTTTATCCTGTCAGAAAGATTTTCAAAACGCCTTTCTGCGAAAAAAAATTGAAAAAACATGAATTTCGTGACTGTGAATGATTCATTTCCTTTGTAAAATAGAATATATGTATATAAAACTTTCCTGACTTTGTGGTATGATGTTATACTCATCGTTGATGCTGAGTTTCCAACACGGTGGACAGCCCAAGTTTACCGATCTTATGCATTCGGGCTGTTTTCCCTAACTTATTGTTTGTGGAGCGATTTATGGTAAGTGGACCGCAAATTGTTGTTGAAACGAAAAACCTGACAAAAATCTATCGTGACTTCTGGGGGCGCCAGAAAGTCCGTGCTCTCAAGGCTTTAGACCTTCAGATTCATAAAGGGGAAATATTCGGTCTGCTCGGTCCGAACGGTTCCGGGAAGACGACGACCATCAAGTTGTTACTCGGCCTGCTTTTCCCAACCAGTGGCGAAATCAGCATTTTGGGCAAAACAGCCTCCGATGTGGCCAAAAACGAGAAAATCGGTTACCTGCCCGAAGAATCGTATTTGTACCGATTTCTTAACGCCGAAGAGACGCTCGATTTTTACGGTCGGCTATTCAAAATGTCCGGGCCGGTGCGACGGCAGCGTGTGTCGCAACTCATTAATATGGTTGGACTTGAGTCGGCAAAGAAACGTCAGTTGCGCGAGTATTCCAAGGGTATGACGCGGCGTATCGGGTTGGCACAGGCGTTAATCAACGACCCCGACCTCATTTTGCTCGACGAACCGACCAGCGGCCTCGATCCTATCGGTACGAAAAACATGAAAGACCTGATTCTCGAACTCCGTGAACAGGGCAAAACGATTATCATGTCGAGTCACCTGTTGGCCGACGTGCAGGACGTTTGCGACCGTGTCGGCATTCTGTATCAGGGTGAGCTGAAAGAACTTGGCCGGGTGAGCGACCTCTTGCAGGTCAGCAATCAGACGGAAATTCGCGCCGAAAATCTCAGCGAGGACGCACTCAAGAAAATCGAACAGATCATCGCCGACGACGGGGCGAAATTAAACTTCAGCGGTCATCCGACGACCACGCTGGAAGACCTGTTCCTCAATATAATTAAGGAAAGTGAAGCCCGACCAGGCCGACGTATTCGCGGAGGAGGTCAAGAATGATTATTGAACACCCTATTCCCCCGGTTATTAGCTTTTTGGGACAAAACGGCTTGATTTGGCTGTTGGCTCTGGTTGTTGTAGCGGCAATCGTTTTTGTCGCGGGATTGCTGGTCTCAATCGCCCGCTACGGCAGCGTCGGCAAGGGCTGGAACGCCTTCGCACGCGGAGCCGTTGACATTTTGGAAGAGTCGTTCACCTACACATTTTACCTCTTCCCACTTGCGGTGTTGCTGATGATCGGCCTGTTGTGCCATGGCGCGGCAGTCGGTTTTACGCCAAGTCACCTCCTGGCCATCGGATTTTCGGTGGGTTTTGCCGCTTTTTCCCTGGTGATGAATTTCATCGGATGGAGTTGTGCCGTCTCCCGGCACACAGGAAGCATCGGTGCCCGAACAGCCGCCGTTTTTCAGGACGCCATGTTCGCCTGGCGTCGCGTTTGGGCGATTGCAAGGTTGGCGATTCAGGAATCGGTGCGGCGGCGTGTGCTGTTCATCTTTCTGGTATTCGTCATCGTCCTCATGTTCGCCGGATGGTTTCTCGACCCAGATGCGACCGACCCCGCTGCGGTTTATCTGGCGTTTGTACTGTCGATGAGCACCTACCTCTTGTTGCTGTTGGCCCTGTTTTTGAGTGCTTTCAGTCTGCCGAACGACATCAAGAACAAAACGATTTACACGATCGTGACCAAGCCGGTGCGTTCGAGCGAAATCGTACTCGGACGCATGTTGGGCTTCGGCATCGTCGGGACGGTTCTGCTGTGCGGTATGGCTCTGTTGAGTTACCTGTTCGTGTCGTTTTCGTTGCAGCATGAGCACGTTTTGACGCAAAAAGACCTCGTTGCCATCAAATACTCCGACGAGGAAATGACCAATCTGAATGCATCGGACGAGCCTTACATCACGCACACCGGCACGACGCGCATCGCCAACGGTCACCGTCACAACGTCACGTTGTATTCCAACGGCTATGTGAAACTGGAAAACGCGAACAAACATGGTCACACAGCCACTTGGGTGAACGCACCCAAAGACGGGGAAGCACCCGCTGCTGGGGAAGAGCAGGTCAATCGCTATATCGTTTACAAGTCGCAGGACATGTTGCAAGCCCGTGTTCCGCGTTACGCCACGGCGATGGTTTTCCGCGATGACGAAGGGGTTGATCGAACAAAAGGGATTGACGTCGGTCATGAATGGGGGTATCGCTCCTACATCGGTTCGTTTAACAACTCGACGAAAAACGCAGGCGTTTGGTCTTTCGAAGGAATCACGCCCGAACGCTTTCCCGACGGTTTGCCGGTCGAAATGACGCTTGGCGTGTATCGTTCCTACAAGGGCGATATGGAAAAACTCATTCAGGCGAGTATCTCGCTGAGGAATCCTGAAACAGGGTTGCATCTTGAGGTCGAGGTTTTCCCGACGGAAAAATTTATCACCAAATCGTTATTCATTCCGACGGAGTACCACGATGTTTCGGCAACGGTCGAGCAACGGGAAGCGATTAATGAACTTAACCCGGCGGGAGGTCATATTGTCACACCAAAGCAAGAGGACAAAGATGAGTCGCTGGCCGACAAGCGGGAATTCAACCTCTTTGATGATTTCGTGACTGCAGACGGCAAGCTGGAAATTTGGCTTCGCTGCCTCGACAACCAGCAGTTCATCGGAGCCGGTTTTCACGACCTTTATTTGCGTGAAGCCGATGCCGCCGTGATTCCCAACTTTTTCAAAGGTTATTTCGGCATTTGGATGCAAATGCTTCTGGTCATTGCGTTCGGCGTATTACTCAGTACCTTCCTGGGCGGCCCGGTTACGATGGTCTCGCTGTTCGGCGTGATGATCGCGGGATTTTCGCGGCGGTTGCTCATGGCCGTTGCACTGGGCGAAAATCTCGGCGGCGGTGCCCTTGAGTCGTTTATGCGAATGTTGACGCAACAAAACCTGATGGAAGACATGAACAAGGGCATGGGAGCGGCCTTCATCATCATGTTGGACAAGGTCAGCGGCGCGCTGCTGGTCGTACTCGGTCAGGTGATTCCGCCGCTTTATGACTTTGTCAACTATGAAACGGCCTTGCAACGGGGATTCGATGTCCCGCTGGGTTGGATGGTCGTTCATGGTCTGACGGCTTTCGGCTATGTTCTGCCGATTTTCCTTATCGGATATATCATTCTCAAAAATCGCGAGGTGGCAAAATGACAAACACCAGATTTCAAACGAAGATCATTTATATCGTCATCATCGCCGTATTGCTCGTTCCGCTGTTTGTGCTCGGCAGACCGGCTTCCATTCAAAAGGGAGACGAGGGGCAAGTCAAGTTGAGCGGCGGCTATCTGGCCGACCTCCGGCAGCAGGAAGACATCACCGATGCCCAGTTGGGTGAGATTGATCCCGGGAGTAGCACGATGAAACTAGCCACCTTCGGAATGCGGGGCGTGGCTCTGGTATTGCTTTGGAACAAATCGCTCGAATACGAGAAGAAATCCGATTGGAACAACGTCGTTGTGACCAGCAACCAGATCACTATGCTGGAACCGCGTTTTACAACCGTTTGGGACTTCCTGAGTTGGCGAATGGCCTATAACGGCTCGCGCGACCAAGACGACTATCGCGAACGTTACCGTTGGGTCATTCGGGGTTACGATTATCTGGAAGATGGAATCCATTATAATTTGAAGGCCCCGTTCCTCTACCACAAAGCCGGGTGGATGATATCGCAAAAAATAGGCATTGCCGACGAAAAGGTGCAGTTCCGCCAATTGTTCCGTCAGGATGACGAATTCCACAAAGCCGCGCATATCCCATATCCGTCGGGAACGCCGTCTGTCGACGATAGGGACAATTGGCTTTATGGTATCCCACTCTACGGGCGTGCTGAAGATATCTACGCAAAAGAGGAAGCCAGCTTTCTTGAGAAAAAGGCGGCCGGCCTTCTCAGCGACGTCCAAGTGAAGGATTTCTATGATACGGATAATAAAAAGCGGAGCATCGGCGGTATGGCGCGTCCGTTGTTTTACGCTCACTCGCGAATGAATTGGATTCACTATGCGGACTATTATGAACAGGACGGCAGTTTTGGCGAAAGAGCCAGAGAAAACTGGCGGACAGCCCAGGGAGTCTGGGAACGATTTGGTGAAAAAGTGATCCCCACGACGATTGACGACCGCAAGAATCCCGGTGATAAACGAGTCATTTCCCTGAATGCGGCGGCGGAGACTCAGGCGGAAATCGACAAACTGAACGCGGACCTGGAGTCCCTGCTTGCACCGCGAACAAAAAAAGACCTGTATGTCGAACGTTGGAACACGCTCACCGAACTACAACAGGGGACTCTTGTCGATGCCCTGAAAAATGTCGATGCCCTGAAACAGGGAACTCTTGTCGATGCCCTGAAAAAACCCTATCCGGAGCAATTCGAGGCTATTTGCGATTATTTGGATGAAACTCGCCCTAATTGGAAAGAAGAATTGACCGCCCTGCGAAACTCGCTCATCGAAGCCCCGGAAGAACTGGACGCGTTCTTAATCCCCGAACCGATTCGCAAAGGAAATCGAGGAATGGAACAGAGCGACGACCGCGATGAAATCAATATGGCGCAAAAAGCCTCGCGTGCTCTGGAAGAAGTAACCAACCAGGCATCGAGTGCCCTTGTGATGAATCCGGCGGCCATTGCCGGAGAAATCGGGCGCATGGTCACCCAGCAGCGCGACGCATACAACAAGCAGCAAGCTGAACTGGCGGAAAACCCGGATTTGGCCAACGAGCCGGATTTCATAAAATTGGAACCGCCGTCCGACGAAGCCGTCAAAAATGTACAGCGTGCCCGGGATATTGTGCAAGACTTGGAAGATGAGGGTTACCGTCACCAATTGCCGAAGATGTTCTGCGAATTGACCAATTACATTCATTACGGCCAGCAGATCGAAGTTGAACAGACGACGGAAGCCGTTGCTGCCAATGAAGCGAAGTTTCTAGCCCGGAAAGCGTACAACCAAGACGCCGATGTTTTCGAAGCGAATCGCAAGTATTTGGAATCGATGCGAATTTGGAGCGAATTGCTGGAGAATCCCCGGTATGAATATCTCCGGAATGATTTGTTCCGCCGCGACTTCCTCGAATTTGTCGAAAAATACCATGTTGTGACCGACAAGTTGGACGATGCGGAGCGTGGAAGCCTGTACCCGATCGACTTTCCGTTTGCGAATGTCGTTCGCTTGGAATTCGAGAACGGGAGAATTGACCCGATGAGGGACTCGCTCGATTATCTGAGACAATGTTACGAAAAAGGTGAATACGACGAAGTTGTGGATCGGTCGGTATTGCTCATCAATGCCTGGAAAGGTTTCATGGAAGGAAATGAATATCTAAAGTACGCCCCGGTGCCGGAATACAAGGACGAAGTGGTGGAAGTTTTTGCCCTCTATGTCGATTCGCTGCAAAAAACGGGACGTGAATTTGCGTCCGACATCGTGTTGTTGGACTTTATCAACGATGTAATGTACTACGAACCGATGACGCGTGAAGCCCTCGGCAAGTCGAAGCAAGTCGATCAGGATCAAGAAGGCGGCGAGGCACTTTTGGCCAAATTAGAGTCGGCTGCACTGGATTGGAGTCTCGTCGTGGAACAGTTCCCCGTTTTGAAACTGCCGCCGATGGAAACTTATGTGAATCCGTCCAACTACGAAAGAACGGAACACTTGCGTAACTGCTATGATGAGATTGCCGTTCTCATTGCCAGGTATGTACCTCTCTGCGAAAATCTGAAGCGTCCGATCACGACGGATTTCCCGTTGTACGAAATGTTGCCGCCGGGTGTCAATGCGGTCGATCCGGCAACTGTCACTCCGTCAACGGTTGAGGCTCCGGTTGCTGATCCTCCAGCGGTTGATACTTCGGCAGACGAGCCGCAAACGGACGAGGTCCCGACCGTTGAATCCGTTGCCGAACCCGTTCAGGTTGAGGACGTTGCCGAACCCGATCTGCAAGAATTGCTTTCCGACGATGAGTTCTAGTTGAAAAGGCGGGACATTGTGTCGAAAACCATACGGCTTGCCATTTATTTCGATGACGAACTGCGGGCGATCAAGGAACTGGTCGTCCCGGTTGTCATTGGTCGCAGTCGCGACGTCAATCTCACGATTCCCCATCCGATGGTCAGCCGTCGCCATTGTTTCATTTACGAGGAAAAAGGAACGGTTCGCCTGCAAGACCTCGGTTCGTTGAACGGCACGTATCGCGGACGAGAACGAGTGACGGATTTGGTACTCGAAGACGGCACCGAGTTCCTGATCGGAAACATACGCTTCGTCGTTAATCCCGCTGACACAGTCAAGTCGGCAATTTTTCCGGTTTCGCCGGGTTCGGACTTTGTGAAAACGGAAATCACGCCGGACGACATTCCGCCGCCTTTGCCGCCTCTGGTTATACAACCTGCCGAGGCGGATTCCTCGACGAACCTTCCGTCGGCGGCAGTGATTTCGCCTCCTGCCGCACCGGTCTCGCCGACAACCCCGAGTTTTATCAAACCGTTGTCACTGCCGCCGCTCCCGCCACAAGACGCGGGAAACAACGTCGTCGATTTAAGTGATGTGATTGATCTGGCCAGCATCTCTGATAAAGAGGTGTCAACGCCGCCGCCACTGCGGGAGTCAAAGTGACGCCTGCCAATTCCCGCGATGATGCTTCGCAAGGCATGATGTTTGAGCGGGCGTTTCTGCAATCCGAAAACCTTGTCCGACATGCCAACGCAGGTATCTTGCTCGCCGCGTCAGGCGGTGCCGACAGCACGGCCATGTTGCGGTGCTTCGTCGCCTTTCTGCAACCCAATGCCATTCCCGCCGCAATTCATGTCGCACACGTCAATCACGCCTTACGGGAACACGAATCGGACAACGATGCGATGTTCGTCCGGCAATTGGCCTCGCAATTCGACTTACCGTATCATGAAACGCGACTGACGCCGGACATGTTCGCGGCGGACAATTCCGGCAGTCTCGAAGCGGCGGCACGCAAGTTGCGGTACGATTTCCTGCAACGCACAGCCGAGCAAAATACATTGCGTCATGTCGCCGTCGCGCACAACGCCGACGATCAGGCCGAAACGGTTTTGCACCGCATCATTCGCGGAACAGGCATCGCGGGTTTGGCCGGCATTCCGCCGGTGCGTCCGCTGGGTGAGGCCGTGACGCTTATTCGTCCCATGTTGCCGTTTTCGCGTCGGCAAATACTCGCATATCTCGACGCAATTAAACAACCGTTTTGTACCGATTCGACCAACGCCGAAACACACTACACGCGAAATAAAATCCGCAATGACCTGTTGCCGCAAATTGCTGTGGGGTATAATCACGCAGTGGTTGATGCTCTTGTCCGATTGGGAACTCAGGCCGCCGAATGGTCGGAATACATCAAGACGCAAACAGACGTTCTGTACGAACGTGCTGTGACACACCACGCAAATTACGTCGCCGTACAGGTTGCGGCACTTGCCGGTGTGCCGCAGTTGTTGGTGCGCGAATTGTTCGTGATGATCTGGTCGCGGCAACAATGGCACCTGCGCGACATGACTTTCGCCCACTGGCAACAGCTCGCCGAAATGACACTACCGCAAAAGCAATCGTCGCACAAGCAAGTTTTTCCCGGTGTTATTGTCGCCGAACGAACGGCTGCACAATTGATATTACAACCCGCCCAATCAGAGCCGCGCACATAGTAAGTGAAAAAACAGTCAGATCCCGCTGCGTAAGCAAGGGACAAGGTTTGCGCGTCACAGAGCGACGCGACCAACTCTCCCCAAGCCCCCTTGGATTGATCTGCAAAACGTCCTATAATTGTAGTGGGAGTTTGTGTTTTTTGTTTGACCATTCAATTTCTGGAAAAGGGTACTATGGAATCGCCGCGAATTCGTCGGGCTTTGATGAGTGTCAGTGATAAAATGGGCTTGGCCTCGTTTGCCAAAGGTCTTGTGGCCGCAGGAGTTGAGCTTTACAGCACCGGCGGGACGCGGAAACACCTCGCTAACGAGGGCATTCCCGTACGCGACATTTCCGATTACACGGGCTTCCCCGAAATGATGGACGGTCGGCTCAAAACGCTGCACCCGAAGGTTCACGGCGGCATTCTTTTTCGGCACGATAACCAAAGTGACGTGAAATCGATGGTCGAACACGGCATTTTGTCTTTCGAACTGGTCGTCGTCAATCTGTATCCCTTTGAGGCCACCGTTGCGAAAGAAAACGTGACCGACGAAGAAGCCATTGAGCAAATCGACATCGGCGGCCCAACGATGGTACGTGCGGCGGCGAAAAATCACAAATTTGTGACCATCGTGACACACTCGGAGCAATACCCGGTTGTACTTGAACAGGTTCAGGCAACCGGGACAACAACGTTGCCGTTGCGACGCTCGTTGGCAAAAGACGCTTTTACACACACGGCTTCGTATGACACGGCGATTTCGCGGTTTTTCATTGAGCGGTCGTCCGACGGCGAGTTCCCGGAAACTTTCAACACGTCGTTTCGGCGTGAAGCCGTTTTACGTTATGGCGAAAACCCGCACCAAAAGGCCGCATTATACGTTGACAAGAAGTCGCGGTCGGCCAACGTGGTTTCCTCGCGACAGTTGAACGGCAAGGAACTGTCGTACAACAACATACTTGATCTTGATTCGGCCTTGGCTATTGTGCGGCGGTTTGATTTGCCTGCCGTTTCGGTCATCAAGCATAACAACCCCTGCGGTGCCGCGATTGCCGACACAATTTCCGAAGCGACACGCAACGCAATGGCCGGCGATCCACTCAGTGCCTTTGGTTCGGTGTTGGGCTTTAACCGCAACGTTGACGCCGCCACCGCCGAATTGCTCTCGCAGCCTGGGTTATTCGTTGAAGCCATTGTCGCACCGGAATTTGACCCACAGGCACTCGAAATCCTCAAAACGAAGCCGAAGTGGCACGCCAATGTGCGGCTGTTGCAATGTGGGACGTTAGTGCCCCGTAACCCCGCCGCTAGCCACCGGCCACTAGCCACTCATGTACGTATTCTCGAAGGCGGGGCTTTGTTGCAAGATGCCGACGTGGAAAACGACACGGAAGACCAATGGCAGGTGGTAACCGACACCAAGCCGACGGAATTACAACTGGCCGACCTTCGTTTTGCGTGGGAAATCGTCCGACATGTCAAGTCGAATGCCATCACGCTGGCCAAAGGCGGCATGTTGCTCGGCGCAGGAGCAGGCCAGATGAGCCGCGTCGATTCCGTCGAAATTGCCATCAAAAAAGCAGGTGACCGCATTGCCGATTCGGTGCTGGCTTCGGATGCCTTTTTCCCCTTTCCCGATTCGATTGACGCGATTTCGCAACACGGTGTCAAGGCGGTTATCCAACCCGGCGGTTCGCGCAACGACGAGTCCGTTATCGAAGCATGCAACAAATACGACATCACAATGATCTTCACCGGGCAGCGGCACTTTAAGCATTGAGTTCTCGCGAATTGGTCGTTAATCGCGTCGCAAATGATTTTTCACTCTGCAAAAACATAATTCAGCCGCCCAATCGGTGCCGCGTCGCCGTCGATATAAAACGAGTGAATATTGCCGTAGATCGGGCCGTTGTCGGCCCATTTGAACTGCATGTTGATTGGCGAGGTGCCAAGCCCAATGAAACTGCGGGGTACGCAGAAGTGCATTTGATTGCCTTCAACCTTGCAGGCGGCGGTTGCAACCTTGTCCCAGTTCCATCCGCCGGTTGAGCGTTCGATGAATGCCTGATCGGTTGCATCACTCGCGGCACGATTGACGGCGAAATGATAATTTTCCCAATGCGGAGTGTCTGTTGCTGACAATTGCGGGAAACTCAAATACAGCGTCATTGCGTTTTCCGCCGTCGAATTCTTGATGGCATCAACGGTTTTGACGTAAAAATAAATGTGCTCGGCATCGAACGCGACTTTCATCTCGTCAAAGTCGTTTTGCCCCGTTTTGTTTGTGTAATGCAGTTCGCCGTAGCCTGCAATATCGCGGTCAATGATGTCGTTGGTGTAATCGCGGTATTGCGGCGTGACGGAGTCCCATTGCGAAAACAGGCCGCCAATGCCAATCGTCTTGCGCGCGTCCTGCCCAACCTTTTGCAGCGGCGGGACTCCCTTGAATTTGCGGATGCCGTTGATCATGAGCATATAGTAATTGTCGCCGTAACCACCCTGCATCGGTTCGAGGTCGCGGCTGTTGTTCATGTCACAAAGGTCAACGAAACCGACCGGTTCGTTCGGAATGCCGAAGTTAAACCGCATCGCGATCCATTCGTTCCAACCGGTGAGAAACGCGATTTTCGGGTCTTGCTCAATCGCGTAATCAAACTGTTCTGCAAAGTTATAACCGTGCAACACCGCGTCGGGGTCAGGGTCGTTTATGCCGTCGTGCCAACTCCGCGTGCTGTTGCTTTGGTCGCCGTAAAACGCGCTTGAACTGAAGCGTATCGTTCCGTTATGCTGGGCTACCGACACGCTGACAATCTCGTTTTCGCCCTGCGCGTTTTTGAAAACATGCTGCGGATGCTCGAACGCAATCCACGGAAAACCGTCGTCATGATATTTTCCTTCATTCGGCCATTGCGATTTTTTGATGCGGAAGAAATCTTTGACCTCGTCGCTTGCTTCCTCCGGGTGCCCGATGATCATCGGCTTTCCTTCCCAGTAAAACCAAAGGTCGGGGTACAACTTGGTCTTGTAAAACGCCTCATAAATATTTTGCATCGTTTTGCCCGAACTGGAATTGGTGTAATGCACGAGTTTCGGGACGTTCCAGCCTTTCTTTTGGTACTCGTCAAGGATTTCGCACAAGAGCAGCACCGGAGTTGCGTAATGAGCGGCGTTGGTCGCGTCGAAGACGAGAAAATCAACACCGGCATCGGTCAGCATTTGGACGTGTTTCCGCATGACCCAGGCATCTTCCGAGGTGTAATAACCGAACATCGGTTCGCCCCAGTGATGAAACAGCGACATGGGACCCCAGGCCGGGTGATCGGGATCATGAACCGCATCGGGGTGTTCGGCCACGATTTTCATGACATCGTAAGGCCCTGTCTTGCCGTGCTGGGCCAGCCACAAAAAATAAAACATGCCGACATAACGATCCTGCTGCGGAGCTTTTGCACCCACGTCGCCGGGCATGGTCAGCACCCGCCCGAGGTCATCAACCCCCGCATAAGCTCCGTTCGCGGCGGGCAAAGCCGGGTTGACTTTCGACTCCTGCGCAAAAGCAGGATGGCAGATCAGACATAAAAGGCAAGTTAAGACAAGTATACGTTTCATGGGTGCTCCTAATATTTTATGTGCCTTTATTTTATGGATGCTTCTCACTCTTCCGCCCCTTCCCGCCGCCGCTGCTTGGCCAATTTCTCGCACAATTATTGTGTGGATACTATTTGGCAAAAGCTGGGGGACTTCATTTTTCCACCTACTTTGACATTTTGTGTATCCTTAATCAAAAAGCGGTCGATGATTGTTGATAATCTGTGGATTCAAACCTCATTACGCCGGATTATACACGATTTTGTACGAGAAAAACAGATACTAATGATAGTGGGTGTGAATTGTGTGGGGGAAACAGAAATATTCTGCATTCTTCATTCTGCACTCTGCATTAATATTGCGATTTTTCTTAGAAATGGTATATTATTTTTTGAAAGTTACGATTTTCTATTACCATTTCACCCGAGGGGAGTCACAATGGACTTACAGCGACAATATGAAGACGATTTTGCGATGACGCAACAGTTTGCCCT
>Ga0082212_10009066_pt1 | contig 12868 bp, 12 predicted proteins | sample TergutNt197P3_FD_71548 | JGI IMG/M metagenome (GOLD analysis project Ga0082212, IMG submission 71548) | Neocapritermes taracua P3 segment gut microbial communities from Petit-Saut dam, French Guiana - Nt197 P3 | ecosystem: Host-associated > Arthropoda: Insects > Digestive system > Gut ... | reverse complement strand
TACCCCCAAAAAAAAAAAGCCTGATTTTGGTGTTTTGTTTTTGGGGGCGGATTTTAAAAACCCACCCCCCCCCAACCCCCGACCCCCGGGGCCCAAATCCCCCCCCCCCCCCGCTAGAAGGTTGATTTTGTCCCTAAATTGCGTAAGAATTTCCCTTCATTTCTAGCCAGTATATTTCATCTTTTGGAATTTGGCATAATGCGATTTCTGAAAATATCTTTTGTCTTGTTTTTGTCCGTCGTGTTTCTTTCCTGTTCCCGTTCTTCTGAAAAAGGCGGGGGGCATACGGCGTCAATGCAGATAAAAGGTTCAGATACCATTGTCAACCTCATTCAGGTCTGGGCTGAAAAGGTTGTTGAAAAGAATTCTTCCTACAATGTAGGCGTTACGGGTGGCGGTTCGGGAACCGGCTTTGCCGCCCTGATAAACAAAACCTGCGACATAGCGATGTCATCCCGGGTAATCGAAGAAAAAGAATCCGCTATGGCGGCGGAAAAGAACGTGGTTCCGGTTGAATATATAGTGGGTCTTGATGGCCTGGCGATACTTATTAATAAGGATAATCCGGTTAACGAACTGACTCTGGAACAGTTACGTGATATTTTCATGGCAAACATTACAAACTGGAAGGAAATCGGAGGCGAGAACAGAAAAATCGTCATTCTTTCCCGCGAAAGTAATTCCGGCACACACATGTTTTTCAAAGAGCATGTCTTAAGGCATAACGACAAAAAATCAAAGGATGAATTCTCGCCCCGCGCCCTGCTCATGCCCTCGTCCCAAGCGATATACGACGAGGTTTCCCAGAATCCCCACGCTCTTGGCTATGTGGGAATGGGGTACATTAACGACAACGTCAAAGCCGTTTCGGTTGCGATAGACGAAAACAGCGATTATTTTTATCCGAATCCAATCAATGTAATGACTGGACAATATCCCATATCAAGACCGTTGTACCTTTACACAGACGGAGAGCCGAAGGGAGTCGTTAAGGTGTTTATCGACTACGCTTTATCCGAAGAAGGTCAAAGAATCGTCGCGGAAACCGATTTTGTACCTATAGCCGCCATGTAAACAAAGCGAATTATGAAAAGAAAAATCGATTCAATAATAGAAGCCATAATATTTATCTGCGGGATGCTGTCCATAGTATTTGTTGCACTGATATTTTGCTTCCTGCTTAAAGAAGGATTTGCTTTCTTTAAAGAATTCGGCGTTACAGGCTTTATTGCGGGAGAGTTGTGGTATCCCACTTCCGATCCTCCAAAATTCGGCATCCTTTCTTTAATAGCAGGCTCGCTTATGGTAACCGTGTGCGCGTGCGTAATAGCCGTTCCTATAGGAGTTATGTCGGCGCTGTATATTTCTGAAATCGCGCCTAAAGGAGTACGGGACGTTTTAAAATATTTTGTCGAACTTATGGCGGCAATACCAAGCGTGGTTATTGGTTTTGTCGGCATGGTTACGCTTGTGCCGCTTGTAAGAACGTTTTTTGATATCCCGACCGGGCTGACCGCTTTTTCCGGATCGGTAATGCTCGCGTTTATGGCGATGCCGACGATAATCACCATATCCGAAGACGCCGTGCGCTCGGTTCCCTGGTCATACAAGGAAGGCGCCCTTGCCCTCGGCGCGACAAAATGGCAGACGCTGCACCGCATAGTCTTGAGGGCGGCGATGCCGGGAATCATCGCCGCGATAATGCTCGGCATAGGGCGTGTAGTCGGGGAAACAATGGCGGTCATGATGATAACCGGAAACGCCGCCCAGATACCTTATTCGATTTTTGAGCCTGTAAGAACGATGACGGCGACAATCGCCGCTGAAATGGGCGAAACGGTGAAAGGTGGAATGCACTACAGATCCCTTTTTGCAATAGGGCTTGTTCTGTTTCTTATTACATTTTTAGTAAATTTCACAGCCGATCTGTTTTTGGGGAAAACCAAAAAATAAATGTTTAGACTAAACCCAAAAATATCTCAGAAGATTTCCTACGCGGTTTTATTCTTCGCCACGATACTGGCCATAATTCCGGTATCCATCATTGTTTTTATCATTATAAAAAACGGAGCGTCAGCCATAACCTGGGAATTTTTGACCGCCATGCCCAAAGACGGCATGAGAGGCGGCGGGATTTTTCCCGCTATCGTAGGGACGCTCTCGATAGTTTTGTGTGCGATTGCGTTAACTTTACCCATCGGTGTTTGCGCAGCAATATACTTAAATGAGTACGCGAAGGATAATCTGCTTACGCGAATCATAAAGCTGGCAATCGTAAATCTTGCCGGCGTTCCGTCGGTAGTATACGGACTGTTCGGGCTTGGAATTTTCGTAATGTTCCTGCAGCTCGGCGTTTCGATTATAGCCGGAGCTTTAACTTTGTCCATAATGGAACTGCCTGTAATCATAACCACGGCAAGAGGCGCCTTGAGCAGCGTACCGCATTCTTTCAGGGAGGCGAGTTTGTCTTTAGGCGTCAGCCGCTGGCAAACAATCAGGCATATCGTTCTTCCTAACGCTTTGCCGGGAATTTTGACGGGCGCGATTTTGAGCATTGCAAGGATTTCAGGGGAAACCGCGCCGATAATGTTTACGGCGGCGGCTTTTTACGTTCCACACCTGCCACAATCCGCTTTCGATCAGGTCATGGCGCTGCCCTATCATTTGTATATTATTTCAACTCAAATACCGAATATGCCGAGAAACATAATTTTTGGAACGGCCCTGGTTTTGCTGATGATGGTTTTGTCGATGAGTTTATTTGCCATAATTGCGAGAATATATTTTAGAAAACACAGAAAGTGGTAAGGAAATGCTGATTAATTGTCTGCGCGGGATGAAGCGCAAGGCGCGCGGAGCGCAGGAATCGAGGCATATATGGAAATATGTCGAGGTTACGAGCACCGCGCAACGCGGCGATTCGCCCGTACAGGCAATTAATCAGCGCTTTCGTAATAAAATCCGCCCTGAAGGGCGTAACCCAATAGCACAGGGCAACGCCCTGTGGGTTTTATATAAAAGATGCGCGATAAGATAAATGTAGAAAATTTACGTTGTTTTTACGGCGGACAGTGCGTTCTGGAATCATTGAATATTAATGTTATAGAAAATGAGATACTGACTATCATTGGCCCGGCAAACAGCGGAAAGACCACCTTTTTACGAACCCTTAACAGAATGAACGACTTTGACGTGAATTATTCTCGCAAGGGCGCGATATATCTCGACGACGACAATATTTTCAATATGAACATGGAAAAACTCCGGAAACGTGTCGGGATGCTTTTTGCCATGCCGATACCTTTGCCGATGTCGATCTACGAAAACATCGTTTACGCGCCGAAAAGACTTGGTCTTGCCAGTAAAAAAAGTGATCAGCACGCGGTGGTTGAGCAGGCGCTAAGAGACGCTTCCCTTTGGGATGAAGTAAAAGACAGGCTTGACTCTTCGGCGATGAAACTGTCGGGAGGGCAGCAGCAAAGGCTTTGCATAGCAAGAATTCTTGCCATAGATCCTGAAGTAATTTTATTTGACGAGCCATGTTCGGGGCTTGATCCGATTTCGACGGCGAAAGTCGAGGAATCCATGATATTGCTGAAGGAAAAATATACGATTGTCCTTGTAACGAACAATGTAAAGCAGGCTTCAAGAGTCGGAAGCAGAACGGCGTTTTTCCTTATGGGAAAGCTTGTCGAGGTCGATACAACGGAAAAGTTGTTTGTGTCACCGGAAAATAAGCAGACGGAAGATTATATTACGGGCAGATTTGGGTAGGGACGCACGATTTGTCAACCAAAATACAAATTAAAAATTTTAATCTCTGGTACACCGATTTTCACGCTCTTAAAAACGTGAATATCGATGTCGAGGAAAAACGCATCACCGCGATGATAGGCCCTTCGGGATGTGGTAAATCCACCCTTTTGCGCGCGATAAACAGGATAAACGATACCATTGAGGGCGTGCGCGTAAACGGCGAAATAATCGTCGTCGACAAAAATATTTACGGTGGAAATACGGATGTAGACGCCCTGAGAAGAAACGTCGGCATGGTTTTTCAACGGCCCAATCCTTTTCCGATTTCCATTTATGAAAATGTGGCTTTCGGACTGAAAGTCAATGGAATCGCATCCAAGAAAAGCGTCATCGACGAAACCGTCAAACAGAGCCTCGAAGCCGTTCTGCTTTGGGACGACATAAATCATAAACTGAAAAAATCCGCGCTTACGCTAACTCTTGAACAGCAGCAAAGGCTTTGTATAGCGAGAGTTATAGCGGTAAAACCGCAGATCATTCTTTTGGACGAACCCTGTTCGTCTCTCGACCCTGTTGCGACGCAAAGAATAGAAGAGTTGATGGTGCAGCTCAAGGATACGTACACGATAGTTATAGTAACGCACAATATGCAGCAGGCGGCGAGAGTTTCCCATGACACCGCGTTTATGCTGCTTGGTGAACTCATAGAATTTGCCGAAACCGGAAAAATATTTACAAATCCCGACAGAAAAGAAACGGATGATTACGTGAGCGGGCGTTTTGGATAAAAAAGGTAAACAAAAATGAGAAGACATTTTGAAGTGGAAATGAGCGATTTGAAGAACCGCCTTATGGATATGTGCGGGCTTGTTCAGGAAATGATAAAAACCGCCGGCGACGGGCTTATGCGCAGAGATTCGGAACTATTCAACACGGTTTTTTCTCTGGAAAAAGACGTTAATGTTCAGGAAATAGTTGTTGATGATAAGTGCCTGAAATTAATAGCGTTGAACCAGCCCGTAGGCTCCGATTTGCGTTTTCTCACGTCTGCCATGAAAATTAACAGCGATTTGGAAAGAATGGGCGACGAAGCCGTAAACATAAGCAAATGGGCTTTCAATTTACTTAAATATCCGGTTTTAAAGCCGTTGATAGATATCCCGAAAATGTCTGATATCGTTCAACAAATGGTAGCCGACAGCATCATGGCATTTAATACTACCGACGCCGAACTTGCCAAAGCCGTGCTTCTTAAAGACGATGAAGCCGACGATTTGCAAAAAAAGCTTATTTCGGAACTCAAAGATTGCATGGTTAAGTCATCGGATTTTGAAACGATCCAGTGCGCGGTGGATTTAATGTTCATTTCAAGGAGCATCGAAAGAATCGGCGACCACGCGACCAATATCAGCGAAGACGTGATTTTCATGGTTCACGGCAAAGATGTGAGACATCCGAGGGCCCATGTTTTCAAGGTAATAGAGCCTAATGACTGAAATGAAGCTTGTATGCCCGGTTCCCGTTAATCGTTACCCGAACGTTGTTCTGGCACACGGCGGCGGCGGAAGAATGACGCAGCAGTTAATCGAAAGCGTGTTTCTGCCGGCGTTTGGCAATCCCATCCTCGGCGAAAAACATGACGGCGCGGCATTTGACCTATCCGCCGGGAAATTCGCGCTCACCACCGATTCATATGTCATTCACCCACTGTTCTTTCCCGGCGGAAATATCGGCGAGCTTGCAGTTAACGGTACCGTAAATGATCTTTCCATGTGTGGCGCGAAGCCGCTTTATCTGAGCGCCGGGTTTATCATCGAGGAAGGCCTCCCGATGGAAACGCTCCAGAGTATCGCGCAATCAATGAAAAGCGCGGCTGAAGCCGTTGGCATTCAAATCGTCACGGGTGATACGAAGGTTGTCAATCGGGGAAAGGGGGACGGTATTTTCGTAAATACGACTGGAATCGGCCAGGTAGTCGTCGGACAAACCATCTCGCCTTCTTCCGTAAGAACCGGAGACGTCATAATTTTGAGCGGAGACATAGGCAGGCACGGTATCGCCATCATGGCCGTCCGCGAAGGGCTTGAATTTGAAAGCGTAATAGAAAGCGACTGCGCGCCGCTCAATGGAATCGTTTTATCGTTAATTAAGGCGGAAATAGAAATTCACTGTTTGCGTGATCTCACGCGCGGCGGTCTCGGCAGCGCGCTTGTAGAAATCGCCGAAGCGGCGGGGCTTGAATTTGAAATTAGTGAAAACGCCGTACCTGTACGCGAAGATGTGCGCGGCGCGTGCGAAATCCTGGGTTTTGACCCTTTATATGTTGCAAACGAGGGACGGTTCGCAGTTTTTGTTCCCGAACGTGAAGCGCAGCGGACACTGGAAATCCTGCGCCTTCATCCATTGGGAGAAGACGCGCAAATCATCGGGCATGTTGATAAAGATACGAGTCCGGGCCTTGTCACCATGCGCAGCCGTATCGGCGCATCACGCATCGTAGATATGATCAGCGGGGAACAACTGCCGCGCATATGCTGAGGAAACGCTAATATATCCCCAGAGAATGTCCGCCATCTATCGTGATAACGTCGCCGGTTATATGATTGGCGGCATCGCCGGCAAGGAATACCGCCAATGCTCCTATTTCAATAGGTGTTCCCAATCGACCGTCGGGCGTTACTCCGGCCATACCTCCCAGAACCGTTTCGTCGAGTTTTTCTACGGCTTCAGACCATGTATAACCCGGCGCGATTGCGTTTATCTGAATGTTGTATTTCGCTAGTTCAAGCGCCATCGCCCTCGTGAAGTGGTCGACGCCGGCTTTGGCCGTGCAATAGGGTACAAGGTTTATCAGCCGGTTTGCCACCGTTCCAAGATTCGAGCTGATATTGATAATTTTGCCGCCTTTCCCCATGTCTCGCATGTGCCTGCCCGCAAGGCATGTCATCCTGACTACGCCGTGTAAATCAATGTCGATACATTTGAAATATTCGGAAAGCTCGTCGTCCATATCAAGCAAGTCCCCGTTTGGAGTCGTACCGGCATTGTTGACCAGTACATTGATCTGCCCGTAGTCCATTATAATTTTTTCTGTAACGTCTTTACATTCCGCCATATTGGAAACATCGGCCCGATAAAATCCGCATTTTGTGCCATATTTACCGGAAAGCCCTGACGCGGCGGCAAGACCGCTTGATTCATCACGGGCGATAATGGCGACATTCGCACCCTGTTCCGTGAACGCGGTTGAGATTCCAAATCCTATGCCCTTGCTCCCGCCTGTTACAACAACAGTCTTTCCCCGCACTGTAAATGCGTTTTTCATGGACGTAATAATCATAATTTGTATTCATTCCTTTTTTGTAAACGCTGAAAAAATGTCCGTGCGCGATGAAGCGCAAGGCGCACGGAGCGCAGGAACCGCAGGCATATAACGGGTCTGGTTACGATCACCGCGCAACCAGACCTGATATTTCATGGGGATTCGTTCGCACAGGCATTTTTCAGCGTTTCCTTAGGCGCATTTATCGGTCGCCGCCGATGTTCCCAGCGTCGCATTGATAAGAGCTTGTGTATAGGGATTTTTCGGATTCCCGAAAATCTCTTTTGCCGGGCCGTGTTCTACAATTTGTCCCTGGCGCATGACGTAAATATAGTGACTGAGCGCCCTCACAATTTTCATGTCATGGCTGATAAACAGATAAACCATTCCGTGCGTCTTCTGGAGATTTCGTAGTAGTTCGACCAACTGTGCCTGTACGAGCCGGTCAAGGGAAGAAGTCGGCTCATCCAGAACGATCAATTTGGGCTTGAGCGCCAGTGCACGTGCCAAAGCCACCCGCTGACGCTGACCTCCGGACAATTCATGAGGCAGCCGATCCAGTATTTGCATGGACAATCCCACATCGCGCAATGCAGTGACGATTATATCGTGCCGCTTATCGCGCTGCGTTTCGGGATAATGGATTTGTAATCCTTCACAAATAATTTCTTCCACAGTCATAGACGGATTCAGCGCGCCCGAGGAATCCTGAAAAACGGGCTGTATATCACGGCGCATTTGCCGAAAGTATTTCGAATTCAGATCGTTTATCGCGCTGCCGATGAAATAAACATTTCCTTTGCTTTTCCTCAGTTTTAATAAGGCCATACCCAGGGTTGTTTTGCCAGATCCCGACTCGCCGACTATGCCGACTGTCTGACCACTACGTATGACAATCGAAACATCTTTTACTGCCGATGTATATCCGGCGGTTCTCTTGAAAAAGCCTTTATTTACTGGAAAATCGACAGATAAATTCTCGCAGGCCATCACAACAGACGTATCTGACGTAAAAATCGGTGACATCTTCCCGTAGTCGGCCAGAACAAGGTTTTTCGTATAGTAATGTTTTGGATTTCTCAGAATGTCGCCTGTCGCGCCCGTTTCGACGATTTTGCCGGCCTTTATAACCGCTACACGATCGGCAATCCTATCGACGATACCGAGATCATGCGTAATGAAAAGAATGGACATTTGCGTCCGGGACTGGATGTCTTTCAATAGATCGAGTATCTGCACCTGTATGGTAACGTCAAGCGCCGTAGTCGGTTCATCGGCGATAAGCAGTTCCGGATCGTTTGCAAGAGCCATGGCTATCATAACGCGCTGACGCTGCCCGCCTGAGAATGTATGCGGATAATCTCCCAGTCTGGATTTGGCTTCCGGCAATCCCGCAATATCAAACAGTTCGGCTACCCTCTGCATGGTTTCCTTACGGCCCAATGGACGATGGCGCATTATGATTTCCGCGACCTGTTCGCCGATAGTATGCAGGGGGTTCAGGGAATTCGCGGGATCCTGAAATATTGTTGATATACGGTCGCCCCGGATATTTCGCATTTCCGCATCCGAAAGAGTCAGGAGGTTTTTTCCATTGAACTCAACGAAACCATCGGGAGGCAGCGCATTATTGGGAAGTAATCCGGGGATGGACATAGCCGTTACCGTTTTTCCCGAACCTGACGCTCCCACCAGCCCAAGGATTTCCTTTCTCTGAATAACCAGATCAATTCCCCGTACTGCATGGATAATCCCTTTGGGTGTAGAAAAACGCACCGAAAGGCCTTTAATGCTTAGAAGCGGTTGGAATGTCATACACTTTTCCCCGGGTTGAAGGCATCGCGTACAGCTTCGGAAATAAAAACAATTAATACAAGAGTTGTCGCAACGGACAGAAAACCGACGATGCCAAGCCACGGTGCGTGAAGATTTGTCCGGCCCTGCGCCAATAATTCACCAAGCGAAGCAGAACCGGGCGGCAGCCCGAATCCGATGAAGTCGAGTGCTATAAGCATGGTAACTGCGCCGATGAATGCGAAAGGCAGCAGAGAAAGCGCCGTAGCCATGGCATTCGGAAGTATGTGTTTTCGCATTATATCGAAATCACCGACACCAAGCGCCCTGGCCGCATGGACGTATGTGAAATTTCTTGCCCGCAAAAATTCAGTGCGCACGATTCCGGACAGGCCTGTCCAGTTGAAAAGAAGCAGAATTCCCAGCAGCATCCAGAAACCGGGAGAAAATATGCTGAACAGAATTATCAAGATAAAAAGCAGCGGCAATCCGTTCCATATCTCAATAAAACGTTGAAAAACAAGATCGATGACGCCTCCGAAATATCCCTGTATCGCCCCCGTGATGATTCCCAAAACGTATGAAAACAATGTCAAAAAAGAGGAAAAAAGAATTGTCGTGCGGAAACCATATATAAGCCGGGCAAAAACATCTCTTGATTGATTGTCCGTTCCAAGGGGGTTTTCCCTTGTCGGCAACGATGGAACAGGCGTATCCGGGTTACGGTTTATAGTCCGATAGCCATATTTGAGCGGCGGCCAGACCATCCATCCATTCGCTTTGATTTCCTCTTTGATAAAGGGATCCCGATAGTCCGTTACGGCTAGAAACCCGCCGAAAACCGATTCCGGATAATCGGTAAACAGTGGAAGGAAAAACTGTCCTTTATATCGAACGACAAGCGGCTTGTCGTTTGTGATGAATTCCGCCGGCAGTGTTATGACCACCAACAGCAGAAAAATCAACAGGCTGAAATAGCCGCGCCTGTTGGCACGAAACTGTCGTATCCTTCTTTTCATACATTAATAGCGTCGAAAGTAATTCTGGGGTCAACCACCGTAATAATGATGTCGCTGATCAACTTGAATACGAGCCCCAAAAGGGCATAGATGTAAAGCATGGCAAAAACAACCGGATAATCCCTGTCCAGAACAGCGTTGATTCCCAATAATCCAATACCGTCTAGTGAAAAAATCATTTCGATCAACATGGAGCCGGTGAACAACGCTGCCAGAAAAGCCGCCGGAAAACCGGAAATTACGATAAGCATGGCGTTTCTGAAAACATGCCGGAACAGTATTGCTCGCCCGGTTAATCCCTTGGAACGGGCGGCAAGCACATATAGCTTATGAAGCTCATCGACGAACGAATTTTTTGTAAGCATTGTCAATACGGAAAGGCTCGACACCACCATGCAAATAACCGGCAGTGCGAGATGCCATAGATAATCAGTCGCCTTTGCGAAGGTGTCCATTTCGTACCAATTCGGAGAAACAAGACCTCTGATCGGAAACAGATTGAAGAAAGACCCTCCGGCAAACAGCACAATCAGCAGTACCGCGAGAATGAAACCGGGTATGGCGCAAAGCGCGTTCATTAATACGCTTGACCAGAGATCAAACGGTGAGCCGTCGCAGGTCGCCTTTCGGATTCCAAGCGGAATGGCGATAATATACGTTATGGCCGTACTCCAAAGAGCCAGGCTCAGCGATAAGGGCAGTTTTTCGAGTATGATGTTCAATACTCTTTCGTTTCGGTAGTAGCTTTTACCGAAGTCAAAACGCAGGTAGTTACAAACCATTCCGGCAAATCTGTGAAGAAGCGGTTTGTTAAATCCGAATCGTTCTTCAAGATCGCGCGCAAAAACGGGATTGGCGGAATTGAGCGAATCCGATCCACTATAAACACCCTGTTGTTCGTTATCTGTGCCAGTGTCGGCTTTGCCGATTAATGAACTTGCGCCGGGGCCAAATGCATATTTTGCTGCAATTCGCTCAATCGGGCCGCCGGGCGCAAACTGTATGATGATGAAATTTGTCAGCAATATGCCGAATATGGTCAGCGCAATAAGCAGAAGTCGACGAATGATATAAGCTCTCATTTTTTGACAAACCTTCCAGTGAAACCTGACTATCTATCTGGATTTTCTCTGTTTTGCGACGACAGCATCTTTTTGAGGATCAATCCACCATGTGTCTTGCGGTGAAAACGGATCCCATCCGGGCTGGGTTTCTGGTATTCCAAAACGATCCCAATATGTGAGCAGCTCCTTGTTCCAGAAATACAGGTTGATCGAGTAATAGTTCCATAAAAGCACCCTGTCCAATGCCCTGCAAGAGGCTATTTTGTCTTCCCTCGTCGGCGCGCTGATTACCTTTTCTATCAGGGCGTCAACGACAGGATTCTTTATATATTGCGTATTTGAACTCATTTGAACATCGGCGTATTCCGAACCCCAAATCTGGCGAATCTCTGAACCGGGCGAAAGCGAATGAGGGTACAATCCATTGGAAATCATGTCCCATTCATAATTAAACACCTTTGTCCAGAATGTGGTTCCATCGGCGATGTTCAGTTTCGCCTGGATTCCCAATAATTTCAGGTTTTCAACAAACGGCGCGAATATAGGCTCATCGGCAGGCCCCTGAAGCATAAATTCTATTATAAATGGCTGCCCGTTACGCATTAACCTTCCGCCCACGTTTTTCCAGCCGGCCTGGTTTAGCAGTTCCGACGCTCTTTTCAGGTTATTGCGAAGTCCCTGTTGTGTACCCTGAGTGTTCGGCGGGGAAAAAGGCTGCGTAAAAACCCTCGGATCCAATTGCTTGCGATACGGCTCCAGTAACGCAAGCTCCTTGCCTTGCGGCGCGCCCTGGTGCGCGAACTCTGTATTGGCGAAATAACTACTGTTCCGCTCATACATGTCGTGGAAGATATTTTTGTTCGTCCATTCCCAGTCAAAGGCATGCGCAAGCGCTTCCCTGGTTTGGGCGTCTTTGAACTGCGGGCGTCGCCCGTTCATGCCTATGGCGATAAACCAGAGCGCGCCGCGGAACTGATTTTCTCTCAGCTTAATGAAACCTCTCTTGACAGCGTCCGTTTTATATCCCGTTTTCCATCTTGTCGGCGTGGATTCATTCCGGACATCAATACCGCCCGCCATAAACGCTTCGTATGCGATATTGGCATCGCGAAAGACATCCATTCGAATCTGGTCGAAATTGTACCGCCCGATATTGACCGGCAGATCTTTCCCCCAATAATTAGGATCACGTTTCAGAATGATGGAATTACCGACATCAACTTTTGATAGTACATAGGGCGTACTTTGCACGGAGATGTCCGTTGTGGGTTGGGAAAAATCCCTCTTTTCCCAGTAATGCTTTGCAAAAACAGGCATTTGCGTGGCGAGATTATATATATTGCTTCGGTCGCCGGGTCTTTTGAAGGTAAACCTGACCGTATTATTCCTGATTTTTTCGGCTTTTTCTATATCGTCGACCAGGTCGCTGAATGTAGGAGCGGATTTATACCGCATAAGTTCATAGGAATAAATCACATCGTCCGCAGTCACCGGCATCCCGTCATTCCATCGGGCAATATTACGGATCCTGAATTCGGCCCATTTGTGGTCGGCGGGATAAGTGATCGTTTCGGCGATTAATCCATAAGCTGCGTTCGATTCATCGGAACTTTTAACCATCAGTGTTTCGGCAATGGGCAAATTGGCGAAAGCGGGCGCGGTTCCAAGCGTTATATATGGATTAATGCTGTCAAAACTGCTGATATCCAGCACAATCGTTCCGCCTTTTGGCGCATTCGGATTGACATATGCGAAATGTTTGAAACCGGGTTTATGAAGCAATTCTCCGTAAAGCGTTACTCCATGCGATGTTATAGTTTGTTGCGTGTATGAAATCACAGAAGTTAACCCTGTTGACAGCAAGATAATAAATGCGATTGTCACGATTCTTTGCAGCATACTTCCTCCATTTT
>Ga0082212_10009065_pt1 | contig 12869 bp, 9 predicted proteins | sample TergutNt197P3_FD_71548 | JGI IMG/M metagenome (GOLD analysis project Ga0082212, IMG submission 71548) | Neocapritermes taracua P3 segment gut microbial communities from Petit-Saut dam, French Guiana - Nt197 P3 | ecosystem: Host-associated > Arthropoda: Insects > Digestive system > Gut ... | reverse complement strand
AAAATAGTAATGCAAAAGCGCTTGATTCACTCCGGCTTCATTAGCGATTTCTGCTGTTCTTGTTCCTGTATATCCCTTTTCTATAAAGAGTTTTTCAGCCACTTCAAGAATCAGTTGTTCTGTGTTTCCTGTTTTTAATTCCATTGTTTAATATTTTAGTTTAACATTTTAGTTTAATAAATTTCTTTAATTATATTATTTAATTATTTAATTTAACTATTTAGTTAAATTTTGGCAAAGGTAAAGAACAAAAAATTACCGTACAAATTTTTGGGGTATTTTTTTTGGATTTTTTTAGCAGGAGGAGGGATTTAGAGGTGAAATTAAATATTATCTGCAAGGTTTCATTGAAATTTGTCGCCCATAATCGAAACTTTTTTTGTAGATATACAAAAGTTTCGTCTAAAGTCGAAATTTTGCTTGTTTAAGAAAGAGAATCAGATGTAAATACGATTTGATCTAAACGGTCTGACGTGATAGCGAAGTTTATAAACTACCATTTTTAAAATCATCAAAATTGAGTAATCAATAACAAAATAACACCTTATTTTGAGTTCTTAAATAAAAATAATCAAATTTTGTGTTTTGAAATTTTGTCGAGAGCGCAATGTCATATTTTGAGATATTTTCTCGATTTATTTATCATAAAATAATAAATATTTTTACAGATTGGCAGGTATAATATGATTTTTATTCGGATATTTGCACTGCGTATAAATTTCATAAGTCTGATGATGGCGGACATTGCGTTGTTAAACGAGATGCCGCCTTTTTTTTATTTAAAAACGCTACTCCAACTATCCGTAGGATTCTCTTTCGTTTGGAAATTCACCGGTTTTCACATCTTCTACGTAATGCTCTACTGCTCCTTTGATTGTATCGTACAAATCGGCATAGCGGCGGAGAAATTTGGGCGAAAACTCTTTGTTCATTCCCAGCATATCTTGTAGAACCAGCACTTGACCGTCCACATAGGGTCCGGCACCAATTCCTATCACAGGAACCGATAATTCACCGGCAACTTTTCGTCCCAGTTCGGCAGGTATTTTTTCCAATACAATGGAAAAACAACCCAAACTTTCCAAAAGTTTGGCATCTTCCATCAGTTGTTGGGCTTCCGCCGTTTCTTTTGCCCGCACGGCATAACCGCCGAATTGATGTACCGACTGAGGTGTCAATCCCAAATGTCCCATCACCGGTATTCCTGCCGAAACTATCCGCTCGACAGACGCTTTGATAGCCGTACCGCCTTCTAACTTGACCGCATCGGCACCTGTTTCTTTCATAATTCGTATGGCGGAACGTACCGCTTCGTCGGCATTCACTTGATAGGTGCCAAAGGGCATATCGACACAGAGCAAGGCTCTTTTGACCGCTTTCCTTACCGACTGTGCGTGATAAATGATTTGGTCTAAGGTGATTGGGATTGTTGTGGCATTCCCCGCCATCACATTAGAGGCAGAGTCGCCGACCAAAACCACATCTACTCCGGCAGCATCTATAATGGTAGCCATCGAATAATCATAGGCGGTGAGCATAGAAATCTTTTCGCCTTTCCGCTTCATCTCAATCAGCCTTTGGGTCGTGATTGCCGCATTATTTTCTGAATAAGTGGACATAAAAATTTATTTATCTATTGATTTTCTCGATTTATGGAATTATTTAATATGTATTATCTCTAATAGCAGCGTAAAAGTATAGCAATATTTTTAATCCACAAAATAAAAATGTAATAAGCGAAAAGGATCGGAGGAGAAGAGCAAACGATGATGTTACCTACCCGCTGTCAGCCGAGAACACGCCCCCGCTGGCGCCAAACCGCCTGTTAGGTGCAGGTGATTTTACCATTTCTCAATTTAGTTTTCTGACAAATTCACTGAAATTCAATATCTTATTGTTATTTTCTTTGTTAAATAGTAAATGTTCAAAATCGTTAGATTTGTTTAGCAAATCTACTTTTTCTATCGTTTCTATTAGTTTTGCTTTTAGTTCCGTTAGATTGTGAATATCTTGTTTTTTAGTAAGAAAATCGTAATTTGGCTTTGTTTGAGAGAGCAAAAACAAAGCATCGTAAAAATCGCGTCCTTTTGCTCGTGAGAGTAAAGCCGACAATTTCATCGCACATAATACATCATCGGGCGGAATAGGAAATGAAATGAAAAATCCACAATTGCTAATGGTAGCCATTTGAGGCATATATTCAAACTCTTGATCTTGATTGACATTGAAACATACCAAATCGTAAAATTGATTTCTTAATTGCCAAAAGTTCATTTTTATTCACTTCTAATTTTCCGTAAAATTACATAAAAAAAGAATTGAAAACAAATTCTGCTCAAAAAATAATAAACCCTTTTTCATTTTGAAAATTGTTTTTATGCAAGTTATAAAATGGCTAAATATTGCATTATTTTACTTACCGTTCCGAGTACATAGAACGATCTATTAAACCGGATAATGCTGTTGGGCGAACTGAATAAAGTCAAGCATTTTGATACTGTTATTGAGAATAATAATGAATCCCAAAGCGACAAACGTAACGTCCCAAAACAGTTTTTCCTTTCTTCCGGTATTTTCAGAATAAATCCAACCCCAGATCATAGGGACGACAAATATCCAGTGAGCGCCATAAATGAACGCCTCACAAAGTCCAAAACAAAATACAACATGAATAACAAGATCAACCGTAAATGAAAAAATCAGCATTATGAAAAAACGATTTTTAAACCGTTTGAATAACGCGATTACGAATGTTGCCAAAATAAAACAAATAACAAAATATTGCCAAATATGAGCGTAAGGAAGCAAATTAATTTCAGGAAAACCAATGGTATTAAAAACCGGAATATAAATAAATTCTGCAAATAAAACCGGTGAACCTAAAAAATTAGATAGAATCATTTCTGCATAACCGTTATACAGGATGGGAACAGAAGCATAAACGCCGCTATACAAGCTATATTGATCGAACATATCTGTCCATGGAATATATACCTCGTCTACTCCTTTGAAGTAAAAGAAACCGGTATTTACAACAAAGTAAACCATCAAGAAAACGCCGGTTAGCATTAACGCTACATAAGCAGTTCTCGTTATTTTCTTTTTCATACTTAGATCGGAAAACCAGTCAGGGATGCAACATTTGATACTGTTGGTAATCGTAGTTCCTCCGGTAAGCAACGCCAAAAGGAAAAAATGGAAGAATGGGACAGACCCCTTTTCTCTAATCCTGAAAGAAGAATAAACAAATACAAAAGTCAAAAGAAACAAAGAAACAGGAAAAGATTCAGGAGAAAAAGAAAGAATCAAATTCGTGGAGAAAAAGGCGGCGATACAGATGAGCAGGCAGGCTCTCTTTAAACCAATATGTAAAAAAGATATTAAATATCTGAAAATGAACATTAAAGAACAGGAAACCAAGATAGATGTAAATAATGTCAAAAACAATACTTTGACTTTAAATCCAAATAAAAAGTCCATTGCTACGGCTATAAGAATAACCGGTATCATCAATATCCTGAAAACAGGATGCGCAACATCCCGAAGATGAGAAGTAGAATGAAAAGAAAAAAAAGATGAAACAAAATTTTGAGTGTCAAATCCAAAATAAAGATTAAACAATAGGTCTTTGTTATCAATAATATTTGTCGTGAAAACCAAATAAGCGGCAATTGTTCCATAGAAAGTAAATAAAGAGCAGAATACGGCTTTCTCTGCTGTATTTTTAGGGCGTAAGAAACAAAGTAATTCTTTCATTTATAAATACTTATGTTTAATAATGCTTTTTATAAAAAAACCAAAACAGAACCACAGACGAAACCATATACGAACTTGCGTTTACAATGCATGCACCGGATATATGCAAGGTTGGAATAAGCCAAAATGACAAGCCGACAGTAACGGCTACACCAAAAGCCGATTTCAAAAGCCAAATTTTGGCTTTACCGAGCGCGGAAAAATAATGACCATATACATTCGATACAGCAATGGCTAATATACCCGGAGAAAGTATTAATATTACCTGTTTTACCCCTTCAAATCCTTCTCCGAAAACAAATGCAAATACCTGTCCGGGTAAGCATATAATACATACCAAGCAGAGCAAAGAAATGAAAAAACTGTATTTTGCGGTTATTTTTGTTTCTCTTCGCGAATCTTCCGTATTCCCTTGTTTCACAACATTTGAATAGAGTACCAAAGACATACTCCGGCTCACAATCCAAATGGCTTCCGACAGGGCGATCCCAATTGAAAATATTCCCACAGAAGCCGTTCCTAAGAAATAATTCAAAAAATAAAAACTCAACCGGTAGTTGAGGAATTGCAGGAAATTACCCAATTCAATTTGCCAGCCATACAAAAAAGTGCGCTTCGCAACTGATTTATCCAAATGATAGACAAATTTTTCTTGCGTTTTTCCGGTTAATATTTTACAGATGATAAAAACCAAAACATACGAGGCGATCATTCCGTAGAAGTAAGCAAAATAAGATTTTTCTACAAAATGATAGAACGACAACATGGCTACCAGCAGAAAAACCGGTTGAATGAGCGTAATCAAATTATAATATCCAATTTGCTGATTACCAATAAATACGGAAGAATGGAACGCCGTAAACCCAAGCAAAACTGCAACTGTGAATAAAAACAGAGACGGAGTTGTGTGGTCGTATATATGAAATACAAGTCCCGATATCGCTGATACGATAAAAACCCATAAATAGGCTTGCAAAACCAACTTGGAAAGACCATATTTCGACAAATAATAAGAAACACTACTACTTGTGAAGATATTGGTAACGCTTGCTATCAATCCCAAATTAGCCATAAACAAAGCGATAACGCCACGACCTTCCGTTCCCCAAAGCCTTGTGGAAAACACCACAACAGCAAAATTCAGCAGTAGAATTGCCGATTTGCCAGCAATGGTTTGTATAATATTGTTTCTCAGGTTAATAACGCTCATAACAAGATTACCTGTATGCGGGATTTATAACCATTCGTTAGTCAGTCAGTCAGTTTTCTATTTTGTAGCTAACAAAAGCGAAACGTTTACTGTCGGGCGCCCATGAATTTACGTTGATCGTTCCCTGCCCTCCAAAAAGTTTAACCAAAGTTTCAGGCTCTCCGCCTTCAGCAGGCATAATACGAAGTTCTACGTTTTTATTGGCTAAATGCTCGTTGGGTTTCAAGTCGCCTTTGTTATAGGTAATGAAAACCACCTGTTTTCCGTCGGGCGATACGTGTGGAAACCATGAATTGCGGGTTTCGTCGAAAGTCATTTGTGTTTGTTCCGACCCATCGGCCTTCATTCTCCATACTTGCATTAATCCTGTACGTACCGAATTAAACCAAATATACTTGCCGTCGGGTGAATATTCGGGACCATCGTCCAGATCTTCGGCAGTAGTCAGTCGAATTTCTTCCCCGCCTTCAAAAGGTATGACATATACATCGTAATTACCTCCTCTTTCCGCACAATAAGCCAAGTATTTATTATCAGGGCTAATGCCATGAAGGTAGCTTGGTCCGATGGGAGTAACAAGCTGCGGCGTTCCACCGGAGAAAGGCAAGGTGTAGATTTTGGATCCTCCTCCTTCAGCCGGGCTATGGCTTATGACTAAATATTTTCCATCGACGCTGATCACATGGTCGTTGTTGCAGCGGGTAGCAAAACCTGTATTGATTTGCTGGGGTTCACTGGGGTTTTCCGGCGCTATCTTATAGATTTTTCCACCACTGTTATATACCAACCATTTTCCATCAGGGGTCCAGTTAGGCGCTTCTATCAGGTAAGGAAATTCTTTTACTACCGTTCTTTTGCCGGTTGAGGTATCCAATATTTCCAATATGCTACTCACTTTCAGCTGTCTTTGGGACAATGATTGTAATTGGACGTCCGAAAAATAGGCTTTTTCCAACACATTGGCATCATGTGAACATACAAAAATTCCAACATAACAGGTTCCAGACAGGTTTAATTCAATTTCTCCGGCAGAAGTGCTTGAAAAACCGTCTTTTCCCACTTTCATTATTATCCTGTTTCCTATTCGTTCCATTGTGAGATGGTCGGCTGCCTTACTCTCTGCAATAACTTCTTTTGTTTCGCCGCCGGTAATGTCCCTGTATTGAAGTGAAGTAAGTCCATCGCCATGCACGGCAATATCGGCATATTTCGACTCCCCTGTAAGTGACTCTCTTACAATTACGCCTATTTTTCGATGAGCATTCACCCCTTTCCCCTCAAAAGCTATCTTAGTCGAAATCGAAAAATCACCGCTCATCTTCTTCCACGCCATGAAAAATTCATCATTGTTAAGCCACATATTGGTTCCTCCGCCTGTGAGCGTATAAACTTTTGTCGATGGATTATATTCGAAACTTCCTTTCAACTTTGGATTACCGACATCCCCCGACCCCTCAAACAAACCGCCTCCATTTTGTTGAGCAGAGACGTTAAGAAACAACATTGATGCAACGAGTATTATCATCGCTTTTATACTTTTTGATATTGGTTTCATTATATTACTTCTTTTGTTAACAATCACACTTTATAAATCAAAACGGTAGCATAAACAGCAATTCCTTCTTCACGGCCGATATAGCCCATTTTTTCGGAAGTTGTCGCTTTGATGGAAACAACATCGGGAGCGACCTGCATTGTTTCAGATAAACAGGTTTTCATCGAAGGAATGTGCGGATTCAGTCGAGGCGCTTCCGCACAAACAGTTATATCGGCATTTCCCAACTCGTAGGATTGAGAACGCAACAACTCCATTGTCTTTTTCAATAAAATTTTGCTGTCGACATTTTTATAAGTCTCATCTGTATCGGGAAAATGAAACCCAATGTCGCGTTGACCGGCAGCGCCCAGTAAAGCATCGCAAAGCGCATGGATCAGGGCATCGGCATCGGAATGCCCCAACAGCCCTCTTTCGTGGAGGATTTTTATTCCACCCAGCCATAAGTCCCTTCCTTTTGCAAAACGATGCGCGTCGAAACCCATGCCAACCCGAACTGCCTGCATAATTTATTTCATTAAGTTTCTTAAACCATCCATATCAAAGCTAAGCGAAAAACGAAGCGTTTGATCCAAAGGATTAGACGGAACGGTAGAAATCAGATAGGCGACATCCAATTGGAAAGATGTCAATTTAAATCCGGCGCCTGCCGAAAAATACTGCCTGTTGCCTTTGGTCGGATGTTCATAAAAATAACCGCCGCGTACAAAAAATTGGTTTTGATAGCCATATTCCGCCCCTACCGACCACATAAGTTCTCTGAATTTTTCGTTCGTGCCTCCCGGCGCTTCAGTAAATGATTTAAAGATGCCGGAAATAGGTGAAATAGCATAATATTCCCGCATGGCATTTTGTTTTTCTTCGGCCGTCATCCCTTCCGTATTGGGAGGGGTTGGTATCATGTATTTATTTACATCCAAGCTGAGAGCAACTGTATTGTAATCATCCATCGGAAAAAGCAAAGAAGTTCCTACTTTCAACTTGGTTGGCAAAAAGTTGCTGGTGTTTCCTTCATCGTATGAAATTTTGCTACCGATGTTGGAAGCGCTTATCCCCAGTCCCAACAAAGATTCGCTGTTTCCAAGCATTATGTAATTGTTGTAATAACCGGCTATATCAACTGCCCAAGCCGAACCAGGGTACAATTCTTCTATTCCGGTTCCCAGATCGGAATAGATAAAACGTAGACATGAGCCTATGGAAAATGATTCTGATGTTTTGAGCGAATAGCCAACATCAACTGCCATTTCATAAGGATTGACCGCTTGATAAACAGCTCCACTGTGATCCGTCATATTAATACTTCCTAGAGAAAAATAACGCAGAGAAGCGCCTATTGCTTGCCGGTCGGTATCACCCAACTTATAGTATCCGGAAAGATAAACCAAATCTATGTCATCGACCAAACGTTTCAACCAGGGGGTGTAGGTCAATCCAATTCCTGCTTTACTGAATGCAAATGCGTATTTAGCCGGATTCCAGTATTGTGAGTAGATATCCGGCTCTGTTGCGGCTCCTACATCTCCCATACCCCCTCCTCTTGCATCCGGAGCAATGGTCAACGAGGGAACACCAACCGTTAATGGATTAAAATCACTTTTACCATCATCCGTTTGTGCCTGAATGATTAGCGTTGAATAAGCGAATAAAAATAACGCTGTTAGAATTTTTAATCTGTTCATCGATTCATTTTTTATGGTCGGAGTTTGTGATATTTTTTTATATTTCTCCGATAACTCATTGTAATAAACTGTATTTTTCCGCATTTTATTGTCCTAATACTATAATTTTTTTTGCTTGAGTTGATTCCCTGCTATTTGCCGTTCGAATGTTTGCCCTGTAAATATAGATTCCCGGTTGCACCCTGTTTCCTGCGCCATTTACCAAATCCCACCGAATTTGATATTTCCCCGAAAAACCGGAAGATCCTTTTTCGGAGTGAGTCCAAACTGCTCGACCGGTTAAATCATAAACGCCTATTTCCACATTCAGGACAGTTTCAGGCAAATCATGATTAAAGACAAAGAATGTGTGTGTACGTGCAGGATTTCCATGGGCAATCAAATCCCAAATAGCAGGCTTATAGCCTTTAACTACAGTAAATTGTAAGGAGTCGATTATAGAATTGTTTATTATATTCCAAACCCTTAGAGTTAAACTGTGGTCGCCTGCTGGTAATTCAGGGATAGAAAAGCCAACAGTTCCTTCTGATAAATTAATAGCTTCATAATAATTATTCAAAGAATAAGTCCAGGCAGGGTTATTGTCTATAGTAAGCAATATATCATGTCCCAATCCGCTACCTGCCAAATTGATGCCATTTTCATCCCTGAGATGTGCAAAAAAGAAAGGAGTTTCATTTACAGAGCCACCATTCTTGAAATCTTCCGAATTTAAGAACATCGCTAAAATTTCAGGTGTTTCGCCTTCACCTCCACAATTATCACAGGTTCCTGTTAAGTTGTATTGAAGAAAACTTCCGGCAGCATCATTTTTTATAGACGGGTTATATGCATACATACTTATTTTTCCATTTGTTTTTGAATAAGATATATCCAACGGAACATTGAACGTAAAACTGAAAGCGCCGTTTTTCACTTCCGTATTTCCGGAATAAATCTTACCTGGATAGGTCGTAAAAGAAAAACGGCTTCCGTCGGTAGCTACGCTTACGGTTTCCAGGGTTTGTTTACTGTCAAATACGCTTGCTTGCAGTGTCCCCGTAAAATTATCTATCCGATTTCCCTCCTCATCAGTTATCACTCCCGACATGGTTACTTTATCCAATGCACCCAGGGTAATCATTTCATCGTCAGCAACCAAATTTCCGTTAACCATTTCCAATTTGATGTTCCATTCGGGATAATTCAAAACCAATGCCGGATCCCCCAAAAGCACATAATTCAGTTTATTCGCGTCGGAACCCAATTGATTTTTACTCAATCGTATAATATCCCCCAGACTAAGGTATTTTCCATTTTCTTTTCTGAACAGAAAACGAATCAATTGGTTATTAATATCAAAATTTTTCTCTGAATAAACGACGCGGCTTGTCGTATATAATGCAATCGCTCCGCTACTTTTATTCAGGAAAGCCGATTCTCCACCTGAAGTATCGAATCCTTCAAACCATCCAAAATCACAAGTTGCTGTGATCCAAAGCGGTAAATGTTCAAAATTCATATTCCTGACATCCTCAATATTCAATAAACCCTCGGCAGCCCAACCGGTAGTGCTTCCATGACCGGTATAATTCAAAAGGAAACAGCCTTCTTTCAAGTCATCGAACATGCCTTTCCTTGCATCTAAAGCAGTCGGTTTTCCATTTACGTCTATCAATCTGTAAGCATCAATATAATATTTAGACAGCATGTATTCCGGAAAATTTTGTTCAATATACCCTGTCAACTGGTCAGCTTGTTTGGCATGAATGGCGAATTGTGTACCCGGACTGTAGGTGTCCGTATTGTCTGCTGCAAAAACCAATTTGTTTTTCCAATTTCCAAATTGTTTGTTTTCCATGTATCCGATCACCTTGTTGACGGCATCTTCCGCCTGTACTGCGGTAGTAACAGGGAAACGGCCGATACCTATATCTATACCATCTGCATTAAGATTTCTACCTTCGTTGTCGTCTAAAAACCCGAAATAATCATCCGTACCATAAGAGGTCGTTGAATCTAAGGATTCTTTCATTTGATAGGTCAATAAATAATATTTTGGGTCTCTTTTAGCTCCATCGGCCGTAAGATGCCGGTTATCAAATAAACCGCCGCCAAATAGTAATAAGTACTTGGGCTTATCCGAATCTGAAGTTGCTCGATCATAAAACATTTTCATGAAACGCCGGTAAGCGGTTGCATCGGGAGTGCCTGAGGAAAATTCGTTAAAAACCAACCGGTCATCCACTACTTCAACTTTCAATCCGGAGTGTTGCCGGTGTTTTTCAGCTAATCTTTCCGCTTGTTTGATATAAGCAGCCGGCGTCAAAATAATCATATCAACCGGAGGTAGCGCATGTAAATTCTGGTTGTCAATTGCTCCCGCAAATTCGGGAATTGGAAACACTTCGTTAATATCAACCATTACAAATTCTCGCAAGACATTCGAAACGGCTGTTGTAAACTGTAGTTGCCCATCTTTCAACGCCGTTTCCACTAATCGAGTATCAGTATTTTGAGTAACATCCCATATTTGGCAGGAAGCCGCCGGATTCCCGATAGAATAAGTTACTGGATGCGAAAGACTTTCCCTGTTGCGAAAAAAAGTATAAGCATTTTGGTAGAATTGCAAAGACCGCTTCATATTCAATGCAATAAAATTTAAATAAGCAACAGATAGACCTGCAGAATTGAACGAAACAGTAGCAGTAGTTTTCTCGTTTTTTTCTCCTGTCCAATCTTTCCATTCACCTACTAAAAAGGCTTTCCGATAAGTATCACCGACACTGATAACATTGATCGGTAAACTCATTATTTCCTTTTCGCTAATCGACAATTTCACCGATGTAATTACTTTGGGCGCTGCAGCAAAAGACAAGCAGGCTTTCCCGAGATCGGACGTAATTCCCGGAATGGTGAACGAAAACGATTGGGTACCCGAGTTTGTGACAAAATTTTCACCGAAAAGTTCCCGACCGCTATTGAGAAGTGAAATAGTGTCTTTTTCATGTAAAGCATAATCATCAAAAACGGTCAGTCGAACAGCATCGGAGGGAGCGGCAGATAGCGGAATCTTTTCCATTTCTTTCGGACCTGTATCGCTTTCTGTCATAAAATAAGAACCATACATTGCGTATGGATTATTCTCGTGTTCGTATACGTCTTTTGCCGAATTATAAGTCCATTTAACGGGTCCTCGCCCATAAAAAAGCAGGTAATCTCCGGAGCTAAAAACGCCATTGCTTCCTTTATGCATATACACAGCCACTTCCGGCAGATCATCGATATACGATTGATTAAAATCTTCCGGTAAAATCCAACCGCCATAACCGTAGATTTTCACTTTGGACGGATCATTGATGCCCTGCTTTTTTATATCATCATAAGTCAACTTATAAATGGCGTTCTCTCTTACCCTCAACTGTATCCATTTCCCTGACGACAATACGGAATTATCCGCATACCGGCTTCCATCGTTCATTTTCTGGGCAGAAAGAAACGATACAAATCCCAATAAGCAGCAAACAACTGTCCCAAGCCTCTTATATATTTCACCATTTACCATTCACCATTTACCATTTACCATTTACCGTTTACCGTTTACCATTAATCATTAATCATTAATCATTAACCGTTATTTTATCTGAAAATCAAGCAACTTTTTATCGCCAATATATCCTTGCAAGTGATTGTTTATTTCTACTCTTCCTACCCCTGCCGGAGTTCCCGTAAAAATTAAATCTCCTGTTTTCAAGGTAAGATACCGGCTGACATATTCTATTATTTCATTGACTTTAAAAATCATATCTGCCGTATTACCTTGTTGAACCGTTTTTCCGTCTATATCCAAACGAAATGGAATTGCATCAATGTTCAATATTTCTTTTTCTAAAGAAATAAATTTCCCGACAACAGCCGAATTATCGAATGATTTACACAATTCCCATGGCAAACGGTCGCTACGGAGTTTTCGCTGTAAATCCCTTGCTGTCATATCAATCCCCACAGTAACTTCGTCGTAGTAACGGGAGGCAAATTTCCTGCCTATACATTTACCGAGACGGTTAATCTTTACTACTATTTCTGCTTCGTATTGCATATCCGTTGAAAAATCGGGAATAAAAAACGGTTTACCGTCTTTTAATAACGAAGCATCAGGTTTCATAAAGATCGTAGGTTCACTCAATAATAACGTATGATGCATCTCTTTATTGTGAGTTGCATAATTCATTCCAACACAAATTATTTTCATTCTGATCTTTATTATATTTCGCAAAGGTAAATATTTTAGCTAATTCATTCCATCAAAAAGTGGCTTAATTTTGATTTGTTTGAGAGTTTTTAAAAATAATTTATATCTTTGCGCCCAAGTTCCGAAAAAGGACGTGTTGTTGATAACCACGTAAAAAACAATTGATATGAAAAACAAAGTTTCTGTTTCTTTCTGCTTTTTGAGTATTCTTTTCTGTGTTTGCCTTATTGTTTCCAATATTCTGGCATTCAAGTTGATAACCGTATTTTCGTTTACCGCCACAGCAGGCTTACTCATTTTTCCGATTTCTTATATTATTAATGATGCTATCACCGAAGTGTGGGGATTTCGCCGTGCACGGATGTTGATTTGGTTCGGTTTCGGAATGAATTTTTTGGCTATTCTTTTCTTCCAATTAGCTATTTGGATGCCTGC
>Ga0082212_10009064_pt1 | contig 12869 bp, 13 predicted proteins | sample TergutNt197P3_FD_71548 | JGI IMG/M metagenome (GOLD analysis project Ga0082212, IMG submission 71548) | Neocapritermes taracua P3 segment gut microbial communities from Petit-Saut dam, French Guiana - Nt197 P3 | ecosystem: Host-associated > Arthropoda: Insects > Digestive system > Gut ... | reverse complement strand
ACCCCCTCTGTCAAGAAGGGGTAGGTGCGAGCGAGACTGATATCACTGCTCGAACGGGCCTCAGAAACCATTTAGTGGCCGTAAGTGGCGTTTGAGGCCGGTTGGTCCGGTGATATTGACAAGCAGCTGCCTGGCACAGCAATCCCCCAAGCGTCCGACTCGCCTCGCCGTTCCGCTTCCGATTTGAACCGGCAATCTTTAATGGGAACCGGCAGAACGCGGTAGGGTAGAGGCATGGCCCATCCCTTTGCCGCCGTTGAGCCGATGCTCGCCGAGTACGCGGACATTGAGCAGCAACTCGCGGACCCAGCGGTACACGGCGATCAAAACCGTGCCCGGAAACTCGGGCGGCGCTACGCTGAGCTTGGCCAAGTAGTCAAGGCTTATGACGCCTGGCGCTCCGCTGCCGATGATGCCGAGGCCGCCGCGGAACTTGCCGCCGACGACGCCGAGTTGGCCGCCGAACTCCCGGCGCTACAGGAGGCGGAAGCCGTTGCGGCTGCCCACCTCCGCAACGTGCTACTTCCACGTGACCCCGACGACGGCCGCGATGTCATCATTGAAATCACGGGCGGGGCCGGGGGAGAGGAGTCGTCGCTGTTCGCGGGCGACCTGCTCCGCATGTACCTCAAGTACGCCGAGCAGAAGGGCTGGGGCGCACAGGTGCTGGAGGCGTCGGAGACGGACCTCGGCGGGTATAAATCAGTACACCTCGCAGTGAAATCCAAGGGCACGCCGGAGCCGCAAGACGGCGTCTGGGCCCACCTCAAATACGAGGGCGGCGTGCACCGCGTTCAGCGCGTGCCCACCACGGAAACGCAGGGCCGGATTCACACCTCTACCGCCGGGGTGATCGTGATGCCTGAGGTCGAGACCGAGGAAGAGGTGGACATTGACCCCAACGACCTCAAGATTGACGTGTACCGCAGCTCTGGTCCCGGCGGCCAGTCCGTGAACACCACTGACTCTGCGGTTCGCATTACCCACGTGCCCACCGGCATCGTCGTGTCCATGCAGAACGAGAAGTCACAACTCCAGAACCGCGAGGCTGGCATGCGGGTTCTTCGGGCGCGCCTGCTCGCCGCCCAACAGGAGGCCGCCGCCGCGGAGGCCTCTGACCTGCGGCAATCCCAGGTCCGCACGCGTGATCGCTCCGAGCGCATCCGCACCTACAACTTCCCTGAGAACCGAATTGCCGACCACCGCACCGGATACAAGGCGTACAACTTGGACCAGGTGCTCGCGGGCGATCTGGAGCCGGTAATCCAGTCCGCGATAGCCGCCGACGAGGCAGCGCGTCTCGCTTCCGCAGGGGATTCGTAATTTCCCGCGATATCTCAGCAGCTTTACGCTTGGCCACTGACGTGCTCACAGAGTGCGCAATTTTGAATGCGGATTTAGATGCTACCGGTCCCAGATAGCAACGGCATGGCTGGGCTTCCGGGCTTTCGGACCGCGCTGCTTTGGGCAACTGACTTACTTGCCGCCGCTGGCATCGCGTCCCCCCGCCACGACGCCGAAGTTCTCGCCGCCCATGTACTCGGAATCAGCCGCGCCGAACTGAAGCGACGCAGCATCTTGGGTGTGCGTTTCGGCATCGACGACGATGACGATGGCGCGCCCAGCAATGCTGCGTGGCTTACTTTTCAGGATCTGGTACGACGACGCGCGCAACGCGTCCCGCTACAGCATCTCACGGGGTTGGCGCCCTTCCGCAGGTTGGAGTTGAGGGTCGGGCCCGGTGTTTTCATCCCCCGCCCGGAAACTGAGTTGTTAGTCGAGGCGGTCTTGACCCATCTGACCCTAACCGATTCGGGAGGGCCGCCCGTCGTCGTCGATTTGGGAACTGGGAGCGGGGCGATCGCCATTGCCGTTGCAACTGAGATCCCGCGAGCAGAGGTATTTGCCGTTGAGCTGGACCGAACCGCCCACGGGTACGCCTCTCAAAACGTGGCCGAGCTGGCCCCGCAAGTCCGGTTGGTCAAGGCCGACGCCCGCACGGCACTACCTGAACTGAACGGAAAAGCGGATGCAGTGGTGTCGAACCCGCCCTATATTCCGTGGGAGGCGATTCCGCGCGATCCGGAGGCAAATCAAGATCCGGGAGTTGCACTTTACGGGCTCGGAGCCAATGGTTTGGCAGTTCCGGAGGGGTTTATCAAGGCCGCAGCGCGATTGCTCAAACCCGGTGGCCTGTTAGTGATGGAGCACGGTGATGACCAGGGCGCCGCAGTGCGTGCTCTCGTCGCCAGGACTTCTGGGAGGTTTACCCAAATCGAAACCCACGCAGACTTAACGGGCCGCCCCCGATTCGTAACTGCTCTGGCGTTATGACGAGTGGCCGGGGCACTTCGCGTCGGAATCACCGGTCGACTCGGCCTCAGGGTTCACTTAGCGCCGCTTTCCGAACTCTGAGGCCGTTTCATGCGAACAGTTGGCCGGCGCGAACTGATGGAAGTCGACCCCGCGCGCCGAAAACCGCTTGATGTCCACGGTGCGCACTAGGGTAGCGGCATGCGCGTTTATGTGCTGCTGATGCTCATCGCGGCGGCGGTCACATACCTAACAACCCCAGCCGCCAGGTGGGTGGCGCGCAAAACACATGCGGTTTCGGCGGTGCGCGAGCGCGATGTCCACGTCACCCCAACGCCTCGACTCGGCGGCCTGGCGATTCTCGCGGGAATCGCGGCGGCCATGCTGATCGCGTGGAACACGCAGTTCCTCGGCAACATTTTCGCCTCCCCGCAGCCGTGGGGGGTGCTCGGTGGGGCGGTACTGGTGGCGATTCTCGGCTGGGCCGACGACGTCTGGGACCTCGACTGGATGATGAAACTCGCCGGGCAAATCCTCGCCGCCGGGTTCATGGCCATGATGCAGGTGCAGCTCACCACCTGGCCGATCCCTGGAATGGTCACGATCCCCGGCTCCACGCTCTCGCTCGCCACCACTATACTTATAGTGGTCGCCTCCATGAACGCGATCAACTTCGTGGATGGCCTGGACGGCCTCGCGGCAGGCATCATCGCCATCGGTTCGGTGGCGTTCTTCCTATATACCTATGACGTCACGCAGCAAACCAGCCCCGCCGACTTCTCCTCCCTCGCGCTGTTGCTCCTCTCCGCGCTGGTGGGCGCGTGCCTCGGATTCTTGCCGCACAACTTCTTCCCGTCGCACATTTTCATGGGCGACTCCGGCTCCATGGTGCTCGGCCTCGTACTCGCCGGCGCCACCATCTCGATGACCGGTCACGTCACGCCCGCCATCACCTCCGGCGTCCAAGGCCTCCCCGCGTTTGTGCCGCTGTTATTGCCGATCATCATCGTTACGCTCCCGGTAGTGGATATGTCTATGGCGGTGATCCGGCGGTTGAGCCGTGGCCAATCGCCCTTCCAGCCCGACCGCAACCATCTCCACCACCGTATGCTGGCCCTCGGACATTCGCACAGACGTGCGGTGCTCATTCTCTACATCTGGACCGCCGTCATCGCGTTCGCCGGCGTGTCGCTGGTGTGGTGGCCGTGGCGAAACGTGCTCATCGTGTCATCGGTGGTAGGCCTGATCACCATCGCAATCACCCTGGGGCCACTGCGGACTCGGGGGCGCATTCTCGACGATGACGTCGCCACCGGCCAGATTCCGGTGGTTGAACCCGTGATGCCAAGGAGTTCACCGTGGCAAGACATTACCGATAAGGCGGTGCGATGAGCACGGATGATTTTTCGACGTACACGGGGTCCCCGCGAGTTGGCGCGGCGGAGCCCGCGCACTTGGGGGGTGGGGCGATGACGGAGCCAACGGCGGGTCATATAACGATGACGGAACCAGACGCCGGAGAAGTGCCAGCGGTTGAGGTTGCCACAGCGGAGCCGGATGTTTCTGCGACTCAAGAGCCGATCCCCGGTAAAGCCGAGCTGCGGGCTACCAAACGGGCGACTGCGGAATGGGCTCTGTACCAGAAAACGCTGCGTTGGGTTGGCCTGTTCGTCGTCGTCCTGACCGTGATCGCCGTGTTGATCGGCTGGTTCGTCAGTGGGCTCGCCGGGGTGTGGGCCGCCGTAATCGGCGCCGCGATTGCCGGGTTGTTCTGCGGGACCACGTTGTGGTCGGTGGCCAACACCATTGGTACCTCGCCGACCTCGATGGCTGCCACGGTGATGTTGACCTGGGCCGGGAAACTGGTGGTGCTGATCGCGGTGCTGGCATTGCTGCGGGGCCGGGATTTCTATAACCCGTATATATTGTTCGCGGTGATTGCAGTGGGAGTGCTTGGCGCGCTGGGGATCCAGGCGCTGAGCCTAAAGCGAGGCCGCCTCCCATACGTCACCCCAAGCAACTAAGCCGCAATCTAACAAGGTGGTAACTAGCACCCGCTCCTAGTAGCAGCTTCGCGCAAACTGAGTAGGCTGAAGTGGTGAGCGTTTTCCGGGTGGGCTCGCTGGTAGCGGGATTGCCAGCCATGGCACTCATCCATTCGCTTTTTCCGGCTAGTGCTCTATCTACCAGGGCCCTGTCAGCCAGTGCCGTAGCCACTAGCAACTTGGCCGCCAGCGGGCCCGAGTTCCCGACCATTGATGATTTCTTCCCGGAAGAAGTGCTCTTTACCGGAACCCCATTCGCGCTCGATCGCATTTGGTTTGTGCGGGTCGTGGCCACAATTGCGTTATTGCTCATTTTCGGTTTGGCAGCCCGCCGGGTGGCCGTGGTCCCCGGGCGCTTCCAAGCCGCTGTGGAATACCTAATTGACTTTGTGCGCAAGCAAATTGTGGATGAAGTGTTGGGTCAAGAAGTGGGCCGCAAATACCTTCCCATGTTGTGCACCATTTTCTTCACCGTTTTGTTCTTCAACTTGACCGGCGTAATTCCCTTCCTAAACATTTCCGGCACCGCCCGGGTGGGTGTGCCTCTGCTCTTAGCGTTATGGGTCTTGGTCACCTACTGGATAGCCGGAGCCAAGGCGCACGGTGGCCTGTGGCCGTTCTTGCGGGATAACCTGTTCCCGCCGTCGTTGCGCAAGATGCCGTATATGTACATCATCGTTGCGCCCATTGAACTGCTGCAGTTACTGATTATCCGCCCCGCATCCCTGACCATCCGTCTGGTGGCCAACATGATTGTCGGCCACATCACGCTGCTCTTGTGTTTTGCCGCCACCCAGTACTTCGTGTTCAACTCCCATGGGTTGTTCCACGGTTTTGCCGCGCTAACACTGTTCGGCGGTATTTTCATGACTCTGTTTGAATTATTGGTTGCCTTTCTCCAAGCGTATATTTTTACGCTTTTGGCTTCCATCTATATTGATTTGGCGATGCAATCTGAGGATTAATTCGTTCAAAACCACCTATTCACCTGAAGGGATAAAATATGGATACCGGTAACCTGATAACCATCTCCGGCAGCCTCAACGCAATCGGTTATGGCATCACGGCCCTGGGGCCCGGCATCGGCATGGGATACCTGGTTGGCAAAACCGTGGAGGGCATGGCTCGCCAACCCGAGGCAATTGGCCAATTGCGGTCCACCATGTTGCTTGGTGCTGGGTTTGTCGAGGTAATCGCCTTGCTCGGTCTAGTAGCCGGCTTCCTGTTCACGTAAAGTGTTCGCCACTGCTTTGGCGAGCGTGGGGCTCGCCCTCGGGAAAGCCGCCTCGCGTGCCGGGGCGGCGGTTACGGCTGCGGCCGGACAGGTGGTGGTTGATCCCGTCGTGGTTGACCAAGTGGTAGTCGACCCCGTGGTGGAACCAGTAGTGGTGGAGCAAACGGTGGTCCACACTGGCCTTGACCTGTTCTTGCCCACTTGGCCTGACATTCTGTGGTCCTCAGTGGTGCTGCTGATTATTGCCTTTGCCTTCTACAAATTCTTTATGCCCAAGTTCATGGGCATTTTAGATCAACGGTCCGAAATGATCGCAGGTGGCTTGGAGCAAGCGGAGCAAGTCAAAGTTGCTGCCGAGGAAACCTTGGCCCAACGCCAAGCCATGCTGGAGGAGGCCCGCGGGGAGGCGAGCGAGATCCGCGAAAAGGCCCATAATGATTATGACCAGATCGTGGAAGATGCCAAGCACGCCGCGGATAAGGAGGCCAAGCGAATCGAAGAGGATTCCAAGCGCCGCGTCGAGGCCCAGAAAATCGAGGCCGAGGTTGAGTTGCGGACCGAGGTTGGCACTCTGGCCACTGACCTCGCCGCCAAGATCATCGGCGCCTCGCTTTCCACCGAGGCCGCCCAATCCCAGGCCATTGACCGGTACCTAGATGAGCTAGAGGCAGAGACCCAAGCAGCCAAGAAGCGCGGTCTTCATGCCAAGAAGGCTGGAGTTCCCGAGAAACGGAGCCTCGGCCGGCAAAGGAAACCCGCCGTTACCGAAGAGGGCGCGCTTGACCTGGAGTCCGGGGTGACAGGTGAACTAGATTCGGCCGATGAATTGCCAGTCGACGCAGGTGACGCGGCAAACCTGGGCATTCGGGATACCGTTGGCGAGCCCGCGCCCGCCATCGTCGTCGTTGGCGATCAAGACGATGCCGGACTGGCCGCCGCTGCCGATGCGCTCGCCGCTACTGAGCAGGCAGCCGCTTCCGGACAGCTTGCCCAGACGGTGAGCAAGGATAGCCATCACTTAAGGCGTCGCCGCCGTGAGCCAAAGCAGCGGTAGGCGGCAATGAGTCAACTCCAGTTGCATGGGGCCTCGCGTAAGGCGCTGGCGGCGGCCAGTGCGCGGTGGGTTGCGTTGCTGACCGCCGAGGTGAAGGGTCGGCATGCGGCAACCCGCGCCTTGGAACTCTCGGACCAGATGTTCGCTCTGTCGGATGCGCTAATTAGTTCCCTGGCCCTCAGGCGGTTTCTGGTAGATGCGTCCAGCACGGACGAGGCCAAGCGGGAGTTGCTCAGCCAATTGTTCAAAGACAAAGTGGAGCCTGAGGTTTATTCCGAAATGCTCCAAATAGTTGACTCGAAATGGCTAAATGACGAGGATCTCGCGGCGGCAGTAGAGCAACTCGGCGTCCAGGCCGTAATGGCTGCGGCGCGGGCGGAACGGTCCGGAGCGATAATCGAAAGCCAGTTGCTGCAGTTGGTAGCGGCGTTGCGCACTAATCCCGAGGCCATTAGTTTCTTGATGAACTCTGGGCGGCCCATTGAGTCGCGGGTGAAAATGATCACCTCGGTGCTGCGGGCGGGGGAGGCCGATCCGGTAACGATTGCGCTGGTGAAACGGGCCATCGCAAGCCCTGGGGCGGGCCGTTTCCTGGCGAAAGTGGCCCAGGCGGCGGAGGATCTCGCTGGCGCGCGGGAGGTAACCATTGCCCAGGTAACCAGCGCGGTGGAGTTGACTCCGGCCCAAATTAAGCGTTTGGAAAAGATACTAACGGTAAGGTTCGGCAAGGAAATCGCGGCATTCGTTAGGGTTGATCCCAGTTTGATTGGTGGCTTGCGGATTGTGGTGGAGGGCGCGGTATTTGATGATTCCGTGAGTGCCCGCCTCAGTGCCGTGGGCCGTTATATGACCAGAAGCGGAAAAGAGTTGGCAAATGTCTAACCTGTTCATCAGCCCTGAGGATATCCGGGCCGCCTTGGACGACGCCGTCAAGGCGTACCAACCCGGGGGTCTCACCGGCGAAGAGGTGGGTCGGGTGATTTCCGCCGCCGATGGCATTGCGTACGTCTCCGGGTTGCCAGGCACGATGTCGGACGAGTTGTTGCGATTCGCCAACGGGGTGTCCGGTCTGGCTCTGAACTTGAACGAGCGCGATATCGGCGTGGTGGTACTCGGCGAGTTTGATGGCATTGACGAGGGCGAAGAGGTCAGGCGCACCGGTGAGGTGTTGTCAGTGCCGGTCGGGGAGGGATACCTCGGGCGAGTGGTGGACCCGCTTGGTCGGCCCATTGACGGCATGGGCGATATCACAGGGATTGAGGGGCGCCGCGCGCTGGAAACTCAGGCCCCGGACGTAATGCACCGACACAGTGTGAACCAACCCATGCAGACCGGCATCAAGGCCATTGACACCATGATCCCGATTGGGCGTGGGCAGCGCCAGTTGATCATTGGCGATAGGCAAACCGGGAAAACGGCAATCGCCATAGACACCATCATTAACCAAAAAGAAAACTGGGCGAGCGGCGATCCGACCCGGCAAGTGCGTTGTATATACGTGGCGATTGGCCAAAAGGGCACCACCATTGCCGGGGTGCGCGGGGCCTTGGAAGATGCCGGGGCGCTGGAGTACACCACCATTGTGGCCTCCCCGGCCTCCGACCCGGCTGGTCTGAAGTACCTGGCCCCTTACACGGGTTCCGCCATCGGGCAACATTGGATGTACCACGGGAAATCCGTGCTGATTGTATTTGACGATTTGTCCAAGCAGGCCGATGCCTACCGGGCCGTGTCGCTGCTGCTGCGGCGGCCTCCGGGCCGCGAGGCGTACCCGGGCGATATCTTCTACCTGCACTCCCGGCTGCTGGAGCGCTGCGCCAAGTTGTCAGACAACTTGGGCGGCGGTTCGATGACGGGCCTGCCCATTGTGGAGACCAAGGCGAACGATGTGTCCGCGTTCATTCCCACTAACGTCATCTCCATTACTGATGGCCAGATATTCTTGCAGTCCGATCTGTTCAACGCCGACCAGCGCCCGGCCGTTGATGTGGGTATTTCGGTGTCCCGCGTTGGTGGCGCGGCTCAGATTCCCGCGATGAAAAAGGTCGCGGGTACGCTGAAACTGACGTTGGCGCAGTACAAGTCGTTGCAGGCGTTCGCGATGTTCGCCTCTGACTTGGATGCCGCTTCCCGGGCGCAACTCGCGCGCGGCGCGGTGTTGATGGAGTTGCTGAAGCAGCCGCAGTACACGCCGTATCCTGTGGCCGAGCAGGTGGTTTCCATTTGGGCGGGCACGCGTGGCAAACTCGACGATGTACCCCTGCCGGAAGTGTTGCGGTTCGAGCACGAAATGCTGGATTACGTGCGCAACAACACCCATGTGCTCCAAGAGATCACCGAGACCGGCGACATCACCGAGGCACAAGAAGACGAACTCGACTTGGCCATTGACCGGTTCCGGCAAGGCTTCATGAAATCTGATGGCTCGCCGCTCATTGAGGGGCTATCGCCCGAGGATCAAGTCCGGATTGAGCAGGAGCAGATTGTCTTGGGCAAGAAACTCAAGTCCGCACAGAACCAAAACGTGGCCGCGGAGTTGTAGGTCATGTCGAGTGGAGCAGCGCGGAGTTATGCGCAGAAGATTAGGTCAACGGCCCAACTCTCCAAGGTGTTCCGCGCGCAAGAATTAATCGCCAGTTCCCGCATTCAGGCCGCCCGGCAGGCCCAGGCCATGTCGGTTCCCTACGCGGAGGCGATCACCACGGCCGTCGGGGCGCTGGTGACCCACAACCCGGACATTGACCATGCGCTGACCCGGCCCCGGCTCGACAACCGGCGGGTTGCGGTGTTCGTTTTGTCGTCCGACCGCGGCATGGCTGGTTCCTACTCGGGCGGCATCATCCGCGAGTGTGAGGGATTGCTGACGGAGTTGGGTAAGGCCCAGCCGCCCAAAACCGTTGACCTCTACGTGGCGGGGCGCCGGGCGGTGAGTTTTTACCACTATCGCCACCGGGAACTCGCGGGGGAGTGGGTGTACGGCTCGGACCACCCCACGGATGCCGATGCGGTACTGATCACCAACACGCTGCTGGAGACCTTCTTGCGGTCCACTGAAGAGGGCGGCGTGGGCGAGGTGTACGTGGTATACACCAAGTTCATTAACTTGGTTTCACAAGAGCCGAAAGTGGTTCGGATTTTGCCCTTATCCATTGTCGAAGCGGAAAAGACTGCCGAAATGGAGGGGCACGGCAATAGTTTCGAATACCCGCTTTATGATTTCGAGCCATCGGAAAAGCTGGTACTAGATGCCCTGTTGCCCCGGTATGTGGCCGCACGCATCCGATCATTCATGCTGGAATCGGCAGCGTCCGAGGTCGCCGCCCGCCAACGCGCGATGCACACGGCGGTGGACAACTCGCGGGTCATGATTGAGAAGTACACTCGCATGGCCAATGCCGCCCGGCAAAGTGACATTACCCAAGAAATCACCGAGATAGTCTCCGGCGCCAATGCGCTCGCCGAAAATTCCACTGAATAGGAGCAAGTAAAACAATGAGTGACGAGTACAACCCGCTCCTTTCCGAGATTGTGTCGGATGATTCCATAACGGATGCATTGGATGACGATGGCTTTGACACCGAGGTCTCCGAGCTCTCCGTTGACGGCTATGGCCCAGTAAAACTCAACGAGCGCCACGAATTTGAGGGTGGCACGGGCGGCTTCGACAGCGAGACGGCCATGGATACCGGTATCGGGGGCGGCGTCGTCGGCGGTATTTTGCACGATGACGATGACGATTACGACGACGATGACGATGACGACGTCGAAGGTTCCATCGTCGTCGAAAAAAAGGAAAAGCGCGGCAAGGGGAGGTCGGAGGAAGATCTCAAGATCGCCGAGGAGGCCAACCCGCACCGGGGGTACACTCCCAGTCCAGATGCCCGGCAGTACGAGCCCGATGATGGTAAGCCGTACCACGAGCCAGGTCAGGGACACGTCACCCGAATTGTTGGCCCGGTGGTGGATGTCGAGTTCCCCGAATCCGAGTTGCCCGATATTTACAACGCCCTCACGGTGGAGATTGATAAAAAGGGCCTGGATGAGGGCACCGGCACATTTACATTGTTGCTGGAAGTGGAGCAACACCTGGGCGATGGCGTGGTGCGCACCATTGCCATGAAGCCGACCGACGGGCTGGTCCGCGGCGCCGTCGTTTCTGATACTGGCGGCCCCATCATGGTTCCGGTGGGTGATGTCACCAAGGGACATGTGTTCGATGTCGCGGGTAATTGCCTGAACCTAGAGCCCGGCGAGGAACTTGAGGTCAAGACGCGCTGGCCGATTCACCGTGATCCGCCGCCGTTCAAGGACTTGGAGTCCAAAACAGAGATGTTCGTCACCGGAATCAAGGTGATTGACCTGCTCACGCCTTATGTGAAGGGCGGGAAAATCGGGTTGTTTGGCGGCGCTGGTGTCGGGAAAACCGTGCTGATTCAGGAAATGATCCAGCGCGTGGCACAAGACCACGGCGGTGTTTCGGTGTTTGCCGGGGTAGGGGAGCGGACCCGCGAGGGCAATGACCTGATCGGCGAGATGGAAGAGGCTGGCGTTTTCGAGAAGACCGCCTTGGTATTCGGCCAGATGGATGAACCGCCCGGAACTCGTTTGCGCGTGGCGCTCACGGCGCTCACCATGGCCGAGTACTTCCGCGATGTGGAAAGCCAGGATGTGTTGTTGTTCATTGACAACATTTTCCGGTTCACGCAGGCTGGGTCCGAGGTGTCCACGCTGCTGGGCCGGATGCCGTCTGCAGTGGGTTACCAGCCGAACCTGGCCGACGAAATGGGGCAACTGCAAGAGCGGATTACCTCCACCCGGGGCCACTCAATTACCTCCATGCAGGCCATTTATGTTCCGGCTGACGACTACACCGACCCAGCCCCGGCCACTACCTTCGCCCACCTGGACGCCACTACTGAGTTGTCCCGCGAGATCGCCTCGCAGGGAATTTACCCGGCGGTGGACCCGCTGACCTCAACGTCGCGGATTCTGGACCCGCGCTATATTGGGCCGGTCCACTATGAGGTGGCCACGCGGGTGAAGTCCATTTTGCAGCGCAACAAGGAGCTACAAGACATCATTGCGATTCTGGGCGTGGATGAACTCTCGGAAGAGGACAAAACCGTGGTCGCCCGGGCCCGGCGCATTCAGAAGTTCCTCTCCCAGAACACGTACATGGCCACCAAGTTCACCGGCGAGCCTGGATCCACGGTGCCGCTAGCGGAAACCATTGACTCCTTTAAGCGGATTTGCGATGGCGAGTTTGACCACGTTGCGGAACAGGCTTTCTTCAACATTGGCGGCATAGATGATCTGGAAGCCAAGTGGGAGCAAATCCAGAAAGAGTACCAAGGTAAATGACCAACATCTCGGTAGACCTGGTTTCCCAGGAACGCAAAGTGTGGTCGGGCTCGGCCCGCTCCATTTCCGCGCCGTCGGTCAATGGGCAAGTCGGGATTCTCGCGGGCCACACGCCCTTGATGGCCGTGCTGCAACCGGGCCGCGTCTCGGTGGTGGCCGCCGATGGCGCCAACTACAACTTCGAGATTTCCAAGTCCGTTAACGCGCCTAACCTGGAATCCATCACCGGGGCGGTGAGCGGGGAACCCGAGATAGACAACTCCGTAGGGTTCCTCTCCGTTGATGGGAACCTGGTCACCGTGGTGGCCGATGTCATTACGCAGATATAGACACGAACTTAGTAGGCGAGAATGTCATACGTCCCGATCATTGCGGTGGTGGTCGGTGGCTTGCTGGTTCTCGCTGGATTACTGGTTTTCTTGGGGCTCTACCGCTATTGGGCGATGGTGCGCCGGGTCGGGGCCTTCACCTGTGATTTGAGGCTGGGGCGGCTCAACGGGCGCGAACCGAGGCAGTTTGCGCCGGGCGTTGCCTCGTATGGAGTGGGGAAGTTGGAGTGGTATCGGGCCATTTCGTTGAATCCCACCCCGGCGATTCAGTGGCCGCGTAATGAATTTCAAGTGTTATCGCGGCTCCCGGCGCCGCTCCGCAAAGACGAGGTCATAGTGCGCTGCCAATGCCGGGATGCCAGTTTCGATCTACTCATGACTCCATCTGCCTACGCCGGCCTGGCAAGCTGGCTAGAGGCAGCCCCCCCAACTCTCCCAGATGTGATCTGACCACTGAGCCTCCCCCGTCTGCGGGGGAGGTGGCGGCCCGTAGGGCTGACGGTGGGGGCCACCCTGCCACCCCCATCACACAC
>Ga0082212_10009063_pt1 | contig 12869 bp, 10 predicted proteins | sample TergutNt197P3_FD_71548 | JGI IMG/M metagenome (GOLD analysis project Ga0082212, IMG submission 71548) | Neocapritermes taracua P3 segment gut microbial communities from Petit-Saut dam, French Guiana - Nt197 P3 | ecosystem: Host-associated > Arthropoda: Insects > Digestive system > Gut ... | reverse complement strand
TCCCGTCGTACTTCGGCAGCCCGGTGAACGTGTAGTCTGCCCAAGGCGCAGCCATTTCGTATGCTTCGTCTTCAAGCTCCACGCCGTTCGCGTACAGCCTGAACGTTATGCTTTCCGGCCTTGTTAATTCGCTATTGCCGCCGTCAGACCAAGCCTTGCTCACTGTTACTGACGTCTCGCCCGGGGTTAGCGTGTTTGTGATCTTCGTACCGTCTATGCTCTTCTCGTAACCCGTCGGCAGCACCTCGTCCACCGTGTAGGCGTATGGGATGCCGCTGCTGTCGTACTTCGGCAGACCCTTGAACTCGAACGCCCACTCGTCTATCCCTTCGAAATCCTCCAGTTTCAATTCCAACGTGTCATACTGCACGCCGTTCCTCAGCAGGTTTACCGTTATGCTTTCAGGCCTTGTGTTGTCCGCGTTCCCGTCGTCCTCCCAAATCTTGCTGCCTTCAATGCTCACCTTTATGCGGTTGTTGAAGCCATGGCTTCCATAAACCGGAACGAGCTGTGGCTGCGCCTCATAGTAGTTAGCGTCGTCGATGCCAACCATGTAGACAACGTCGATGATCCCCGCGCTGCTGTTGAACACAAAACTGCTGTAATTTGCTGCAACGTCTTCAACGATCGCTTTGGCGTTTGGTGCTCCCTTAACTGCCCCAGTCCCCGTAGCGACAACAGCCCAGTCAATGCTGTTAAAGGCGGGAGAAGATACGTCAATAGCCTCAAGCAGCACCCAAGTAATTATCTGGGTAACTGCCCTATTATCGTCTAAATTGCCATACTTGGCTTCAATGTAGTTGTATGCTTTCAGGAAATTGACCAGCGGAACGCCATTTGGGCGCTCCTTCTTCTCAACTACGTATTTGCCGGGGCCCTCAAAAAACGCATATGAACCGCCATTGGCGCAGTAAGACGGATATCGTTCGCCAGTCTCTGCGTTTTCAACGCCGATGGGGAAGATGTCGCCATCGTCATTCAAACCTTTGTAGCCCAGAACATAGCCTTGTCCGTAACCGTTTCTTATCGTATAGCGGGCGTTGTAGTCGAAATTGACTTTGGTGCCGCCGACCCCTACGCCGTCAACGAAGAAAACGTACTGTGGGCCAACATTGTCAAAGATTTCCTCGGCAAGGCTGCCGGGGGTGAAAAACTCGACGATTGCATACCAGCCGTCAACATCTGAACCCGGCAAGATTTCAAACGCGAACTCGCCTGAATCGGTAAGCGCCGCACTGGCGACGACTGTGCTGTCGTCATAACCGACACAGTTGCCGTCTGCGTCCACTATCGCCTTGAACAGCTTGAAAGAAATATCCTCCCAAACGTCAGCGATGGATGCGCCGTCATATTCCCAGTCCGCAATAAACGTTCCATCGACGCTCTTTGACAGGTGCATTGTTCCGCCACCCGTTTGGACAAGCGTGTTCGTGAACGTGGCGCTGCCGCCCGTTATGGCGCCGCCGGCAGTCGTGTACCCGTCGACGCTGTCTTCTGTGACTGTGTACTCGATCAGCTTCTGGTCGCTGTCGTACTTCGGCAAACCGATGAAAGTGTATTCGTTCCACGGGGAGCTCATAACGTATTCTCTTACCTTCGCTCCGTCGGCCAAAAGGTTGAACGTAACGCTTGCAGGCCTCCGCCCTTTGGAGTTGTTGTTGTCCTCCCACGCCTTGCTCACTGTCACAGACGTAATGCCCGGCTTCAGTGTGTTCGTTATCGTGTTGGTTTCGTTGTCGACCGTGCTCAAGTAATCGGCCAGCGCGACCTCCTCAACCCTGTATTCAAATTTAATGCCGCTGCTATTGTACAACGGTAGTTTGCTGAACTTGAACCCCCATTCGTCAGTGCCCCCGACGTTCTCCCCCGCAGGAGGAATGGTTGTCGTATCCAGCCGGATCCACTCAGTGTCGCCAACCAGCCTGCGCAGCAACTGTATAGTGATGCTCTCAGGCCTTGTGTTGTCGGCGTTGCCGTTGTCTACCCACTTTTTGGTGCCTTCGACATCAACAGACTCCAAATGCATCCGTATTTTGCCCGTGCCGGGAATGTCTTCCACAACCGTGTCGCCAGCCCAAGTAAATTCGTTTCTGTGGTGCCAAGTTGTGTAAGTCGTTGTTTTTGAATAGATGGTATTTGCGTTTACATTTCCGCCTTCATTGTCAACCATGGCTTCATAAACCGTGTTTGACCCGGCTTCCGGCAAATCGAAAACTGTAAACGTGAACCTGTAGACATACCCTGGCGGCAGCCCTGTAGACGCAACATTTACCCTGCCGTTGTACCCGATAACGGTGAAAGGTGCATTGTCGCCGTAATTGCCGCTCAAGCTGAACTCGAACTCCTTACCGTCAATGATCAAGTCGTGGTCGATCAAATGCACTTCCTGAATTCGTCCCCCTTGACCGCTGTTCCATTTCACGCCGTCAATTTCATAATGGACTTGTTCAACGTTTTTCAAAGTCCAATAATACGGGTTCCCCTCCTGCGGCTGGAACCTGGCTGAGACGCCGTCGTTTGTGTAGTACCATTGGTCCGCTTCCCAGCCTTCCTTCAGCGTAACGTTAAAGCTGACAGCAGCGGGCGCTGCTCCCAGTGTTTCACTCTGGTCAACAACCCATGTTACCTCTTTTCCGCTTACGGCAACTCCAGCCGGAACGGCGCCGGCTAACTCAAACCACTCACCCAGCGTGTCTGTGATGGTTATCGCGGAATTCGTCGCTACGAGGGGATTTTTAGTAACGCCGCCATCCGTGTAGGTATTGCCCCATGCCTTTAGCGTGATTGTAAATACGCCATTGTGGCTGCTGTCCGGCACTACTGATTTGCCGGTCCATATCTGCCCCGGCGCCGGCCCAGGGTCAGGCGGATCGCCCACCCCCTCAATTTGTTTGTCAATCGAATAATAATCGTTGATCGGAATATCACCTTCGTCATAGTCCGCAGCAAACGAAACCGGTGCCAGGCTAGTCACCAGGCTGCAAATCATTGCCAGCGTCAACATGAAAGCAATTCCTTTTCTACCTGTTCTCACTCTCTTCGTACTCATCTCCGTCTCCTTTTACCATTGATTAATGTTTCTTTAGGCAACATCATGCTCCTCCTTAAATTCACTATGCAATGCATAAATTTTAAATTTTCACATAATTTTCTTTGCAACAGCAAAAAACGCACTAAACAACATCACTATATAAATTCGTGTCGTCTAACTCAATTTTCAGGGTTTTTTGTAATAATACCCAGTCTCGCATGTAAAATCTTGACGAATAAATATAGGCATGTGACGGTAATAGTATATACCTAATCGGTTACAATGTGGTTACAACATAATATTTTAGAATTTTCAGATGTAACTTTTCAAACATTTTATAATCATATTGCCAGTGTTAATGTGTAATTTTGCAATTTTTTCCAAATATTTTCCAATATGCTTGCCTTTTTTCCGGTTGCCTGTTAAAATAGACTAGATTATATAATAACGAGAGGGCATTATGAGTAACAACACCAAACAAAAAAAAACCACCACAATGCTGCTTTGCATGATTGCAGCTATTGTCATTGCCGCAGTGTTCTTGTTCAGCTGCGAGGCGCCGCAGGACAATCAAAACGGCACACCATCTGTCATTAAGGTGGGCTACAGTAAATACCCCTACCCGCCGCTGCACTATACGGGCGGCAATGGGGAACTCGTCGGCTTCGACATCGAACTTGCACACGAGGCTGCGGGCATTATGGACGCCGAGATAGAGTTCGTCCCCATCAACTGGTCTGAGAATTTGGAGGCGCTCGAATCAGGTGAGGTCGACATGCTTTGGGGAGGGCTGGAGAGGGCGTCCCTTGACGAAGGCATAGTCAAATTCACCAAATCGTACCTGCGTTCGGACATAGTCCTGCTCATGACTGAGGACCGGGACTACACCGAGTGGTCAGACCTCCAAGGGCTCAACGTTTGTGCTTTGAATTTCACACCTGCTTTCCATTACCTTCAGGTATACAGCAGGGACGTCATCAAAAGCAAGCGTTCGTTTACCCCGCCGGAATACCAGAGCCTCATGAATTCGCTTTCATCTGGGGAGTTCGACTGCATGATAGCCGACACGAGCTTTGTATCTTTCTTCCTCAAGGAGAACAGCAGCGAAACTTATAAGGTGAATACCGTTTTCGGCTCGAATTACGCCGTTGGGCTCAGCGTAGCCAACACAGAGCTGTTTGAAAAGCTTCAAGCTGCGCTTGACGAGCTTGAAGCCGACGGAACCATCGACAGGCTAAAAACAAAATGGATTGGGTTGGAGGTGTATCAGCAAACCGACCAGCAGGAAAACCAAGAAGTTGACCAGCCTGAAGCGCAAGAAGAAGACCAACCCGAGGATCTGCCTGGAGAAGACGAGCCCGGAGATCAGCCTGAAGAATAGGCAAAAAAAGGCTGCCGCTAGCAGTCCCTTTGAACCGCTAGCCGGCAGCCTTTTTGTCTGATAGAATTTTTTATGGATTTGTCTGTCATAACACTATTCTTTACCGCTTAAAGCTTTTGCGCCTTGAGCAGCTCAAACAGTTTTTTTGCTTCGTCAGTGTGAAGCGTGATGCCTCTCGACATGTGCTCGTGATCCGGGCTCCAGTCCCTGAGGTCGTACTTCTCGTTCCCGCCGTTCCACGCAACCTTGTTGAGCTCTTTGCACCAACCTGTCGGATAAGCCGAAACCACTCCCAGATGCTCTGTTATTTCGAAAGTAATTTCGTCTCTTTCTTTTTCATTAACTGCCATAATTAATCTCCTTTCCCGGGTTTCCCCTTATTTATTATATTATTACATACATCCCATATTTTGTCAATACGTAAATCAAAAATAATTGACTTTTTTTTATCTGTCAACTAAACTGTAGGAAAGGTGGAATTATGGATGCAAGCATACTTTACGCTGTACAGCAGCTGACGGGCAACCCTTTGCTGGACGGATTCATGGCTGGCCTGAGCTGGCTGGGCAACAACGGCATGATTTGGATATTGGCAACCATCGTCTTATTGATCTGCCCAAAGACGCGAAACAGCGGAGCGGCATGCGCCATTGCCCTGCTGCTGTCTCTGCTTCTGTGCAACTTGGTGTTAAAAAACATCGTAGCTAGGCTGCGCCCCTACGATGTTCTCCTGTGGCTGCATCCGCTTGTGCCTCCGCTCGCCGATTTCTCATTCCCCTCAGGGCACGCCTCTGCGTCGTTTGCCGCCGCTACGGCCATGGCCCTTTCAGGCATGGGGAAAAAATGGATTGCCTCGGCATTCGCGTTGGCAGCCCTAATAAGCTTTTCGCGGCTGTATACAGGGATGCATTACCCTACCGACGTGCTGGGGGGCATCGCTCTGGGCGTACTTTGCGGAACCTTGGCATGGCTTGCCACCAGACGATGGCTGAAAAGGCTTTCGCCGCCATGATCGCAGGCTGTCACGGCCTCATTCCCGCACCACCATGCTTTCTGCCAAGCGAGCCTTCTCTTCAGCACCCTTCAACATGCCTACAAGCTCCAGGGCAAATTCCATGGCGGTCCCGGCACCTCTTGAAGTAATGATGTTGCCATCAGCTACGACGCGGTTCTTGCTCGCCTTTGCCCCTGCAAGGTGTTCTTCCATTCCGGGGTATATCGTCGCCTCCTTCCCCTCAAGAATGCCGAGCTTGCCTAAAACCATGGGGGCTGCGCATATTGCCGCCAGGTATTTCTTTTTTTCCGCAAAGCCCTTGACCACTGAAGCAAGTCCCACGTGGGCTGCTAGGTTCGCAGTGCCCCTTGCGCCCCCTGGCAGTACTATCATCTCACAGTTTTCGTAGTCGGCTTCTTCAAACAGCAGGTCGGCAATGATGGATACTCCGTTTGAGCCGGTCACAGCCTTGCCCTCCATTATCGAAACCATTTCGGTTCTTATGCCGCCGCGACGCAGGACGTCAACCACAGTAACAGCTTCTATTTCCTCAAAACCTTCAGCAAAATGCACATAAACCATATGGTTCTCCTTTCTCACCGCTCTTCACGGAAATACGCGTTGCCAATGTCAGCCGGCGCCATGTCCTCTTTCCTGTTTTTGCGCGTGCTGACGACGACTATCAATATTGTCGCTATGTATGGGATCATCTCGACCAAGTACTGGGATATGTTTATTCCGACGCTCTGGAGCCAAAAGCCCAAGATGCTGAGCCCACCGAACAGAAACGCCCCCAGCAGCGCTTTCACCGGCTGCCACGATGCGAAGATCACCAGAGCCACCGCAATCCAGCCCCTTCCTGCAATCAGGCCCTCCTGCCAAACAGGTATCGCCACCAGCGACATGAACCCGCCTCCGACACCGCAAAGGCCTCCCCCGGCTATGATGTGGGCATATTTGTAAAACATGACGTTTATCCCTGAAGCATCTGCCGCAGCGGCGTTTTCGCCGACTGCCTTCAGGTTCAGTCCGGCTTTTGCTTTCTTCAGGTACGCTGCCAGCGCAACCGTAAGGACATATCCAAAATATGTAAGGACACTCTGCTGAAAAAGCGGCTTCCCCACAAGCGGCAGTCCGGAAAGGCCCGGAACGCTCACAGGCATGAAAAAATCTCTGACAACCTGAGGCGCCGGAAGCCCGCTCATGCCCTTTCCCACGAAATAGGCAAACCCGGTTCCGAAAATCGTGAGCGTCAGCCCAGTCACTACTTGGTTCGCCCTGAGCGCTACGGTCAAGAATGCGTAAATTGCCGCACCAAACGCCCCTGCCGCAAAAGCACCAAGAACCGCGAGTAACGGGCTTCCTGTTTCAAACCCAGCCTTGAACCCAATTACAGCACCCATGTACATCATTCCCTCGACACCCAAGTTCAGGTTCCCTGCTTTTTCAGTGATCAGCTCCCCCAGCGTAGCGAACAAAAGGGGCATTGCGGCAGCCACTGCAGCTGCTAAAAAGTTTTCCAAGCTACGCCACCCCCTTTATCGCCCTGTGGTCAAAAGCCACTTTGTACTGGATGAAAAACTCGCTCCCAAGCACAAAGAAAAGTATTATACCCTGTATCATTTCTGCCACAGAGGCTGGTATAAGCAAGGCTATCTGGAGGTACGCCCCCCCTTGGATAAGCATGGCGAAAGCAAAACAGCACACGGCGACGGCAGGCGCAGAAAGCCTTCCAAGCCATGTGGTTATAATGGCGGTGAACCCGAAGTTTGCAGACAGCGAGTAGGTCAGGGTTTTCTCAATTGCTGAAGCCTGCACCATGCCAGCGAGCCCGCACAGACCGCCAGAAACCAGCATAGTTGTTATCATAATATATTTTATGTTCATCCCTGCATACCTAGCAGTTTCAACGCTTTCGCCGATTACCGTCACCTCGTACCCTTTTTTAGTGTGGTTAATAAATATATAGACCAGCACCACCGAAAGGACAGCGACAAGCCACCCGACATGAACCCCGAACAGTTTTGGCAAGACCGCGCTTGGCGGGAAAGCTGCAATTCGCGGGAACCCAAAAGAGCTGGGGTCCTTCCACAAGTCGTACTGCAGGTACGTGACCCACTTGATTGCAATGTAGTTCATCATAAGAGTAAAAATGGTTTCGTTCGTCCCAAACCTCGCTTTGAAATAGGCGGGAATAAAGGCCCATGCCCCGCCGCAGACAACCGCAGCCGCCGCAACTAGGACAAGCATGGCAGCTGACGGCAAATCAGGCGGCAGGTGCAGCGCGGCATACGTAGCCCCCATTGCGCCCATCATTATCTGCCCCTCCCCTCCGATGTTCCAGAACTTCATCTTAAACGCCACAAGGATGCCCATGGACGTTATTGTCAGAGGTATGGCCTTCAATATGGTCTGGTTGAGCCGCATTTGCGAACCCACTGAGCCGTTCACGATCTGAGCAAAGACCTTGATGGGATCAAACCCCAAAGCAGCGAGCACCGTCCCTGCAAAGACTATAGACAGCAAAACAGCTGCCGCCCTGATGGCCCATTCCCTGTTTTTTGGAAGCTCTGCCCTTTTAGCGATTTTGATCATCCGCCCGCCTCCTTTCCGACATGCCCGTCATCAGCAGCCCGATGTCTTCTTTCGTCACCTTGTCAGGATCCACGATTCCCGTAACCCTTCCATCGCAGAGCACCATCACCCTGTCGCACAGTTCCATGAGGACGTCTAGGTCCTCGCCCACAAAAAGTACGCCTGCTCCGCGCTCCTTCTGCTCGCCCAGCAGGTCGTAAATCTTGTATGACGCGCCTATGTCAAGCCCCCTGACGGGGTACGCCGTTATCAGAACCTTCGGGTCGGAGTCTATCTCCCTGCCCAGAAGCACCTTCTGTATGTTTCCCCCAGAAAGCTTTTTTACCGGTGTGAAGACGCTGGGTGTCAATATGCTCAAGGAATCGACGATCCTCTCGGCTTTCTGCACACAAGGCCCCCTCTTAAGGAAAACCCCCTTTTGCCCCTGATAATCCTTCAGTATGATGTTGTGGACTATGTCCATCCCCGCCACCAGCCCCATGCCCAGCCTGTCTTCGGGTATGAACCCCATCCTGATGCCCATTTTTATTATTTCGCCGGGGCTTTTCCCCAGTATGTTTTCACCATTGAAAAAAATCCTGCCCTTTTCAGCCGGCACCAAGCCCGCTATTGATTCGCAAAGCTCCTTTTGGCCGCTTTTGGCGACCCCTGCCACGCCGAGTATTTCTCCTGCGTGCAGCGAAAAGCTTACAGATTTCAAAGCCTGCTTTTTCTCGCCGTCCAGCACAGTCACCTCGTCAAGGACAAGCAGTTCCTCATTGTTTTCAGATTTTCTTTTTTTGATCGAAAGGTCGACTTTTTTCCCTACCATCATTTCAATCAAGGACGGCACTTCGGTTTCCTTGGTCGCAACGGTCCCGATGGATCTGCCTCTACGCAGAATGGTGATCCTGTCGCTTATCTCCATGACTTCGCCAAGCTTGTGCGTTATTATCACTATTGCGCAGCCTTTTTCCCTCATATTCCTTATGATGTTGAACAATTTCTTTATTTCCTGCGGCGTCAGCACAGCGGTGGGCTCGTCAAGGATGAGGATATTTGCGCCCCGGTACAGGACCTTTATGATTTCAAGTGCCTGTTTTTCGCCCACCGGCATGTCATAGACTTTCTTGTCTGGGTTTATGTCAAGCCCGTATTCGTCAGACAGCTTTTTTATCTTCGTCGATAAGGCTTTCCCCTTTGTAAAAAAACTGCCCTTTTGCCCGATAATAATGTTCTCCTTTGCTGTAAGGACGTCGATAAGCTTGAAATGCTGGTGTATCATGCCGATGCCAAGGGCTATCGAATCCTTTGGCGACGAAAACCGGACCGCTTCCCCGTTTACAAAAATAGAACCGCTGTCGGGGCTGTATATCCCCGACAGCATGTTCATCAAAGTGCTCTTGCCGGCACCGTTTTCCCCAAGCAGCGCATGTACCTCTCCATTAAAAACGGTGAAATTCACATTTTCGTTTGCCGCAAGCGAGCCAAAAGACTTGGTTATGTTGTTCATTTGAATTGCGGTGTTCTGCAAAGCGCCCCCTCCGGCTGTTGATTTGAAAAAACGGCTATTCAGTCGCGTTTACCCCTTTTATGACGCTGTTGATATCCCATATATCGCCTCTGGTAAGCGTCTGCCCCTCTTCGCAGAGCACTGACCCGTCGGCAAACAGTATTTCGCCCGAGAAAGGCGCGAGCTCCCCTGAGATGATCTGGGCTTTCGCTTCGTCGACTTTGGCTTTTACTTCGCTTGGAACCAAATCAGACAGCGGCGCGAGGTCCACGTACCCGGAAGCCATGTTGCCGTAGTAGCTTTCCGGCGAGAATGACCCGTCTAAAATCTTCTTTACTACGTCAATGTAGTATGCACCGTGATCCCAAACGGGCGCGGTCAGGTAGGCTTTTGGTGCAGAATCAGGCTTGTCCAAGTTGTAGCCGATGGCGTAGGCACCCGCTTCCTGCGCAGCGATTATCGGGCCTGCCGTGTCGCAGTGCTGCTCAAGCACGTCGCACCCCTGCGCCAGCAACGCCTGGGCCGCAGATTTCTCTTTTTCCGGGTCGTACCATGTATTGATGTAAACTACGTTTACTTCCGCACTTGGGTTGACGGACTGTACTCCCAGCGCGAAAGCGTTAATCCCAATTTGGACTTCAGTATAGGGGTATGCAGCGACATAGCCTATTTTATTGCTTTTTGTCATCATGCCTGCAACGATGCCGGCAAGGTACCTTGGCTCTTCCATGGCGCCGAAAAAATTGTCAAAATTGGTGTCGTTCATCATGCTGCCTGAAAAATGCAGGAAGTCAACATCAGGGTACTCGTCAGCCAGTTCAGCCATGGTCTCCATGTACCCGTAGCTGCAGCCTATTATCACCCTGCAGCCTGCGTCGATCATGTTTTCTGCTGCAGACCTGATGTCCTGCCTGTTCTGGTCGTCCACGTTTTCCACCGCCATAGTCTTGACCAGCCCTGCGAAATAAGCTTCAAGCTCGTCGATGCCGTTGGCGTGGGCTTGGGAAAAACCCCCGTCGGTCTTCGACCCGATGAGAATGAAGCCGACTTTAATAAACCCATCGAAAGGCTCGCCACTGCCAGTCTGGCTGCCCTCGTCCCCGCCGCAAGCCGCAAGGCTGAGCCCCACAAGCAGCGCAAGCGTAAAAAGCATAATTTTTTTCATCTCTTCCCTCCTTAAAAATATGATTGAACGTGCAATGCAATACCTTAACATTATATTAGCATTTGACATATTCGTAAAGGCATATTGAAAAATTTTCGGATTTCTGACATAATCATCATAGCGATTGAATTACGCCATGAAAGGAGATTGCGATGGAGACATTAAAAAACAGGATTTTAGCCGAGGGGCAAGCCATAGGGCAGGAAATTATCAGAGTCGACAGTTTTCTGAACCATCAGATAGACGCCGAGTTCATGTACGAAATAGGCGAGGAGTTTAAAAAGAGGTTCGCTGGCGAGGAAATCAACAAAATCCTGACTATAGAAGCCAGCGGCATAGCCATAGCCGTCTGCGCCGCGAAATTTTTCGGCTACCCCCCAGTGGTGTTTGCAAAAAAAGACGCCTCCGGGATCCTGACCCCCGGGTTTTACTCTTCAGAAGCGAAATCCTTCACGAAGGGGGTAGTTTCAACTGTAAAAATCGCTGAGAAATTCTTGTCATCGATTGACAGAATTCTTATCATCGACGACTTCCTTGCCCGAGGCGAAGCCGCTTTTGCGCTCTGCAGCCTTGCCGAGCAGGCCGGCGCTGCGGTCGTAGGCATAGGGGCAGTTATAGAAAAAGGGTTCCAAGGGGGCGGCGACCGCCTTCGCAAAAGAGGGTACCGAGTCGAATCCCTCGCGGTCATCGAAAAAATAACCGGCGGCAAAATCATATTCAAGAATTAACCGGCTTTTTGATTGACAGCCCTTCTGGCGCAAACCCCCGCCACAACAATTGAAGCTGCAGAAAGCAAGGAGAAAACCAACAGTTTTGTTATATGCGACCTGAACAAAATATCCGGTGCGTAAGCTCTCATGGAGAAATAATAGTTCCAAGTGTCCCCGAATCGTGAGAACGTGCTCGACCAGAATTCAAATTCAGACCACCTGGTGGGAATAAAGCTGTCCGGTATGTAGAAAGGCGAACCGGTAAGCAGGTAGCAGCAAAAGACTGCCAGCAGCGCTCCGCCGGCCATGACCGCCCTCCTGAGCCACTTGTTCAAGCCGCTTGCAAAACCCCCTGCCACAATCAACGCAAAGGCGGCAAAGGCAAACCACAATGCCAGCCTCCCCAATGCCCCAAAGCTCTTCGCTATGTCCTCGTAATAGATCGTTATATCGCCGCTGACTCCATAAACCATCCGCATCTCAGACGCGGAAAACTCAGTACCCTCCCCACAGATTATGTCCAGTGCATCAAAGCTTGTCCGCAAGTCGTCCTCGCTTGCCTTGTATATTAATGGCACAGCCTTGCCATACAGCAGTTTTTCAACGATATAGTTTTCGCCGCCTATGACCACGGTTTCACCCAGTATGCCTTTTGTGGCACCAAAGATTTTAAAAGCTGACGTTTCCGAAAGCGCACACCCGTTGTCCAGCACCAAGTCGAAGCTCCCTGTATTGTCGCCGAAATAAAACAGTGCGCAGTCGAGCCTAACCCTTGACCCAAGCGAATAGTTCTCAACGGTTATGTCGTTTTCTTGGCTCCATGCGGTGTACCTGACGTCTTCCTTTTCGAAATCGCGCCTTTCCAGGATGCCTGACATGCGCTCAGCATTGAGCAGCTGGCCCTCTGACCTTATTTGAACGATTTTGCCATATTCTCTTTCAGCGTCTGCGGCAGCCCCGGCTGACAAACCCCAAAGGGCTGCGGACACCATCAGAAGCGCACAAGACACTGCTAGCCTTGCTATGCTCTTACGTCCCGACATCGGCTGATTGAACACGTATACGGTCTCCTTCCGTTATCGTTTTATTGCTCTTAGAGATTATAAGGTCATCGCCGGTGAAACCGCCCTCTATCGCGGCGTTTTGGTTGTCTTTCTCGATCAGAGTGATTTCCGCCTTTGCCGCGGTTTCCTGTACGCCGAGGACGCCTTTTACATCTCTGACTACGTAAACATAATAAGCCTCCTCGTTGCCCCTGATGGCGCTAAGTGGTACGACATTCCTATATTCTTCCGATCTCATCTCATGGGACAGAGTCGCTTTCTGGCCGGGATACGCGTCGGCGCTGTCGGGCAGGTCCGCTATGACTCTCGCCTTGCCTTCATCGCGTGAAATCGATTTTATCACGAGGCCGTCGACAGGTTTGCTCTTGCCCGAAAGTGTCACGCTTACCGGGTCGCCGGATCTCATATATTGGGCGTCGTCCACGGAAAGCTCGCCG
>Ga0082212_10003848_pt2 | contig 12869 bp, 13 predicted proteins | sample TergutNt197P3_FD_71548 | JGI IMG/M metagenome (GOLD analysis project Ga0082212, IMG submission 71548) | Neocapritermes taracua P3 segment gut microbial communities from Petit-Saut dam, French Guiana - Nt197 P3 | ecosystem: Host-associated > Arthropoda: Insects > Digestive system > Gut ... | reverse complement strand
AATTCGTTCTTCTACCAGTTCACCAATAATTTGAATAGGGGTTTGGTGTGTTGCTAATGCACGAGTCATAATATAATCTGCGGCAGTTGGTTTGAGAATATTTAATAATTCCCTTTGATATAAAAATATATCAGGTTTGCTAAAATCAACCTTCGGAATAGTACGAGTCAATTCTTCGTCTAATGCATCTGCTTCTTCTTCAGTCATTTACGCCATTTTCCTTTCCTATAAATTATAATGTTTGTTTTTTGGTAAAAATTTCTTGCGACATTTCACCGCATGAATACATTTACCTGCTCTTCATCAATACGATTATAAAATATTTCTATGGGATTGTCAATTGTACTGAAACTCACAAAAATTCCAACAATCGGCAACGTAGCGATATCAAGCACAATTTTTCGACCCCAGGTTAACTTGCCCCGCAATGATCCGAATAATGCCCCGGTGGGGCGGGTGCGCGCGGGCGGCGAAAATTTCCGGGACTCCCCGCCGAAGGAGACGAGCCAAAAAAATTAAAAATAGGATAGAATAAATGCTGACCGGAAAGAGGAACATGATAAACACGCCTGATTTTAGAATCGCTCTGTATTTGCATAGATACGAAAAGCCGGTCAGTGGCTCCGCAGGCGGATTCCCCCGGATTTCGACGTATGCGCGTGCCCGCCCTACCGGGGGTTTTTAAAATAACTGTGGGGCAAGTTTAGTATTAAATAAAAGTCATGAATTTATTTGCTTCAAAAATTCATCCGGCAGTAAAATAAAAGGCACCTTTGGATAATGTTTAATATTGCCGCTTATCAAAAGAGAGCCGCTTCCCCGGGCCGTATCGTAGAAGATATGGTCCGATTCGTCTGGAAGTCTGATTCTGCTTGTCGGCGGGTTATACGATAAGCCGATTCTCCCAATCAGGCTGATAAACTGGCGAATATCATTGATATTGATTTTTTCCGAAAATTTAGGACGCAACATAACGCCTTCATATTCGCTCAGAATAACTGAGTTGTAACAGATTTCCGCTTTACGTTCCAAAATCAGCTTAACAATTTGTGATGGCTTGCCTTTAGGATTGATAAACGCCGAAATAACAACATTGGTATCAAGTACAAGCCGCAATTATTTGCCTCGCTTTTTTCTTCTGTGGCCGTCTATTTCCCTGTTAATCTCGTCTGCCGTCATTGCGTTAAGGCCCCCCCGAACTGCCTGCATCTGAATTTCATCCAAAAGGCGCATCGCTTCCGCGCGGTTGAGCGTGTCAATAAGGTTTTCAAAATCCTGCCCTGTTATATCAAAAACAAGCATTGAAGGTTTGCCGTTATTGGTCAGGACAATTTTTCCGCTTCGTTTGAGCGTTTCCCTGGTTTTACGCGGATATGCCGAAAATTCCCTTATGCTCAAAAATTCCATATAATCACCTCTGAAGTTAACTATAATTCCAAATCTGATAAATGTCAATCAATTATCAGATAATATGCTGATACGATGCAGTAATTATTTACCACACAAGCTAAGCTTGCCCCACACTGCGAGGGGTTTAATACACCCACCCTTCATGCTAAACTTGATCCACGCTTGCTCGCACGCCCCGCCGGGGTTTTACGGAAAATTGCGGGTCAAGTTTTGCCTTCATGGCGGGGATGTTGATTTTTCTTTGACCGTTAGAATTTCCCCTTGGTTTACAATTGTCCGATAATCGTCTATTATATAATAAGAGGTAACTATATGAAATTCCTTACTGTGCGTGATTTGAGCAAGTCTCCAAAAAACACCTTGAGTAGGCTGCCAAAGGGCGGAAAGGCTGTTTTAACCAATAATGGCAAGCCGCAAGCTCTTATTATAAAAATTGACGGAGAGAATTTTGAACAAACGCTAACGCTTTTACAGAAACTTGAGTTTATGCAAACTCTCACAGAAATTAGGCTTTCTTCAATAAAAAACGGCCTTGATAGCATGACCCTGGAAGAAATTAACGCTGAAATTACAGCCGCCAGAAAAGAGCGAAAGAAGAAAGCCCAACCATGACCAGGGTAGTTTTAGATACCAATGTTTTGGTTTCGGCGCTGCTTTCAAATGGTGCCCCCGCCGCTGTAGTCGATCTGGTTACCGAAAGAAGAATAATCCTGTTTTACAATGATAATATTATCGCAGAGTATTGGGATGTGTTACAGCGTGCGAAATTTGACATTCGCTCCCAACGGGTTACCCGGTTAATAAACGCCATTGTGAAAAACGGTATATCGGCAGAGAATGCATTGACCAGTGCCATTCCAATGCCGGACGAAGACGATCGCAAATTTTATGATGTGGCGAAGGCTTCTTCTGCCTTTTTGATAACGGGGAATTTAAAACACTTCCCGAAGGAGCCATTCATTGTTAATCCTTCCAGTTTTTTGAAATTATACTATTTAAATGAGCAATAGTGTGCTGATACAATGCAGCAATTATTTACCACACGCCCCGCCCCGCCAGGGGTTTTTTGAAATAAGTGTGGGGTAGGTTTAACCTTTGTTAATGCTCCCTCAATTCCGAAGAAGCCTCTCCACAACTATCTATAGAGCATTGTTATTCAGATAAAAATGAAGTATACTCATAAAATGGACTTTGTAATAGAATTCAACAAAGCCGCTTTTGAACACCAGGTGAGCGAGGCAGACATCAAAATGGCGTTCGACAGGGTTGAATACGACGCTTTATTTGAAGAAGATGATCCCGATGCCGAGGACAAAAACCTTCTCATTGGATTTGACACAAACGCAAACCTTATTGAAGTTTTATACAATGTAATAGACGAAGACAGAGTGAGAGTATTTCACGCCATGAAATGCCGCTCTCAATTTTTCCCGTTATTAAGCGACAGGAGGAAAAGATGAAAGATTTATCGGATGAAGAATACGCACGGCTGGCAGAAAAATGGACAAAGACCACGCCGAAAGTCGGTCCCAATGGTTCGGGCTACTTTTCACAACGCAAAGCCGCGGCCCACACCGTAACAATAGATGATTTTTCGGCAAACTACCTCAACACCAAAGCAATGGCTGATCATAAAACCCCTGCGGAAATAGTCAGCGAAATGGTAAGGGAGCGGGTCGCCGCCATCGTGTAGATATAATTGAACCAATTGATGCTCCTCGCGGTTGGCCTTTAGATGTTTCCGGCCCTGCTGAAGCCTGGAGTGATTATTGTTCTATTCACTTTTCTGATACCTGGCTTTGCCTCGCCGAGCTTAAGGATTTAAATAAATGGATTCAGGGAAATTTATGGAAGATGCTGCGGCTTAATCATTTATCAGATTTTTTTAACTTGGAGAAGGGGTGGAAAAAAGCGGCGTTTACCCGATATAGCGACTTACGGATTTTATTTTTCTTTGATCGCTAGAATTTCCCCCGCATTAGGAATATAAAATGTGCCGTTAAAGCATTTTAATATGAGGAACGTGTGTTGACATCCATTAATAAGAAAGAGTATTATATTAATAATGGAAAATAACATACCTTATATAGACAAAATTATCCCAATTATCGTCTCTCTAGCGTCTCCAGATCAGATCATCCTTTTTGGTTCTTATGCACGTGGAGATAATACGGAAAAAAGCGATATAGATTTACTCATACTAAAAAAAGGTTTAAAACAAGGTCGTGATATTATCGGTTCAATTTATATGGCATTTTTTGAAAATAAAATAAAAGTCCCCGTTGATCTGATTGCACTAGACTATAACCGATACCTCGAAATAAATAACGAAATCGGATATATATATAAAACAATAAAAGAACAAGGAAAAGTAATATATGGAACGATATGAATCTTGGATTGATCGGGCAAAGAGCAGCTATGGAATGGCAATAATGCCCAGACAAGGTACCCTGGCGAATATGATGATGTAACAAAAGAAGAATACGAAAAAAGCATAAAAACCGCAAAAGAATGTATTGATTGGGTTGAAAAAACAATTGAAGAAAACAAGAAAAAAAATGACAAAGAATAAAATTTAAAATACTAATCATCAATCCGGCAAGAGAAATATGATGATCACACATATTTTCGGTATCATTCAATATTTGCATAGATACGAAAAGCCGGTCAGTGGCTCCGCAGGCGGTCGCCCGCAGAGCTTGCTAAAGCAAGCCCGCCTTCATTTTTGCAGTGGCTCTTTTGGGTCGCCCGCAAGGATTGCTAAAGCAATCCTGCATCCATTGTTAAAGTAGCCAATTTGGGGCTCTTGTCGTGATAAATTTAATCAGAGGACACGGTTTATCACCGTGCTTGTGCGAGACAGGCTCTTGCCATGCTGACTCTTTTTTATGGACACTGCTTGACGCAGTGCTTGTTCTTAGGCACCCCCAGTTTTTTGCCAGCCCGCGTGCGCCCCGCCGCCTCTCCCCTTGCTGAGTTTTTCAAAATAATTGTTGGGCAAGTTTAATCGCCCATTCCCCAATTTCTGCAAATTTACTATAATTCCGCCAGAAGAATTTAATTCCCGGAGGGATATGTATGAGCGAGTTGTTGGCCAAAGTAAAAGAAATGTGCGAAAAGAACGCGGTAAAAATGGCCGATTTTATGATGATCGATTTGAACGGACGGTGGCGACACCTGACCATGCCCATCGACCGGTTAACGGAAGATACGCTGAAAAGCGGGGTGGGGTTTGACGGCTCCAATTACGGTTTTGCGCCAATTGAAAAAAGCGATATGGTTTTTATTCCCGATTTGAAAAGCGCGCGGCTGGATCCGTTCGCCGAGGTTGCCACGCTATCCATGATCGGCGACGTGTATGTCATCGATCTGCCGGACAACAGGCGCTTTGATCAGGACCCGCGCAACGTCGCCATCCACGCGGAAGAATATATGCGCTCGGCGGGCATTGCCGACGAAATGAGGATAGGGCCGGAGTTTGAATTCCATGTTTTTGACCACGTAAGCTATGCCGTAAGGGGGCATTCTTCAAAATTTGCGGTGGACACCGAGCAGGCGGAATGGAACACAGGAATGGAAGAAGATAATCTGGGCTATAAGGTACCCCACAAAAGCGGCTACCACGCCGCGCCGCCTCTGGACAGGCTCGGCGGGTTCAGGGATAGGGCGACGATCCTGATGGAACAGCAGGGGATCGACGTCAAGTACCACCACCACGAGGTAGGCGGGCCGGGTCAGGTCGAGATCGAGGTGGAGTTTGGCGGAATGCTGGAAATGGCCGATAAAACCATGCTGGCAAAATATATCATCAAAAATGCGGCGATTGCCGAGGGGAAAACGGTCACGTTTATGCCAAAGCCGATGTTCGGCGAAGCGGGAAACGGATTGCACGTGCATATGCACCTGTTCAAAGGCGGGAAACCCCTGTTCTACGATCCCGACGGGTATTCACAACTCAGCAAAACGGCGCTTCATTTTATCGGGGGATTACTGAAGCATGTGCGCGCCCTGTGCGGCTTTACGAACCCCAGCACCAATTCCTACAAGCGGTTGGTCCCCGGCTATGAGGCCCCCGTCACCATCGGCTTTGCCACGTCGAACCGCAGCTCGGTTATCCGTATCCCCGCCTATGCCAAGGGTCCCGACAAGAAGCGCTTCGAGCTGAGAAGCCCCGACGGAACCTGTAATCCGTATTATGCCTATTCGGCGATTCTCATGGCGGGCATTGACGGCATCCAGAACGAAATCGATCCACAGAAAGACGGCTATGGGCCGTACGATTTTAACCTCTACAACCTTTCAAAGAAGGAACAGGCAAAGATAAAGTTTCTCCCGCAAAGTCTGGGCGAAGCGTTGGACGCTCTGGAAAAAGACAATGACTTTTTAACGCGGGGCGGCGTATTCCCCAAGCGCCTCATAGAGATATGGATCGAGAACAAGCGCAAGGAAGCGGCGCGGTATAATCAGCTCCCCCATCCGGTTGAGTACGAAATGTACTTTGACCTGTAAGGAAGAGTCAACGAATTACGCGAATGTACACGAATGAAGAAAAGGAATTAGCTTTAATAATATTCGCGCTAATTCGCGTCATTCGTTGATCTTGTATTATTCTATTCTGCCAAAAGACGGTTGAGCCTTTTAACAAAGTCTGCGGGGTCGGTGAGTTTTATTCCCTCCACCAATAATGCCTGGTCGAGCAGTACTCCTGCCACATCGGCGATGCGCTGTTCGTCGTCGATGTCTTTAAGGCCGGCGACGATGGGATGATCCCCGTTAACTTCCAGAATCGGCTTGATGTCGGGCATGGAGGTCTGGCCCATCGCCTTGAGCATCTGCGCCATCTGGATGGTCGGATCGTTTTCGTCGGCGACAATGCAGGACGGCGAATCGTGGAGGCGGCGGGAAAGCTTTACCTCTTTTACCCGGTCGCCAAGGGCCTTCTTTATCTTTTCGATGACGGGTTTGGCTTCTTTCTCGGCGGCCTTGTCCTTTTTTTCACCTAACTCTTCGTCCGCCCCGGAACGGTTTACCGCCCTGAGTTCCCAGCTCTGGCTTTCGCTTTTGCCGTCTTCCCCCGGAGTTTCCTTGCGGTAATTTTGCAGGGTGGGAATCACGATGTCGTCTATCTCGTCGTCCATAACGAGGACTTCGATTTCCTTTGCCCTATAGGCTTCCAGAAGCGGCGAGGCACGCAGGGTTTTATCGTCGCCGCCGGTGATGTAATAGATGTGCTTCTGGTCGCTTTTCATGCGGGAGACGTAATCAGCAAAGCTCGTCCAGCCTTCAACGGCGGTGCTTTTAAAGCGCACCAGGTCCTGCAGGGCGTCGCGGCTGGCAAAATCCTGGTAAAGCCCTTCCTTGAGCGGGCGGTTGAACTGGCCGATGAAGGTTTCCCACTTTTCCTTTGCCTCGTCCCCGCCGGAAACGGCGTTGTCGGCCATTTGCCTGAATTCGGAAAGGAGCTTTTTTACCGATGCGTTTTTGATGTTGGCAAGGATCTTGTTCCGCTGCAGAATCTCCCTGCTGACGTTGAGGGGCAGGTCTTCCGAATCGATAATGCCCCGCACAAAGCGCAGCCAGACGGGCATCAGTTCCTTGTCGTCGTCGGTGATAAAAACCCGCTTAACGTAGAGCTTTACGCCGGGCTTGTAATCGACGTTGTACAGATCAAAGGGGGCCTTTTTCGGAATGAAAAACAATGTCGAATATTCCAGCGTTCCTTCTGCCCTGGTGTGGACGTAGTGCAGGGGTTCTTCGCTGTCGCTTCCCGCCTGCGGGTTAAAGCCCTTGTAGAACTCGTTGTAGTCTTCCTCTTTGAGTTCCGTCTTTGAACGCCGCCACAGCGCCGTGCCGGAATTGATCCGGTCGGTTTTAATTTTGCTGCCCTTCTCATTACCTTTGTCGTCCCACTCTTTTTCGTCGTAGGTCAGGTAGATGGGAAAGGCGACATGGTTGGAGTAGCGCTTAATGATGTCTTCGATGGACCAGCGGTTGGCGTACTCGGTTCCTTCCTCGGTCAGGAAGAGGATGACCGTCGTGCCCTGGCTGTCGCGTTCGGTCGGCTCGATTTCGAAGCTTTCCTGGCCGTCGCTTGTCCATATCCAGGCGGAATCTTCTGCGGCTTTGCGGCTTATCACCTCGATTCTGTCGGCGACCATAAAGGCCGAGTAAAAGCCGACCCCAAACTGGCCGATGAGGTTGGAATCTTTTTTGGCGTCTTCGGCGAGTTTTTCCAGAAATGTCCGGGTGCCGGAGCGGGCGATGGTACCCAGCGAATCGATCAGGTCGACCTCGTTCATGCCGATTCCGTTGTCGGAAATGGTGAGGGTTTTCGCATCCTTATTGAAGGATATGTCGATTCGCGGGTCAAAATTGATCGATTTGTACGCATCGTCGGCGACGGTCAGGTATTTGAGCTTGTCAAGCGCGTCCGAGGCGTTTGAGACAAGCTCCCGCAGGAAGATCTCCCGGTTGGAATACAGCGAATGGATAATAAGGTGCAACAAGCGGCTTACTTCGGTTTGAAAGTGGTATTGTGACATATCTGACTCCCTTTGCACAAAATAATTAATTGGTATACCCTGATAATAGCAAAATGGGAGCATGAATGTCAAATATAGTCCTCCTGGGGCTGGTGAGCCTTTTTACCGACATCAGCACCGAGATGGTGTACCCGATCCTTCCCCTGTACCTGTCGGCGGTGATGGGGGCGGGGCCGGCGGTTATCGGGATAATCGAAGGCATCGCCGAAAGCATTGCCAGCATCATCAAGCTGTTTTCGGGGATTATTGCCGACAGGTACGGCCATAAAAAGCGGCTGGCATTTGCCGGTTACGCCTCTTCGCTGATAAACAAGATAATCATTCTTTTTTCGGTTAGCTGGGGCGGCGTTCTGGCAGCGCGGATTATCGACCGTTTCGGCAAAGGGATACGCACCGCCCCCCGTGATGCGATGGTCGCCGAATCTGCCGATAAATCCCAACAAGGGAAAGCTTTCGGGCTGCACAAGGGGCTAGACCTTTTGGGCACGGCAATCGGCATTATGCTGGCATGGCTGATCGTTTCGGGCTTCATTTTTCCGGGGCATGATCATTACCGGACGATTTTTATCGTTTCCATGGTTCCGGCAGTTATCGGCCTTTCCGTCCTGGGCTTTGTCAAAGATAAAAAAGCCGCTAAAACCGGCAAAAGCGTTTTGTTTAGCTGGAAAAATCTTGACATCAGGCTGAAGCTGTTTTTAATTTTTATTTTTCTGTTTACCCTTGGTCATTTTTCCAACGCATTCGTCATTTTGCGTGCGGTAGATGCCGGTTTTTCAAAAACCGACGCTATTTTGCTGTATTTTATCTACAACATGACAGGCTCCCTGCTGTCATACCCCGCCGGGCTGCTTTCCGATAAATTCGGCAGGAAAAATATTCTGTGCATTGGTTATTTTCTGTTCGGCATCGTGTATCTGGGTATCGCGATGGTCGCAAACAGCGCCGCCTTTATCGCCCTGTTTGTTGTTTACGGCTTTTACACGGCTCTAACCGCCGGCGTTGAACGTGCGCTGATTGTCGACATCGTGCCTGAGGAACACAAGGCCGGCGCATTGGGCCTCCATGCCGCCATAGTGGGAATCGGCCTTCTGCCTGCGTCGATTATTGCGGGTTTTCTCTATGAAAAGATCAGCTCGTCCGCGCCGTTCCTCTTCAGCGGCATTTTGGCCTTTATTACCTGCGCTGCTGTGTTCGTTATTCTCTCGCTCAAACCGGCTCAAAGCGCGCAATAACGGAATTACCGCCCGAAAACGCTTTCATATTTCATAAAAATGTGATAAAAATTAAGTATGCTGGAAATGGACTTGTATAACCTGCTGGAGAATTTTGTTTCCAAGGCCAAATCGCCGTATGTTCATCTGGATGAGTTTCTGGACTATATGGAAAAATATGCGGCACGGAAGGCAAGCCATGAACCGGAATGGAATAAATGGGTAGTTAACGCCTCAGGGCAGTTTCATGCCGAATTGACCAAACTGACGGCGGACGGCAAATGCATGCTGCTTGCGGACCACGAGGGGGGGCGAATTTTTGTGCCGTCCCATTGCCGCGAATTAATCGATTCCGTTTACGAGGACATCGACAAACTGGCGGATTCCCCTTTCCCCAATGAAGAATCCATGGGGCTGAAACTGCCCCAGGGCTATGCGAAGGATGTCCATCTGAGCGTGGACATGGGGCTTTTCTTTAATAAAGGCGAGGACGCTCCCGAACCGGATGAGATCATCGCCCTCCAGTTTCCCCAGCACTTTGGCAGCGCCTTGCTTTTAGCCTCGATGATTCCCCGAAAACTCATGGAAATGGCGCTCCTGAAGATTCGCTACTACCTCCAGACCCGCAATAACAAGGATTTTGCGCTTAACAAGCTCATCGGCCAGATGCAGGGCAAGGAAAAAATTCTGCGGGACATCATCGAACGGATAATGATACGCCCGCTGGACTGCCTGACCGAAATGGAACGATCCGCCGACTTTCCCTATCTGTTCTGGACGTACTTTTGCCCGCTGGTAAAGAACGACATTCTCCAGAAAAACGAATTAATTGCCGACGACCTTACGGTGCTGCAGGCAATCTGCATTATTGAGGTATTCTGCAGCTTTTACCGGGGTCAGGCGGCAAAAAGGCGGGAGATAGACGCAGCCTTTATGAATCTGGAAGTGCAGATGGATCGATCCCCCTACCGGTACAACCTGGAAGAAATCATCAATTTCAACAACGACCGGGGAATTCCCCTTTTGGACATTTACACTCCGCAGGATTTGGAAGAGTACATCCAGAACGCAATCAGCGAGAACACCGGCAGCGCCCTGCCCAAATGGCTGGTGCTGCAGGGCGAAACGAAAAGCGACCGCTGGTATATTAAAAAGGAGCGGTACCCCCTGGTATGCACGAGGATGGTGTACGAAACCCACCATCGGGTTAAGGCGGCGATATCCAGGCGGTGGTCAAGGCTGGTTCAGGATTACCTGAGCGAGCCTGCCATGGAATCGGATTCGGAATTTGAACGGCTTCTGGTAAGGCAGACCAGGGCCCTCAATCCACTCCTGATGATGACGCTTGAGGATCCAAAGCTCTTCCTCGCCTATGACGAGGCAAACCGAGAGCGGGGTTCCCTCTCCCAGCCTTTACAGATATTCAGAGACGGCAGGCTGCTTCCCTTTAGCAACCTCTACGGGTTGCAGAGGAGGGCGCTGCTTTCGGATGTAAAATTAAAACTGCCGTTCTGGTACTCAATTCCTTTCCTTGTCGGCATTATCCGGTTTTTTAAGAAACTTTTTGGGATACAGGCAATCGACCGGGGGGAGAACGGTGAAGAAGCCGTTTTCGTTGAAAGGGAACCCAACGAATTTCAGCAAAGCGTCCGTCAAATCGAGTCGATTATTGTGCCGCCCGGAAAGACTCTTGATGAATACCTTGCCGAACTTGAGTCGCGCTGGATACAGTTGCTTGATAAAAATGCCCGCAAAAATCTCGTCTACGACGTGCAGTCGCTTCTGCGTGACAACCTTCGCTATGCCATGAAGGTATACAAGCTCAAGCGCATTACCCGCGAAGGCCTGCGGGAAATGGTTTCGTTGATTGCCACCCGCAACCCCGCCCTCAGCAGCATGGCCGACCAGGAATCGCTGCGCCTGTACATGGAGCTGTATATGCTCAAACTTTTACTGAACCGGCGGATGTAATTTTTTTTTCAAAACTATAAAGCAAAACGCAATATTGCGCCATATATAGGGTACATGGGCAGCATTGTCTGGCTTGCGTTCGTTGAACCTGGGCCGGCTGGCATCCATGGACGGCGGCTGTATGCGGCCGGATTATGCCATTTATGGAGGCAATTTATGAACAATCTTAACAGCATCCTTATCGAGGGAAACCTGGTAAGGGAACCCCTGTTCCGCTCAACACCCAAGGGAACACCGGTTTGTACTTTCAGCCTCGCCTCCAACCGTTTCTTCAGGCAAGATTCCGGTTTGGAAAAAGAAGTATCGTTCTTCGAGGTTGAAACATGGGCGAAGCTGGCTGAGGCCTGCAACAATTTGGGAAAGAAGGGCCGGGGCGTGCGGGTGGTCGGCCGCCTGAAACAGGACCGGTGGACCGGCAACGACGGCAAGCAGCGTTCGCGGATAACCATTGTCGCCGAGCATGTTGAATTCCGTCCCGAATTCAGAAAGGACAACGCCAACGATCGGGCCGTATCGGCCGCCGAAGAAGCCGCTGAACAGGCGCGGGACTACAGCGAAGCCGGGTTTGATGAAACCGAAGACATCCCGGTCATGGAAGAAGCCCTCGAACCCGCAGTAGTGTTTTAATTAAGGCATTAATTGTGTGGTTTCTCACAGAGGCACAAAAGCACGAAGGACACAGAGGAAGATAAGGATTATTACTTTGTGATCTCCGTGCCTCAGTGCCTTTGTGAGAGGACTACCGGGTAATGTCCCCGTTCCAGAAGCCGTTTTTCCAGTTGAAGCGGCTGATGCGGGGCAGGGGCGTTCCGTCGTTTGCGGCGCGCATAAGGTCTTTGTAATCGTTTTTTTTCAGGGGCGGGCCGCTCAGGTCGACAATAAAACGCCGGAAGCCCGCTTCCTGCAAAAAAGGAATTTTGTCGGTTATCGAAAACGGCGTTTGCGGAATTACCGTTGATCCGCCGGGGCCTGTGATGAGGGAAAAATTTTCGTCGCGGCTGCCGGAGAATGTGCCGAAGTCGTATATCCATCCCAAATCGGCGCGGATGCGGAACAGGGAAGGCCAGGCAAATACCGGCACAAAAACCGGTGAACGCAGGGTTTCCGCGTCCAGGGTTCGCTCTAGGTTCTGCCGGTTGTTTTCCAGCGGGGAAATGCAGCCGTCCGGTCCAAACGATGCGATGAATGACAGCGCCCAGCGGTTGAACATGTACAGCCAGGGTCCGGCAATAATTTGAACCTCGGCGCGAAAATTCCTGAAAAGCGAAAAATGCCCAAGGTTGTTTGCAATAAACCGCCGGAAGCCCAGATCGGCAAGCTGTGCAATTTCATCGGACAGCGCCGCCGCGTCTGCTTCCGGAAAAAACGGGTCCAGCGAGATGATCGTTTCTGCGGGCTTAAAGGGCAGCGGCGGCTTGTCCCCGCCGAGAATGTATCGGGCGGTTTTACGGGAATAATGCAAAATGATTCCGGCGGGCCGGGATGACTGTACGATGTACAGGTCGTTGATATTGGAGACCGCCGCGTAAATTCCGTCGGGGAATGCGGCGGGTTTGTCCTTACTTCGGGATTTTTGGGCATCGCCGGTTTTTTTCGGCGCGGCGTCTACCGGGGGCTGCGGCGCTTTTTCAAAGCCCGGCGATCGGCCGCCCGAAGATGCGGCGCGGGCAATTACCGGGCGGTAGCGTTTGGACATTGCTCTGGTCTGGACAAGGTACACGCGGTCGCCCTT
>Ga0082212_10009062_pt1 | contig 12871 bp, 17 predicted proteins | sample TergutNt197P3_FD_71548 | JGI IMG/M metagenome (GOLD analysis project Ga0082212, IMG submission 71548) | Neocapritermes taracua P3 segment gut microbial communities from Petit-Saut dam, French Guiana - Nt197 P3 | ecosystem: Host-associated > Arthropoda: Insects > Digestive system > Gut ... | reverse complement strand
CAAGCGGTGCATGAAAGTCAAGTTCGAGATTTAAAGATGATTTCTTGCGAAGTTCTGAAAGATTGCGATTCGGCTATACTCTTTGCACGTTTTATAAGGTATGCGGGGCAATTTTCTCGCTTATCTTTATACAACTTATATATCTCTTCGGACGATTCTTTAAGCAAATAAAGAAACGAAGGATAATAGAACCTCCACATGAAAAAAATACCTAACATCAATCCTACAAGAAAAGCCCCTAACGCTATGACTGTTAATTCCATATTCACCCCCATTTTATTTGTTAATTACGCTGTAAATGAGATGTGAATTTTCAAAATCCCACACACCTTTATTTGCATTGAAAGTCAGATGACTTCAGATGTAATCTGTTCCATTCATCCCGCCTCCATAATGGATATATTCTACTTTTGGGTAGAAGTATATAATACCGTATTCATTCTTAATTCCGCCCCAAGTAGTGAAGTTAATCCTTTCAAAAATGGGCGCTGCCACTCCGCACAACTGCTCGGATAAATCTTCTGAGGTGATTTTACAATTGCCTTTTTTCCCTTGTTCAACCTCCAATTTAATTTCAATGTTTGCCACTCGCTTGATTTCATTCTCCAACTCAGGGAGCGATTTTTTAATTTTTCAATTACTGCTGTATCCATCTCTATTTCTATTTATTCGTTAATATTCAACTCCACCATTTTCAATCGCATATTTGCGGATTGCCTTGCACTTGCTGCTGTTTTGCTCCAACTTCAATGCATTATGCACTTGTTGTCTCGTTACTCCGAACAACTTTGCCATCTTTCCGATGTTCCCGTGTCTCGTCATTTTTATTTTTTTGCTTCCATCACTTTTTGTATTATTTTTTTTGCTATCTTTGCAAAGTTAGTTACGTTTTAACTATTTTCAAAGACACAATAAATTTGCACATAAAAAGCAATAATTATCTACAAGATGCAAAATATTTATTAAAGTGCTGATTTGTTGTAAAATAATTTTTCATTTTAGTGACAAAAAATAGTGATGGTGATGTAAAAACAGGCAAAAATGCACGAGTTGAACGGGAAAAGTTGGAAGGATTTGGAAGTAGTTAGCAAAATAATAATTAGTAGTAAGATAGAGAATGAATGACAGTCAAAAAATAGAAGAATTATTGCATCATTTTAGAATGGAACAGAAAAATTTTGCTGAAAAGTGCGGTTTTGAACCAAATAATATTTCAAAAATCAAATTGGGAAAATGTGGAATATCAAATAGGGTAGCCAATAAAATACTTGCAGCGTTTCCAGAAGTAGATAAAACATGGCTTATGACAGGTAAGGGTGAAATGATAAAAAATAGTAATTATCAAAGTAATAATTCGGGCAGTTTTATCGGCAAGGTTGGTAATAATTCTCACATTAGTCAAAATGATATCTCTGTGATGGTTGAGATGCTAAGAAATAAGGACAATATTATACAAGATATACTCAAACGCAACGAAAAACTTCAAGAGCGTCTGTTTGAATTACAAGATAAATTACTTTCCATACTCAAAACGGAAAAGTAATGTAATTATACGTGAATTAAAAGTAAATAATTATGCGTATAAATAACTCCTAATAATTATATAATGTAAACCCTCTTTACATATATTTTTTTTGTTTTTTTTCTGTAAAATAGGTTTTTTTACTGTAATTCAATTATTTACATAACATTATACCATTTTCAATGTATAGTGTTTTTTGTATTATAGGGTATGCAATTCGCAAAAAAAGGGCATTTTGCAAGCAAAAAATGGAAGTATAGGTATTTTAATTAGGCATTTTTGTCCGTAACTCGTGTACTTTTTAATTTATAGTTTTTTTAGTAGAATAAAAACCACTCAAAAATTAGGGGTAATTTTGGGTGGTTTTTCCCGTCTGCAATAAGTTTAAAATAGTGGGTAAAATGCGGCTGTGCTGGATATTAAAGCAATATTAAAGGTAAGTTAAAGAAACGGGCTAAAAAGCGGCAAAAAATTAAAACAAAATTAAAGCAAATTAAAGTAAATGTACTTTTTAATTTATTTTTCCACCTCCGCAAAAACAGGTATAATTATCTGAAAACCAGATAAAAAATAGGTAAAAATAGAAATGGTGTTTATGTACTTTTTAATTTATGCCCCATACAACGGGGATACTCCATACGGTTGTAACGGTTATTTTTGGTTGGAAAGAGTTTGTCGAAATCATTCGAGACGGATTGTTGATAAACGTGATGTCGCGAGGGTACACACACGAGTTTACCTTGTAGTTCTTAATCTGCGGAATTTTTATTATTCTGCTCGGACAACTTCTGCATTTTTACATCAAAAAAGAACAAAAACCTGCCCCTTTATCCTTTGGATACAGCCTGTTGGCAGTTACGATTTTTGGGTGTATGATTGAGCCGTTTTCTGGATTTTGGCTTTTCTTACCGCAAGCATTGATTATCATTTTCGCAAATAAAAAAATGAAATTGTTAAAATAAAAAGCATAAAAAAGACACAATAAAAAAGCCTTCCCCTTTTCCATTACATACAAAAAAAATTGTATCTTTGCAACTCAGATTTTTAAAGGAAAAAAAATGCCAAACCAAGCAAATGTTGATATACAACGTATGACACGAAAACTCGTGCCATCCATTTGTAATTACTTGATAATCTGGAATTTGCCCCCCCCGCCACTAAACATTGTAATTGATTGTAAATCAGTAAATTATATATATTTTGTTTAAGTCTTTATTTTCAAGATATTATAAATGTTTTTAGCACATGGATAAGGCTGATTATACGGATTTTCACAGATTATATTTTTAACCACAAAGAATACAAAATTTTTCACGAAGAACATAAAGGTTGTTGGTACGGTCGATATCATTATATCCATACCTTCCGGTTCTGTAATAATACGTTTCGATGTACATTCCAATAACATTGTTGTGTCCGATTTCGCTTTTGGAAAAACAAATAGTTCGTCTGGCTAAACGCTTTAAATGTGCCCTGAAATTCAGATTTTTTCGTTCGATTTTCCACGTATTTTGCTTCCCAATTCGATGTTTCTCGGGCGGAATGTATTTAGAATATGAACTCCAATCGTCTGTTTGATAATATTTTATGTCAAACATTTGCAGCAAGTTCCATAAGACTAAAAAAATCCTTGTCGGTGCGTTTCCCATTGTGCCAAGCCAAAATACAACCCGACCGCCGTATTTTTATTGACTTGCAGGACTCTGCCCGTATCTCTGACCACGCTGCCATTTAACGTCATGGCGATTATTTGCTCTCTAACACCCCGTTTACAAGCATTATAACGATATTTCCGCTATTACATAATTTGCAACGCCAACGTTGACGACCGTTTATACTTTTTCCGTTTTTCTGCAATTGACCGCCTGTGCAATACGGACAATGAATTTATTCGATAGGTATCATAATTTCTCTTTTTTGCAAAGATACTATTTTTTCAGGTTATTTGAGACAGTACCAAAAAAATAAGGCGATTGCCTTTCGGCAACCACCTTACTTAACAAAACAATTATTTAAATCCTAAAAACTCACTTGTGCAACTATCGCTATTTTTTTACTAAATCGACAATTGCTTTAAATGCCTCTCCATTGTTCATTGCAAGGTCGGCAAGGGCTTTCCGATTGAGTTCGATGCCCTTTTTATGTAACTCGCCCATGAAGACAGAATACGACATTCCGTACTGTCTAACACCTGCATTTATACGCGTAATCCACAAACTTCTGAAATTACGTTTCTTCTGCTTCCTATCGCGGTAAGCATATTGTTGCCCTTTTTCCCATGTGTTCTTAGCAACTGTCCACACATTTTTACGTCTTCCAAAGTATCCTCTTGTCAAACTGAGAATTTTCTTTCTTCTGGCTCTGGAAGCAACATGATTTACTGATCTTGGCATAATTTAATCCTTTCTTTTTTTTACGTCAGCGCCGAATTTTCGAACTTTTTTGTGCTGATGGTAAATTAATAACTTTATTTAACTAACAATTTAGCATTTGCTTTACGGCATTCACATTGGTTTTATCAACAATGGCGGAGTACGTCAAATTGCGTTTCCGCTTCGTCGATTTTTTAGTCAAAATGTGACTTTTGTACGCATGCTGTCTTTTAATTTTTCCTGTGCCTGTAAAAGAAAATCTTTTTTTGGCACTCGCTTTTGTTTTAACTTTTGGCATTTTTGCTTAAAATTTATTTTAAATGATTAATATAATGGATTTAATACTAATTGTCTATTTCTTAGGCGTTAAAATCATAATCATCCGTTTGCCTTCCAACTTGGGCATTTGGTCTTGTTTGCCGTATTCTTCGCAGGCTTTTGCAAAATTGAGCAACATCAATTCGCCTTTATCTTTGTACATGATGGTACGTCCTTTGAAAAAAACGTCCACCTTTACCTTGTTACCTTCCTGCAAAAACTCAATGGCATGCTTTACCTTAAAATTAAAATCATGTTCATCGGTATTGGGTCCCAAACGTATTTCCTTGACAGAAACTTTAACACTTTTTGCCTTTATTTCCTTTTGTTTCTTTTTCAGTTCATAAAGGTATTTCTGATAATTCATTATCTTACAAACCGGCGGATTGGCTTGCGGCGATATTTCCACCAAGTCCAATTCCGCTTCGCGGGCGAGACTCAATGCTTCCCTCAACGAGAGAATTTGCGAATCCGCACCATCCATTACCAAACGAACAACAGGTGCTGCAATATACTGATTGATTTGATGCAACTCCTCCTTTTTTGGATTTCTATGACCGCCTCTACGGTTATTTCCCGAATGATAAAACTGTGTAGCTATAACTCTATCTCCTATATAATTTATATTTCACCTATGATTATTCAAAGATTTGCAAAGATACAAAAAAAAATCATATCAAATTATATATTAAGTGAAAAAAGTGAAAAAATATATAAATTGAGTTTATCAGCAAAAAAAGTCTCTTGAAAAATACGCTCAGGGTAGGGAATTATGCTTATATATGTATTTTATAGTTGTAATAATTTTGGTGGGAAGATTACGAATTAAATCCACACTTTGCGACTACGTACATATTTTCTGCATATAAAAACCTACAAAATATCTTTATATATCAAAAAAAAATTGTATCTTTGCAAAAAATCATTATTGGGTTATGATAATAAAGAAGCAAATAAAGAGAAGGGTTGTATATTCGGAAAATGAAGTAAACAAAGTGCTATTCATCTCACTTTTTTTCACCCTAATAGGCTGTGGTAATATGCAAAAAAGTAAAATAGATCTATCATCAATAACTTTTTCTGACACAACAACCTGTTTTACAGATACATTTGGGACGCATTGCCAATGTGATTACCCTTTGACGAAGAAAGGTTTTATCACAGTTTCTGACGGGACAAAGATTTGGATAGAAATAGAAGGAAAAGGCGAACCGTTGTTGTTGATACAAGGCGGTCCCATGCACGACCATCGGTATTTTCATGCACAAATGTCTGCGTTGGCATCGGAATATATGCTTATTTATACCGATTTTCGGGGAAGGTACATGTCCGATATTTCAGCATCGGATAAATACAATATTTTGCAGGATTTGGAAGACTTGGAGGATATAAGAAAACAACTTGGCATCGAGCAGTGGAATGTTTTAGGGCATTCTTTCGGCGGTTTTATGGCGATGGTGTATGCAACTATTTACCCAAAATCTGTAAAATCGGCTATTATTGTGTCAATGCCTTTTGGATTTACAGACCAAGAGAATGAAGACAATAATACGGCTTTGATGACACACTTCAAAGAAGTTGTTACACAGGAAGATAACATAAAAGCATTGGTAAAACTCAATTTTCATACAATACCGCCGGACGATACTATCAAATATGTCTTGCAAACGCTTTATGCTTACGGATATTATGAAAAATTTGAGTTATTATCTGCAAATTATATAACTAATTCAATGCAAACGCTTGAAAAATATTGGGGAAATCTTTGTGGTGAAACTATTCCGCCGCTTCCGATACCGTTATTGGCAATTGCAGGCAAACAAGATGCGGTTGGATTTTGGGAAAAAACAGAACGCTATTTCAAAGAAAAACAGCCCAATGCGAAATTTTGTATCTTTGAAAATTCCGCCCATTTTCCATGGATAGAAGAAAATGAGCAGTTTTTCAGTTTGGTAAAGGATTTTTTGAGGAAATAGTTTTTAAAGCATTTCTTTTTGCTCAAGTTTCATTCCATAATTCTAAACTCCTTAATGATGTAATTATTTTTTCAAATCAAACTATCTCCTTTATCGCTTTTTGGTGCAAAAATGAAGATTGTCTTTCTATTTTGATGCGAAATTTTGGCTCTTTTTTTTGTAAAATCATCCTGATTTTTGTTTTAATGTGTTTATAAATCATTATAAATTATTAATATTCAATCGAATATAATATTTATAATTTTTTATTAAAAAAAGTTGCAAAATATCAAAAAAAAAATTGTATCTTTGCAAGTTTGTGAATAAGAGTGTAAAAATTGGAACGAAGATAGATAATAAATAGGTATAGATGGCAAAAGAAGAAGCAATAACACAAGACGGTATCGTGCTGGAATCGCTGGGAAATGCAATGTTTCGCGTGGAACTGGAAAATGGGCATAAGGTAATCGCCCATGTGTCGGGGAAAATGCGCATGCACTATATCAAAATATTGCCGGGCGATAAGGTGAAAATGGAAATGTCTATTTATGATTTGTCAAAAGCAAGAATTACGTTTAGGTATAAAAGTTAAAAGATAAGAATACAAATGAAAGTAAGAACATCAGTAAAGAAGCGGTCGGACGACTGTAAGGTAGTACGCAGAAAAGGGGTGGTGTATGTTATCAACAAGAAAAACCCCAAGTTTAAACAAAGACAAGGATAATAATTTTTAAAGCGAAAAGTATATGGCAAGAATAGGGGGTATTGATTTACCCAAAAACAAAAGAGGCGAAATAGGTTTGACCTATATTTACGGTATCGGCAGATCGACATCGCAAAAGATTTTGAAACAAGCTGACGTATCCTTAGACAAGAAAGTGCAAGATTGGAATGATGACGAATTGAGCGCTATTCGCGGCATTATTGCCGACATGAAGATAGAAGGAGCTTTGCGTTCGGAAGTGCAAATGAACATCAAGCGATTGATGGATATTGGTTGCTACCGCGGCGTGCGGCACCGTATCGGATTACCTGTTCGTGGACAATCGACGAAGAATAATGCGCGTACGCGTAAGGGTCGCAAGAAAGTGGTTGCCAACAAGAAGAAAGCAACTAAGTAAACGAATTTAGAAAATAAACGAGAAAAAAATTGATTTATGGCAAAATCGACAAAAGTTACTAAGAAAAGAATAGTAAAAGTAGATGCCCTTGGAAGAGCCTACGTTCAGGCATCTTTCAACAACGTGATTGTTACACTCACCAACAGTTCGGGACAAGCAATATCGTGGTCGTCGGCTGGAAAAATGGGTTTCAGAGGTTCGAAGAAAAATACGCCTTATGCAGCACAAACTGCCGCACAAGACGCCTCGAAAGTGGCATACGATTTGGGTTTGCGTAGAGTGAAGGTGTTTGTAAACGGACCGGGCGGCGGACGCGAATCTGCCATCCGCACCATCAACGCAGCAGGCATCGAGGTGATGGAGATTGTTGATGTAACTCCGTTGCCGCACAACGGTTGCAGACCTCCAAAAAGAAGAAGAGTGTAAAAGATTTAAGGGAAATTATAACGATAAAGATTAATAAGGTATGGCAAGATATATTGGACCCAAAACCAAAATAGCAAGAAAATTCAAAGACCCTATTTACGGTCCCGATAAATATTTCGAGAAAAAGAATTATCCGCCGGGGCAACATGGATTGAATAAGAAAAGAGGCTCAAAAGTTTCCGAATACGGTTTGCAGCTGCAAGAAAAACAAAAGGCGAAATATACGTATGGCGTGTTGGAGCGTCAATTTAAGAATGTTTTCCAAAAAGCATCCTCCAAAAAGGGGATTACGGGGGAAATATTGTTGCAATTGATGGAAGCCCGCTTGGACAACGTGGTATATCGCTTGGGCATTGCTCCCACACGGGCAGCGGCACGGCAGTTGGTATCGCACAAACATATTGTTGTGAACGGCAAGGTGGTAAACATCCCGTCTTATACTTTGCGGGCGGGCGATATTGTGGGCGTAAGAGAACGCTCCCAAGCGTGCGAGGCGATTGTAGATTCGTTGAGCCGCCGCAGCGCAAGTGCATATACTTGGTTGGAGTGGGATGCGAACATCATGGCGGGGAAATTCATGCAGTATCCCGAAAGAGCATCAATTCCTGAAAACATCAACGAGCAGTTGATTGTGGAATTGTACTCTAAATAGTAATTCATAAAAGTAGAAATAAATAAAAATAGAAATAAAATGCTTACAATACCCTTTCAAAAACCAGAGAAGGTGCTAATGGTAGAATCGTCGGATTCCTTTGGCGTTTTTGAGTTTCGCCCGCTTCAACAGGGCTACGGCGTAACAATTGGCAATGCACTTCGCAGAGTTTTGCTTTCCTCGCTCGAAGGATTTGCGGTTACCTCTGTTAGAATAGAAGGCGTGCCGCATGAATTTTCAACTATTCCGGGCGTGATAGAAGATGTTACTGATATTATATTGAATATCAAACAGATTCGTTTAAAAGGTAAAATAATGGACCAACATGATGAAAAGGTTCGTCTCGTTATTACCGGAAAAGATGAATTCAAAGCGGGCGATATGAACAATTTCCTAAACAGTTTTCAAGTATTGAATACCGACTTGCATATTTGCAGCATGGAGCCGAATGTTAAATTGGAAATAGAAATGACCATTAACAAAGGACGCGGATATGTTACTGTGGAAGAAAATAAGTTGATTCACAACGCAATTGGCACAATACCAATAGATTCCATACATACGCCCATCAAAAATGTGATGTATAGAGTGGAGAACTATCGTGTGGAGCAAAAAACCGACTTTGAAAAACTCATATTTGAAATCACAACTGATGCATCGGTTACGCCAAAAGAAGCATTGAAGAAGGCTGCAAATGTGCTGATTCAGCATTTTCTGCTTTTCTCAGAAGACAGAATGGCACTCTCGGCAGAGGAAATATCTACCTCAGGCGAGTTTGATGAGGATTCGTTGCATGTTCGCCAATTGTTGAAGGCAAGATTGTCTGATATGGATTTGTCCGTGAGGGCATTGAATTGCTTGAAGGCAGCCGATGTGGAAACCTTAGGCGAATTGGTTTCTTTCCACAAAAGCGATTTGTTGAAATTTAGAAATTTTGGCAAGAAATCCTTGGTGGAATTGGAAGAACTCGTGCTGTCAAGAGGCTTGAGTTTTGGAATGAATATTACGGGGTATAAAATAGATTTAGAGAAAGAATAAGACATGAGACACGGGAAAAAAGTAAATCATTTAGGAAGAACAAGTTCTCATCGTAAAGCGATGTTGTCCAATATGGCATCATCCTTGATTATGAGCAAAAGAATAACCACCACAGTGGCGAAGGCAAAAGCACTCCGTAAGTACGTGGAACCCTTGATAACCAAGGCAAAAGTGGATGAAACGCATTCTCGGAGGGAAGTGTTTAGCCATTTGCAAAATAAAACGGCAGTAACGGAATTGTTTAGAGAAATAGCGGTAAAGGTAGGCGACCGTCCGGGTGGCTATACACGCATTCTTCGTACAGGTTTTAGAATGGGCGATGCGGCTGAAATGTGCATGATTGAGTTGGTGGATTTCAACGATAATTATTCGCAAAACAAGGGCGGTAAGAAAGCCAAAGCGAAATCGACTCGCCGCGGTAGAGGTACTGCAAAGAAAACAGAGGCAGTAGTCGTAGAACAACCACACGAAGAAACAACCGTTGCAGAGGTGGAAGAAATTGAGGCAACCGTTGCAGCAGAAATCGTGGAAGATGTTGTAGAAGAAACTGTTGTGGAAACAGTGGAAGAACAACAACCCGAAGAAGTGGTTGCAGCAATCGTGGAAGAACCCATTGCCGAAACTCCTGCTGAGGAAGCGAAAAACGAAGAACAATCCGAAGAGGTTGTTGTAGAAACAGTAGAAGAGCCTATTGCAGAAGTTCCTGCAACAGAAACGGAAGAAAAGAAAGAAGAATAAAACGTTGTCATAACAGTTTTAATTTGTGAAACAGCGGAAGTCAGTTTTCGCTGTTTTTTTATTTTCCAAAAACTTGCATTTTGTGTTAAAAAAATGGTATCTTTGCAAATTCATAAAAAAATATTCATAAAATGAAAGATTACAGAACAAAAGTAAAAAAGGATATACAGCGAAAGGTGTCTGTACTATCCATAATGGTAGTTTGTATGGTAGTACATTTTAGTGCAGTGGCACAAGATACCATACGGTTTACATGGCAAGCAAGTACACGGGAAAAAACGTTTGACCTTTTCCTCGCCTCCAACGCAACATATACCATTGATTGGGGTGATGGAAATACAACACAGCATAAAGAGAAACAGGAAGCTTTAAGACATACGTATGCTATAGGAGGTAGGTATAATGTAACAATTATGGCAAATACTATAGATTGCAGGTTCACTTATCTCGACTGTAGTAAAGCGGAACTCTTAAACTTAGATATAAGCAACTGTTCACTGTTATGGTCTTTATATTGCGACTATAATAACCTTACAAGTTTAAATGTAAGCAACAATACACAGTTACAATCTTTACGTTGCGACTATAATAACCTCACAAGTTTAAATGTAAACAGCAACAGTTTAGGGCTTGCAATTTTACAGTGTATCAATAATCGTCTTCCACTCTCCGATTTATATGCTGTTTCTGAAATATTGGAAAATAATGGATATAGTAGAGGTTTCAGATCCTTAGGTACTCAAACTTTGTATCCGCAATGTGTAACGATTGGCACTGCTTTTTTTTCCGACCAGTCGATATTTAATGAAATATATACAAATTATACAGTAATTCAAGATGGTATCCCCGCTGACCCCAATGATTATACCGTAACAGATGGTAAAATCACATTTCATACCGCCGGCATTTACACTGTAACCATGGCAAATGATGCCATCTTTTCATCCCAATCTCGTCCTGCTAAAGCGATGGTGGATATTGAAGTTGTTGACGATACAGGTGTTGCAGAAAAGGATAAATATTCGTCTTTACGAATATTATATCCCAATCCAGCAAAGGGGCAATTAAGAATTAAAAATGAAGAATTAAGAGATGGGATGGTAGTTGAGATTTTCAATATTGTAGGTCAGCGTGTGTTGTCTATTGAGTCCTTGCATTCCTTAGAACCTGCGATAAACGTAGAAACATTGCCAAGCGGCGTGTATTTTTTGAAAGCAAATGGGAAGGTGGTTAAATTTGTGAAAGAATAAAAAATTTGAAAAAATATTCCTTTATCCTCATTCCATTCTTTTTTATTTTTTCCGCCTTTTTGCAGGAAGAGCGGCGGGAGGTTATTGATAGTCCTTTTGTTTCCCCTGCCTCTGCTGTTATGGAGTGCGACACGAGCATTACGGCGGAAAAATTGCAGAAAATAGACAGTTTGTATCAGAATATGCTTGTTGAGAAAAAATTCAACGGGGCGATTTTGATAGGCAGAGGCAATCAAGTTTTGTACACCAATTTCAACGGTTATGCCGATTTTCAGACTAAGCGGAAACTCACCCAAAATTCCCGATTTGAAGTGGCTTCGGTGTCCAAGCAATTTACGGCGGTGTCGATACTGATGTTGTACGAGCAGGGAAAATTGGCATTGACGGATTCTGTCCAGCGATTTATTCCCGATTTTCCGTACAAAGGCATTACCGTTCATCAATTGTTGTGCCATCGGTCGGGTTTGCCGGAGTATTTTAAATTTGCGGACAATTACCACAAAGACAAGAATTTTATAATCGGAAACGACAGTCTGTTGCGGATGTTAAAAACCGTTAAACCGAAAATTTTGCAACAGCCCGACAAAAAATTTGAATACAGCAATACAGGTTATGTTGTTTTGGCAAGCATTGTGGAGCGGGTTTCGGGCATGAAATTTACCGATTTTGTACACAAACACATATTTAAACCCTTGAAAATGACGGAAAGTTGCTTTTATTATTACGATACAATTCCTGCAGACTTGTTCACGGTCGGGCATAAGGCAAACGGGCAGCATTACGAGCGGGATTATATGTCGGGCATAGTCGGCGACAAAGGAATCTTTACAACGGTGAGCGACCTTTTTATTTGGAGCAATGCCTTAGATGATGAAAAAGTACTGAAACAGAATACCTTAGCAATGGCTTTTGCCCCCAAAAACACGGAATTGGACACTTGCCAAAACTATGGCTACGGCTGGCGAATTTCCTGCGATACCTGCCAACGTACCATGATTTACCATGGCGGTTTGTGGAACGGCAACAACACGCTGTTTATCAAACGTCCCTGCGACAAAACTACGTTTATTGTATTTTCCAACATTTACAATCGTGCCTTTTCGGGAAAAAGCAGGGAGTTTTTGTTTGTTTTGGATGAGGAATAACGGAGTTTAAAAAAATGAAATTTCAACAAAATTTCAGGTTTTATAACGAAAAAAATGTACCTTTGCATTTCATATTCTTTTAAGGGTTTATTTTTGCGTTTGGAGTGAAAATAACTCCTTTTAGTCTATGTGATTTTTATTTTAATTAACCTAATTATTTACTAAAATTTATTTTTAAGAACATGTACAAAAAAATTTTGAATTTGAAGAATCTTGTGGTAGTTGTCTGTATTGCGGCAATAGCAACATTTGTTTCGTGTAAGAAAGAAAGTAGCGATAAACAAATTATCGCATTTGGTTTTACTTCACCTTCTGCGGAGGGTGTGGTTAATGA
>Ga0082212_10009061_pt1 | contig 12871 bp, 14 predicted proteins | sample TergutNt197P3_FD_71548 | JGI IMG/M metagenome (GOLD analysis project Ga0082212, IMG submission 71548) | Neocapritermes taracua P3 segment gut microbial communities from Petit-Saut dam, French Guiana - Nt197 P3 | ecosystem: Host-associated > Arthropoda: Insects > Digestive system > Gut ... | reverse complement strand
TGCACCGCCGCCATAGGTATAATCGTCAACTTTTTTATGTTTGTTTTCGGTATAATCACGGATATTAACTGCGGAAACCGCGATATGGCCGTTCGTGATTGCCCGGCCAATAATGCTGGTTTTCATGCAAAAGTCGATCATTTCCGGAAACAAAGTTAAGACATGAAACTTCATAAATCCAGCAACCCTTCCATCAAATGAACGCGCATGGTGCGATTTTCGATATCAATGTCTAAGATGCATTCTTTTATCGCTGGTAAATATAAGTCTTTACCGGTTTCGGTTTTCACGACATATACATCATTGGCACCGGTATGAATGACATCTTTTATTTCCCCTAATACTTTGCCCTCTTCACAGATGATTTTCACATTGATTAAATCGGTTACGAAATACTCATTCTTCGCCAATTTGACAGCATCTTTCCGGTCAATCATAAGACCCATGCCTTTTAATCCTTGGACATCTTCGATCCGGTCATATCCTTTCAATTTCAAGATGACAAATTTGCCGGAAAATTTAAGCCCGGTAATCGTCAAGGGGATTAGTTTAGAGCCTGTATCCAGCACTACTTCTTTTAATTTTTTGAACCGCTTGGCATCATCGGTCGTCGGAAAAACTTTCACCTCGCCCTTAAGGCCATGGGGCGAGGCGATGACACCAACCTTTAATCTCTCTTGCATATTACATGATTTCTACATCAACGCGTTTATTTTCCTTCGTTGATGCCGCTTTTACAACGGCGCGGATGGCTTTGGCGATCCGGCCTTGCTTCCCGATTACTTTTCCCATATCTGATGGCGCTACATGAAGCTCCAGTGTGATGTTGCGTCCATCATCTTTTTCGATGACAACGACTTCTTCAGGATGCTCAACTAAAGCTTTGGCGATAATTTCGATTAATTCTTTCATAAGAAACCTCTCTATTTGCTCTTTTCAATGCCTGCCAATTTGAAAATTTTAGCAACAACTTCTGTGGGTTGCGCGCCATTATTCAGCCATTTCTTTGCAAGTTCCTCATTGACTTTAAAAGTGCTTGGGTCGGTATTGGGGTTATAAGTACCGATTTCTTCGATGAAACGTCCATCTCTGGGCGACCTTGAATCAGAAACGACGATTCTATAGTAAGGTACTTTCTTTTGCCCCATTCTTTTTAACCTAATTTTTACTGCCATCTCTTTTACCTCCGTAAAATAATTGTTCTTTCATTTTATATAAATCCATTTCGGAATCTATATCAAGTATTTATCGAGTACAACGTATTCGTAAATACGGTGTACTTGTGCTCTTATCCTAAAAAGGGAACTTCCCGCCGCCCATCAAGCTGCCTAACCCGCCACGCCCTTTGCGCCCGCCACCCATTAGGCCGGGCATCTGTTTCATCATTTTCTGTGATTGCTCGAATTGTTTCACAAAACGATTTACTTCACTGATATCGACACCGGAACCACGGGCAATCCGCGCTTTGCGGCTGGGGTTTAAAAGCTTGGGGTTTTGCCGTTCTTTTTTCGTCATCGACAAAACAATGGCTTCCATGTGGGCTAACTTCTTATCATCGACCATGGATTCGATTTCCTTCATTTGCTTGCCCATCCCCGGCATCATCGAAAGAATGGAACCAAGGCCGCCCATATTGCGCATTTGTTTCATGCTTTCCAGATAGTCATCGAAATCAAATTTCCCCTTTTTCATCCGGGCGGTCATCTCCCGCTCTTTATCCGCATCAATATCTATGTTTGCTTGTGCTTTTTCGATTAAGGAAAGAACGTCACTCATGCCGAGAATGCGGTTCGCCATCCGGTCGGGATAAAATTGCTCAAGTTCAGATAATTTTTCGCCCATCCCGACATACAGAATCGGTTTACCGGTGACCGCTTTGACTGATAAAGCGGCACCGCCGCGAGTATCACCATCCATTTTTGATAAGATGACACCGTCAATCCCGATTACTTCATTGAACTCGCTTGCGACATTGACGGCATCTTGTCCGGTCATCGCGTCAACGACCAGCAAAGTCTGGGTAATGCCAACAGCTTCTTTGATTTCTTTTAGCTCGGCCATCATTTCCTGGTCGATATGCAGCCGCCCGGCTGTATCAATGAAGACAACATTGTGCCCATTTTTTTCGGCATATTCATAAGCTGCTTTCGCAATCTTGGCCGGTTTTTCTTTATCGCCAAGGGAAAAGAAGTCTACTTCCTGTTTTTCCGCATTAATTTTAAGCTGCTCAATTGCGGCGGGACGATAAATGTCACAGGCAACCAGCAATGATTTCTTGCTCTTCTTCTTGAGCTGGCCAGCGATTTTCGCGGTCGTGGTCGTCTTACCTGAACCTTGCAAGCCGCACATCATAATCACGGTAATCGATTTCCCAGGCGCAAAAATAAGTTCGGTAGTCTCGGAACCCATTAGATTGGTCATTTCTTCATTTACAATCTTGATGACCATCTGGCCGGGATTTAAGCCGTTCATGACATCCGCTCCGATTGCCCGATCAGTGACAGCATTTATGAATTGCTTAACCACCTTAAAGTTGACATCCGCCTCTAAAAGAGCCATTTTCACTTCTTTTAAGGCCAAGCGGACATCTTCCTCGCTGAGGCGACCTTTGCTGCGAAGGTTTTTGAAGACATTCTGTAGTTTTTCAGTTAAGCTTTCAAAAGCCATAATTATTCCTCAATTTTCGTACTGAAGCCGTAATTTCTATTCATAGCAATTCAAGTAAGATTTCTTCCGAGATTTCATTGACTCGCTCGGTCAATTTGCTTGCGCTCATCGATTTCGTTGTTGTAAGTTGATTTAGTTCCTTTACTTTATCACGGATTCGCATGAAACGGGCAATCAAATTCAATTTTTCTTCATATTTTTGCAGGCTTTGATCACAGCGCCGTACCAAATCATGTGCCGCCTGGCGACTGATCTGATATTCCTCAGCAATTTCACTTAGCGATAAATCATGGTATACAAAATCCTCATAGATTTTTTTCTGGTGTTCAGTCAAAAGCTCGCCATAAAAATCATATAAAAGACCTTGTTCCACGATTTTTTCCATCATTCACCCCATGTACACTTTGCTATCTGTAAAACTAGGGATTTTGTGCAACCCAATCTTTGATTGGGTTTATGCACAAAAACACCTCGCGGAATAGTCGCTGTGAATAGTAACATCTTACTAGCAAAAAGAGTGGCTGTCAAGTGTTTTTTCTTGACGCAATCTTTCTTTGTCTTGATTCTCATACTTTTCCATGGTACAATTGAAAATGAAAATTTATCAAGATTCTTTTTTATAAAAATTCACAAAGAAAGGTTGATTCATATGAGAAAAACGAAAATTGTTGCAACACTCGGCCCGGCAACTGATGACCCTGAGGTATTAAAAGCGATGATAAAAGCGGGGATGGATGTAGCCCGTTTTAACTTTTCCCACGGCACACATGACGAAATCCGGGAGCGTGTCGATCTTGTCCGGTCTGTTTGCAAGGAAACTGGGGCAATCGTTGCCCTCTTAGCCGATACGAAGGGACCGGAAGTACGCTTAGGCACCTTTGAAGGCGGAAAGGCTGAACTGGTTGAGAATACGAATTTCGTCTTAACTTCCGAAAAAATCGAAGGCACTGCCGCAAAAGCCAGCATTACATATGAAGGCCTTGCGAAAGATGTAAGAACCGGAACCCGCATTCTGCTTGACGATGGATTGATTGAATTAGTCGTCGAAAGTGTCACCGGCACCAATATCACGACAAGGGTCATCAACGGGGGGCCGATTTCCAACAAAAAAAGTGTCAATGTACCGGGTGTGAATCTGAATATTCCTTTCATTAGCGGCAAAGACCGTTCCGATTTGCGCTTTATGTGTGAGATGGGCTTTCATTTTATTGCGGCTTCATTTGTCCGTTCTGATGAAGACATCTGTTTGTTAAAAGAAGAACTCCATCGCATGGGGGGCGAAGACATTCACATCATCGCCAAAATCGAAAATGCAGAAGGAGTGAACAATACCGATGCCATCTTAGCCGTTTCCAACGGATTAATGGTTGCCCGGGGCGATCTCGGTGTCGAGCTGGAATTTGAAGATCTTCCCGCCATTCAAAAAGAGTTGATTAAAAAGGCATATCGACAAGGAAAAAATGTCATCACCGCAACCCAAATGCTTGAATCAATGATTACAAAACCGCGCCCTACCCGCGCCGAGGCTTCTGACGTTGCCAATGCGATTTATGACGGAACAAGTGCAATTATGCTTTCAGCAGAGACATCAGTTGGCAAATATCCGATTGAAGCGGTAAAAACAATGGCACGGATTGCCACGCGGACGGAAAGTGATATTGATTACCATAAGCGTTTTGTGATCAGCACTTATAAACCGGAACCTTCCGTAACGAATGCGATTTCCCATGCGACCGTAACCACTGCCCATGATTTAGAAGCAGCAGCGATTCTGATTGTTTCTAAATCGGGTCTTACCTCACGCAATGTCTCAAAGTTCCGCCCCTTATGCCCCATCATTGGCGGCACACCCGATGAACGAGTTCAGCATCAGCTTAAAATGGCCTGGGGAATCATTCCGGTCCTGACCAAATTGGAAACGACCAGCGCTGACATGATCACCGGCGCAATCAGTGCCTCCTTGGAAGGCGGATATATTGAAGAAGGCGACCTCATCATTATTACGGCAGGTGTTCCCGTCGGCCAATCTGGTACAACAAACTTGATTAAGGTTCATGAGGTCGGCGAAAAGCTGGCGATATTCTAAAAGTGCCGTGCGGCCACGGCACTTCCAAGCGAATGCTTCGCATTCTCCCTGAATAGATTCATTTGCTTGCATGCTTGCACAGAGAGGAAACGATATGAAAAAAGTAATTACCACCGTTGCTTTCCGCGGAACGGACGAGCAAAGGGCAAAGCTTGATGCCATGATTGCTGAGCATAAAGATATTCCCGGCGCGATTATGCCGATTTTGCAGAAAGCACAGGAAATTTACGGCTATCTTCCAATGGAAGTCCAACAAATAATCAGTGACAATACCGGTGTTTCCATGTCAGAAATTTATGGAATCGTCTCGTTTTATTCCCAGTTTATCCTAAATCCCCGAGGTGAAATCGCCGTTTCCGTCTGCATGGGAACCGCTTGTTATGTCAAAGGAGCCGGTGAAATTCTTGATCGTATTTCAAGCATCATCGGGGTTATGCCCGGAGAGACTTCATCTGACGGCAAATATTCACTTGACGCTACTCGCTGTATTGGTGCCTGCGGACTTGCTCCGGTTTTTCTGGTCAATGAAGATGTGTATGGGCGCATAGAAAAGGTCGAAGATGTCGATGATATACTAAAGAAATATATGACCCCTTAGCAGGAAAACAAGCGCGAATGAAATGAGCATTTGTTTTCACCTAAGGGGTCAGCGATAGACCGAAGGTCTAGAGCTGGTTGTATATAAATAGATGAAAGTAGGAAAAGATGAAAAGCATAAATGAATTGACTCAAATTCGCGACAAAAATAAAAGCCATGTCGCCGTTCGTACCCAAAGCCCTGATGCGTTGAAAGGCGAACGCCATATTCTCGTCTGCGGCGGAACCGGATGCCATTCCTCCGGTTGTGATGCCGTCCTTAAGAAATTGGAAGAATCATTAAAAGCGCATGACCTAGATCAGACAATAAAAACGGTCGTCACCGGCTGCCACGGTCTTTGTGCGCTAGGTCCTCTAATCATCACGCATCCCGATGAGATTTTTTATGAATTGGTTCAACCGGATGATATCGACGAAATTGTGAAAGAGCACTTAATCGGTGGGAATCCTGTCCTTCGTAAAGTGTATCATGAAGCAATTGTTGACGGAAAACTCATTCCCTACCATGATACGGATTTTTTCAAATATCAACATAAAATTTCACTGCGTAACTGCGGAATCATTAATCCCGAATGCATCGAAGAATACATAGCCTTAAATGGATATGCGGCACTGGCAAACGTTCTTACTTCGATGAAACCCCCTGAAGTAATCGATGTCGTCAAAGCATCCGGGCTACGTGGCCGCGGCGGCGGCGGTTTTGCCACCGGAATGAAGTGGACGTTCGCCGCCAATGCCGAATCTGATGAGAAATATGTTGTCTGTAATGCCGATGAAGGAGACCCTGGCGCATTTATGGATCGTTCCATCTTAGAAGGTGACCCCCATGCCGTCATTGAGGCTATGACGATTGCCGGTTATGCAATTGGTTCAAGTATTGGTTATGTATATGTCCGCGCAGAGTATCCGATTGCGGTAAATCGCTTTGAAATTGCTTTAAAACAAGCACGTGAGTATGGACTATTAGGAGCGGATATCTTTGGTTCCGGCTTCAATTTTGACATTCATGTCCGCCTCGGTGCCGGCGCATTTGTTTGTGGGGAAGAAACAGCTTTGCTTAAATCCATTGAAGGCAATCGCGGCGAACCCCGCCCTCGTCCCCCTTTCCCGGCAATACATGGATTGTTCGGCAAACCGACCATTTTGAATAACGTCGAAACATTCGCCTGTGTTCCGCAGATTTTACTAAACGGTCCCGATTGGTTTGCAAGTATGGGCACCGAAAGTTCCAAAGGCACGAAAGTATTCGCTCTCGGCGGCAAAATCAAAAATATCGGGCTGGTCGAAGTACCGATGGGTACCACCCTGCGGACAGTTGTCGAGCAGGTTGGCGGTGGCATCCCGAACGGGAAACGTTTTAAGGCGGCACAAACCGGTGGTCCCTCGGGCGGCTGCATTCCGGCCAGTTTGATTGATACCCCGATTGATTTTGACAACTTACTTGCGATTGGTTCAATGATGGGATCAGGCGGCATGATTGTCATGGATGAAGATACCTGTATGGTCGATATTGCCCGTTATTTCCTTGATTTCACTGTCGATGAATCCTGTGGAAAATGTACCCCCTGCCGGATTGGCACACACCGCATGTTGGAAATTCTCAAAAAAATCACGGAAGGCCGGGGCGAACCCAGTGACCTTGACAAACTGATTGAGTTAGGGGAGCATATCAAGACAGCTTCCCTCTGCGGCCTTGGCAATACCGCCCCTAACCCAATTCTTTCAACGCTTAAGTATTTCCGCCATGAATATGAAGAACACATTCATAAACAGAAATGCAGTGCCGGAGTTTGCAAGGCTCTCTTCCAATTCATCATCAATGAAAAGTGTATTGGCTGTACCATCTGCAAACGGGCCTGCCCGACTGATGCGATTAGCGGCGAAGTCAAAAAACAGCATGAGGTCGATCAAATCAAATGCGTAAAATGTGGCATTTGTTATGAAAAGTGTAAATTTAGCGCCATCGAAAAAAACTAATGCCGAGGTTATTAAAAGCAGCTGGAAGGAAAGAACATGGATAAAGTAAAAATAAAAATAAACAACCACGAGTATGAAGCAAACAAAGATGTGACTATCCTTGAAGCCTGCCGTGATGCCGCATTTGATATCCCAACGCTCTGTTATATGAAAGAAATCAATGCAATTGGTTCATGCCGGATTTGTCTCGTTGAAGTAAAAGGCGCACGTTCGATGCCGGCGGCTTGTGTGCAACCGATTCACGAAGGAATGGAGATTTTGACCAATACCCCCAAGGTGCAGAATAGCCGGAAGGCGAATCTGGAACTGCTTCTCTCCGACCACGATAAGGACTGCCTCTCTTGCATCCGCAATCAAAATTGTGAACTGCAAAAAATGTGTGCTGACTATGGCGTGGATGACGAGAATCGTTTCGCCGGAGAAATGAATAAATATCCCTTGGAAGACGACAACTCTTCCATCGTCCGCAATAATAATAAATGCATCAAATGTCGCCGCTGTGTAGCGACTTGCAAGAAAATCCAAGACATCGCCGTAATCGGTTTAAACAATCGCGGATTTGATACCAGTATTGGTTGTGCTTTTGAGGCAGAATTAAAGGATGTCCCCTGTGTTTTGTGCGGTCAGTGCATCGAATCCTGTCCGGTTGGTGCGCTTTATGAAAAAGATGATACCGCCGCCGTATGGGATGCCATTGCCGATCCGGATATCTATGTCGCAGTGTGTGCTGCCCCTTCGATTCGCGTCACACTGGGTGAATGTTTCGGCGGCGAGCCGGGCGAATTCGTGGAAGGAAAACTTGCCGCAGCACTGAAACGTCTCGGTTTTAGCGGCGTTTATGATATGGACTTTACGGCCGACCTTACCGTTATGGAAGAAGCCAATGAACTCATCGAACGGATCAAAGGCGGCGGAAAGCTGCCCGGCGGAAAACTTCCGCTTATTACCTCCTGCTCTCCGGGGTGGGTAAAATATTGCGAACACTATTTTCCTGAATTTATCGAAAATCTTTCCACCTGTAAATCCCCACAGCAAATGTTTGGGGCAATTTATAAAACCCATTTTGCCAAAAAATTGGGACTTGACCCCAAAAAAATATTCTTTGTCTCGATTGTACCTTGTACCGCCAAAAAATACGAAGCGGCCCGTGAAGGACAATCTGCCGCCGGTGAAGGCATCCGCGATGTCGACGTTGCCCTTACTACACGTGAATTAGGCCGGATGATTAACAAAGCAGGGATCATTTTCGATAAGCTTCCTGATGAAAAATTTGATAGTCTGATCGATACCGGTACCGGCGCCGGTGTGATTTTTGGTGCATCAGGCGGGGTGATGGAAGCAGCACTTCGGACTGCCGCTGAAACGCTTGGTGAGACGCTGGAAAAAGTTGAATTTGAAGAAGTCCGCGGCTATAAGGGTGTCAGAAGAAAGACTTACAAACTTGGCGATCTAGAAGTAAATGTCGCAGTGGCCGGTGGTATCGCAAGCGCGAAAGAATTACTAAACTCAATCAAAAATGGAGAAGACAATTTGCACTTCGTTGAAGTGATGGCTTGCAAAGGCGGATGCGTGAATGGCGGCGGCCAACCGGTACAACCGATTGCCACCCGCAATTTTGGCGAACTTTGGAAAAAACGTTCGAGTGGCCTTTATCATAATGATAAGGGCAAGGATATCCGCAAAAGCCATGAGAGCCCACTGATTAAAGCGGTTTATGATGAGTTTTTGGGTAAGCCGGGCAGTGAGGTTGCGCATAATGTATTGCATACGCATTATGTTGAGCGTGGGAAGCATATGAAGCATGAGATAAAGTGATTTACGTCGCTATCGTTACTGTTCACGGCCGACTATTCCGCGAAGTAAAATTGCTCTCTATGCAATTTTACGAGGGTCTCAAGCGCCAAAATGCGTTATAGCTTGCGAAGCAAGATATAACGCATTTTTGTGTGCATTTAGTTACTGTTTTCGGCTTGCCGTGAACAGTAACTCGTTATCTCTTATTCCACCGATACAATATAATAATAAATCGGCTGACCGCCATATTGCAATTCGATATCATGCTGGCCAAACTCGGCTTGGATGCGGTCTTTTAACGCTTTCGCATCTTCTTCTTTGATGTCTTCCCCGTAATATATGCTGATTAGCTCATTATTTTGATTGGCCATGTCTGCAACCATCTGATAAGCAACCTCTGCCACGTCTTTACCAACGGCACTGATTCCTTCGTCATTGATACCCATATAATCGCCTTGTCTGATTTCTTTGTCATCAATCATCGTATCACGGACGGCATAGGTGACTTGGCCGGTTTTAACGCTTAGCAGTTCTTCGTTCATGTTGGCAGTATTTTCTTCGATTTCGAGATCCGGCACAAAATTAATGATTGCCGTGATGCCTTGCGGCACGGTTTTCGTCGGCAGGACAATGATATTTTTGTCTTCAACCAAAGTAGCTGCTTGATTAGCCGCAAGAATGATATTTTTATTATTCGGCATGATATAGATATTGTCTGCATTTACCTTGCTGATAGCATTAAGCATATCCTCAGTACTCGGGTTCATCGTCTGGCCGCCTTCAATCAAATAATCAACGCCCAGGCCGGTGAAAATTTCATTAATCCCCACGCCAACGGATACTGCAATAAATCCAACATCTTTACGAGGTTTTTGCTCATCTTCTTTTTTCTCTTCACTAAACAATGTTTCTTGGTGCTCAAGGCGCATATTGTCAATTTTGATGGCGGAAAGTGCTCCGAATTTCAGCGCCCTTTGAATCGCCAACCCCGGATCATTCGTGTGGACATGAACTTTGACAACATCATCGTCAGTCACTACCACCGTGGAATCCCCGATCGATTCTAAAAATACTTTATAATCCAATTCTTGTTTGATATTAAAATGTCTTGTCAGCATGATGATAAATTCGGTACAATAACCGAATTTGATATCCAGGTCCGCTGATGCGTCTAACCTTGGCTTGGCGGCTGATTTGGCAACAATGGTCAAATCAAGTTCTTTGCCCATAAAAATATCATAGGCACCTTTTAAGACTTCCATCAAGCCTTGACCACCCGAGTCAACGACTCCGGCTTGCTTTAAAACCGGCAACATATCCGGTGTTTTCAAAAGTACTTCGTCAGAATGCTTGATGACTTCTTCAAGGAAAAGTGCCAGATCAGAAGCACCCTCTTTTACCAAAGCCCGCGCCTTTTCGGCACCTCCTCTGGCAACGGTAAGAATCGTTCCTTCTTTTGGCTTCATGACTGCCTTATAAGCAGTTTCCACCGCCTTCTCAAGCGCGGTGGCCAAAATCGGGATGGTTATTTCTTCATGGTCGCAAACAACATTGGTAAACCCCCTTAGCAACTGCGATAAAATTACGCCTGAGTTACCGCGTGCTCCTCTAAGCGACCCCGAAGATATTGCTTTACAGACCGACACCATATCTGTATCTTTTAACGCTGCTACTTCTGCGGCAGCGGACATAATCGTGAGTGTCATATTCGTTCCGGTATCACCATCCGGGACAGGAAAAACATTTAATTCATTGATCCACTCTTTGTTTACTTCCAGCTTTTTAGCCCCGGCAATAAACATCTGCGAAAGCAGAGCGGCATTGATTGTTTTGTGTGCCACTTTCACTTCCTCCTTAATCAATCACTCGAACACCTTCGACAAAGATGTTTATTTTCTCAACCGCAATACCGGTAAACTCTTCGACCCGATATTTTACGCTACTTGCCAGATTCTCAGAAACAGTGAGAATACTAACACCATATGAAACAATGACATGAAAATCAAGAATCAATTTATTATTATGAATTTTCACATGAATTCCTCTAGTCATGCTGTCCATTTTTAAGAGTTTTACAATGCCGTCTCTGACATTGATTCCAGCCATGCCAACGATACCGAAGCATTCATTTGCCACCGACCCGGCATATTGCGCAATTACTTCATTATCGATTTGAATCGTACCCATATGTGTATTCATCGAAGATGCTTTCATATATCCCTCCTAAAAATTTGTATGGTCGTTTCTATCTCCTTTATGATTATAACCGCAATGCAAAGAAAAGGAAATAAGAAATTTGGAATTTATAAAATTTTTATGCTTGCAATCCATCTTTGTTTCTGCTATTATATCATTGTTGTGTTTTGATTATATTTTATACGGAGGAACTTTATCATGGCCAAATGTAGTATCTGTGGCAAAGGCGCGCATTTTGGAAATAACGTCAGCCATTCAAATATTAAGACCAAAAGAATCTGGAAATCAAATATCAAAAAGGTCAAATGTCTGGTTAACGGTGCTTCAAAAAGACAGCATGTTTGCACCGTCTGCTTGAAATCCGGTAATGTTGAACGCGCTTAATATTACAAGCAAATTGTATCCAAATTAAAAAACGGCAAAAGCCGTTTTTTTTATTAATATGGTATGCGCCAAAATGCGTTTTTCAGCATTTTGTGTGCATATAGTTACTGTTTACGGCAAGCCGTAAACAGTAACTAATCTGAAGCTTAGCTAAGCTTGTCTCTCATAACCGTACTCGCTCCGCATTTTTTCATAATACTTATTAATCACTAAAACCATCTCGTGATCACCGGCGATATTATCCGGATGGAACATCTTAATTAAGTCTTTATAACGCTTCTTCAATGACAAATGACTGCTGACTCCACGGAATAGGTACTCTACCGTATCATAGCGGCCATACCTGGTTTCACGGATATACGCTTCCTTTTCAGCTACAAAATGCACTTGCTCTTTTTCGAATTTACGCTTGTCCATATCAAGCTGGCTGAAACCACTTTTCAGAATTTCCATCTTCTTATCAAAGAAAGCCAAGTCCTCTTTTAAGCGTTTCTTTTCACGAACAAGTTTTTGATTCAACTCCTTCATTTCATCTTGAAACTGTTTCCGCTCAACAATAAATTTTTGCTCCATCTTGTGCAGGCTTTTCCCTGCCGCTTCAATCCGGATGTTCTCATTGAATAGCCAAGCTTTCAGCTCATTCAGCTCTTCCTGCGAACCATGAACCAATATTTCTTCAAAAGATTTTAGCTTGTCCACTTTCATTGTATCCATAAAACCCGATTCCTTATTTCTTAATTCTTACAAAAATAAAAATTATAGCCTATTAATAACAGTAACGCGATAATGATTAAAGCAACAAACCGATTGACCATAAAAAACATAATCAACATGCCAACGGCAATCCAAAATGCAATAAAACCAATTATCCTTTGCGCTTTAAAAAAATCACGCATATAAAATCCCGTTTGTGTTTTCTTCTTTTATCTTATGCGGATTTTATTTAATTGATGATTGCCTGATTTTTACTTCTCCTCAGGAAAAGCAATCTCGATCGCCTCTTCATCAGCTAGGATATCTTCTTCTTTTGGTTTCGTGAACTTGTCCACCAAATCAGGAATCATATCCAAAATCTTCGTAAGCGAATCTTGGTTGCGAATATTCACAAGCTTCGTTGTTCCGTCTTTGATGACCAATACTGCACTGGGAGTCAGCTTGCCGCTAAATGCA